>Ga0307487_1001752_pt1 | contig 14893 bp, 12 predicted proteins | sample CBIW12metaG_FD_203665 | JGI IMG/M metagenome (GOLD analysis project Ga0307487, IMG submission 203665) | Sea-ice brine microbial communities from Beaufort Sea near Barrow, Alaska, United States - CBIW 1.2 | ecosystem: Environmental > Aquatic > Marine > Coastal | place: USA: Alaska | collected... | reverse complement strand
CCCACGACACCCCTGGCGGCCAGCTCGCCACGCTGCTTGCAGCGGCACGCGCCGGTGCGGACGCCGTCGACGTGGCTTCCGCTCCGATGGCCGGCACGACCAGCCAGCCGTCGGCATCCTCTCTCGTTGCCGCCCTCGCTCACACCGAGCGGGACACCGGCATCTCGCTCAAGGCCACGACCGACCTTGAGCCGTACTGGGAGGCCGTGCGTACCCTGTACACGCCGTTCGAATCGGGGCTGTCTGCACCGACCGGCCGAGTGTATTCCCATGAGATTCCGGGCGGGCAGCTCTCGAACCTGCGCACCCAGGCCGTCGCGCTCGGGCTTGCCGACCATTTCGAGCTCATCGAGGACATGTACACCGCCGCGAACAGTATTCTCGGCCGGGTGCCCAAGGTCACCCCCTCATCAAAGGTGGTCGGCGACCTCGCCCTCTATCTCGCCGCGGTGAAGGCCGACCCGGCCGATTTTGAGGCGAACCCTGACAAGTACGACGTGCCCGACTCCGTCATCGGTTTCATGGCCGGTGAGCTCGGCGACCTGCCCGGCGGCTGGCCAGAGCCCTTCCGCACCAAGGTGCTGGCGGGTCGAAACGTGCGTGTCGGCGTCACCGAGATCACCGAGGGGGAGCGCACGGCGCTCGGCGGGACCAGTGCAGAACGTCGTGGCATGCTCAACCAGCTTTTGTTCCCGGCACCCACCCGTCAGTTCGAACAGGCCAAGGAGCACTACGGGGATCTCTCGGTCATCGACACCGTCGACTACCTCTACGGTCTGCAGCAGGGCCAGGAACACGCCGTGGAAATCGACAAGGGCGTGCGGCTCTATGTGGGCCTCGAAGCCATCGGTGAAGCCGACGACAAGGGCATGCGCACCGTCATGACCATCCTCAACGGCCAGCTCCGCCCCGTGTTCGTTCGCGACACCAGCATCACAGTGCAGACCAAAGTCGCCGAGAAAGCGGATGCCAACCAGCCCGGTCAAATCGCCGCCCCCTTCTCCGGCGTGGTCACCCTGCAGGTCGAAGAGGGCGCCCACGTCGACGCCGGCCAGAGCGTCGCCTCGATCGAAGCCATGAAGATGGAAGCGGCGATCACCTCGCCGATCGCCGGAATCATCGAACGCGTCGCTATTCCGCTCACACAGCAGGTCGACGCGGGCGATCTGCTGGTCGTCGTGCGTCCGCGCTAAGATAAGGGCCGATATCGACCAGTTGAGGATGTACCGTGCCAGACAAACGTACTGACGATGACGGGGCCCCCACGGGCCCGGTGTCAGCTGCCGCCAAGCGAACCCGCGACGAATATCACAGTGAGCTGCCGCCGCACACGATCGACAACCTCGCGGCGGCCCTGCCGGAAAGCCTGAGCGTGCCGATCGGCGTGCCTGCCGGGCCCCGCCGTTCGGTTGCAGCGCGCGACCGCCCGGGCGCTGGCGCTGGCAGGGGTACCGACGTCGAGACGAGCCGCGTCGTCTCGACACCGGCCACCCACACCGTTGAAATCAACACGCCGGCACCCGCTCGAGGCGGCGGTGCCAGTTCCGCCGTCGACTCCCTGTCGAGAACGGATGCCCCGGCATCCGTTCGGCGCGACCGCATCCGCTCCGAAAACAGCGAAGCCCCCGAGTCAGCGTCCATGCTCACCTCGGACCGGCTGCTGGCGGTCAACCGCAAGACCCGCAAAGCGCCGCGGGGGACCTGGCCCGAATTGGTCTACGCGCTCACCCTCCACCTGGTCAATTTGGGTGACTCTGCCAAGGTGCAGGCGTACAAAGAAATGGACGAGCGCATCCGCCGCCAGTTCGAGGGCGGCACCCGGTTCGTTCCGATCCTCACCCGCAAGGGCGGCGTCGGCAAGACCACCGTCACGGCCCTGCTCGGCATGGCCCTGGCTGATGCCCGCGACGACCGCATCATTGCCATCGATGCCAATCCCGACCGCGGCACCCTGTCCGAACGTGTCAGCAAGCAAACCCGCTCGACCGTGCGTGACGTCGTGTCGAAGGCTGCGTCCATCGGCAACTTCACCGACTTCTCCTCGCTCGTCTCCCGCGACGAAACCCGCCTTGATATCCTCGCCTCTGACACAGACCCGCTGCTCTCCGAAGCGTTTGACGAGAACGACTACAACGTCGTCGCCGACCTCGCAGCCCGGTACTACTCAATCGCGCTCACCGACTGCGGAACCGGAATCGTGCATTCGGTCATGCGGGCCACCCTGCAGCGAGCCGACTCGATCGTGATCGTCTCCGGAGGCAGCGTCGACGAGGCCCGTCTGGCCTCAGAGACACTGACCTGGTTGGAAGCGAACGGTTACGGCGATCTGGTTCGCAATGCGGTCGTCGCGCTCAACACGGCGACGCAGGGCACGAATCTGGTGCGGCTGGAGGAGATCGAGTCCCACTTTCGGTCCCGGGTGCGCGAAATTGTGCGCATTCCCTACGACCCGCAGCTTGCCGCCGGCAGTGTCGTGTCCTACAAAGATCTCAAGCCGATCACCCGGCTGGCCGCACGCACGCTTGCGGAACTCGTCGTGGAGGGGCTCCCTGCCGACCGCAACCTGTAGTGCGCCGTCGCGAACTACTCGCTCGCCTTTCACCACCGCTCGATCAAGGAGTTTCCCCGTGCCTGAACGTCAGATTCGTCTCTTTGGAGATCCGGTCCTGAAGACCGTTTCCGATTCCATCAACGGGATTGACGACCGGATACGCGGTGTCGTGCAGGACCTGCTCGACAGTGTACGTCTGCCCGGTCGGGCCGGTGTCGCCGCCTCGCAGATCGGGGTGAACCTGCGCGCGTTCAGCTACAACGTCGATGGCGAGGTCGGTTACATTCTCAATCCGACCGTCGTTGAACTGTCGGGCGAGCCCGACCTTGTCGATGAGGGGTGCCTGTCGGTACCCGGCCTCTGGTACCCCACCAAGCGATACCCGTTCGCGCGGGTCACCGGCATCGACCTCGACGGCAATGCGATCGAACTTTCCGGCACCGGTATCATGGCCCAGGCTCTGCAGCACGAAACCGATCACCTCGACGGATACCTCTACATCGACCGCCTGGATAAAGAGAACCGTCGCGCGGCGATGAAAGAAATCCGCGAGTCCACCTGGTTCTGACGCCTGCGCGTCGCCGAGGCTCCTGGCGTACGCTCGTCGCGCAGGCTAGTCGCGCAGCGAGATTCCCTCGGTGACCGGTGCCCCGGAATACATGGTCGCTATCTCGTCGGCGAAGTCTTGCAGGATGATGTTGCGTTTGATGCTCATCTTCGGTGTGAGGTGCCCGCTTTCTTCGGTGAGCTCGACCGACAGAACCGTGAACTTGCGAATCGACTCGGCCCGCGACACGCCCTCATTGGCGTGGTCCACCGCACGCTGAATTTCCGCGAGCACCGATTTGTTCACTGATGACTGGGCGAGCGTCATGCCCGCATCTTCGTGGTTGTTGTTCAGCCAGACCGGCAGCATATCGGGATCGAGTGTGATGAGCGCGCCGATGAACGGCTTCTGGTCACCGACGACGACGACCTGACCGATCAGCGGATTCGCGCGAATCGGGTCTTCGAGCGCGGCCGGAGCCACGTTCTTACCGCCGGCCGTCACGATGATTTCTTTCTTTCGGCCGGTGATGGTCAGAAAGCCGTCGTCATCAAGGTTGCCGATGTCGCCCGTCTTCAACCAGCCGTCGTCAAAAGTGTCGGTCGTTGCCTGCGGGTTCTTCCAGTACTCCTTGAAGACGTTGACGCCCTTGACCTCGATTTCGCCGTCGTCCACGATGCGCACCGAGACGCCGGGCAGCGGCGGTCCGACGGTGCCGATCCTGGCGCGGGTCGCCAAGCCCACAGTGGCGGGAGCAGTCGTCTCAGTGAGCCCGTAACCCTCGAGAATGACGATGCCCAGGCTCTTGAAGAAGTGCCCGAGGTGGGCGCCGAGCGGCGCGGAACCCGAAACCGCCCAAACGACCTTGCCGCCCATGGCAGCGCGCAGCTTGCTGTACACGAGTTTGTCGAACAGGGCGAACTTGATCTTCATGCCGAGCGGAATCGATGTTCCTGCCTGTACCAGTTTGGAATGCTCGACGGCGACGTGCGAGGCGGATTCGAAGATTTTTCCCTTGCCACCGGCAACGGCCTTCTGCTGGGCCGAGTTGTAGACCTTTTCGAACACTCGTGGCACGGCGAGCAGAAAAGTCGGTTGAAAGCTGCCCAGCGCGGCCAGGAGGGTCTTGGTGTCTGACTGGTGCCCGACCCGCACTCCGGCGTGCACGCACAGAACCGAGATGAACCGAGCGAAGACGTGGGCGGTAGTGATGAACAGCAGGGTCGACGCACCATCGGTGGAGGTGAGGACTTCTTTGAGAGCGACCGCGGCATTGCGGCTGGTCTCGACGAAGTTGGCGTGGGTGAGCACGCAGCCCTTCGGCTTGCCGGTCGAACCGGACGTGTAGATGAGAGTGGCCATATCGGATCCGACAGCGAGGTTGCGGCGGCGTTCGATCTCAGCGTCGGTCACATCGATGCCCGCGGCGACGAGTTTGTCGAGGTCGCCCAGATCGATCTGCCAGACCGAGCGGATGTCGGCAAGCTCCGGATGCACTTCATCGAACCGTGCGAAATGGTCGGCGGTTTCAACGATGACCGCTACGGCCCCCGAGTCGCCGAGATTCCACTGCACTTGGCCGGGCGAGCTGGTCTCGTAGACGGGAACCAAAACAGCCCCCGCGAACCAGACTGCGAAGTCGATCAGGGTCCACTCGTAGCGGGTCTTGCAGATGAGCCCGATTTTGTCGCCGGGTTCGATGCCCGCGGCGACGAGGCCCTTGGCCAGCGCCACCACCTGTGTATGGAACTCCCGGGTGGTGACGGGCAGCCACTGGCCGTTCCTGGGCAGCGAAAACAGTACGAGGTCTGGAGTCGCGGCGAGGCGGTCCACCAGAAGATCGGTGACATTGGCGCCAGGATCGGCGGGAACAACGGCGGGCATATCAAACTGTTTCACGGCAACTCCTTTGGTACCGGCTGAACGGTCTAACAGCTCCTGCCCGATTTCTGCAGTGAGCGGGTGTTTCGTGCAGCGGCAAACTGGTTTACTACACTCTAGATGGTGTGGGGCGCCGTCGCCCGGTGTCTGGCCACACTTCCCACTCACCCCGAACGAAAGGTGCCCCGTGCACGCCATAGGTATCGATATCGGGGGCACCAAAATTGCCGGCGCTCTCGTCGACGAGGCGGGAACCATCATCCGCTCTGACCGTCAGCCGACCACTCCGGGCAACCCGGGCGAGATCGAAGACGTCGTGGTCGCGATGATCCTCGGGCTGGCTGAGGGCGAAGAGGTCGTCGCGGCGGGGGTCGCTGCTGCCGGTTTCATCGACGCCGCCCAGTCGACCGTGTATTACGCACCGAATATCAACTGGCGTAATGAGCCGTTTCGCGACAAACTCGAGGCTCGACTGGACCTGCCCATCCTCATTGAAAACGATGCCAATGCTGCCGGCTGGGCCGAATTTCGCTACGGTGCCGGCCGGCCGTACACCGACATGGTCACCCTGACCATCGGCACCGGTGTCGGTGGGGCGATCGTGAACAACAACGCCCTGTTCCGCGGTGGATTCGGCGCTGCCGCCGAATTGGGCCATCTGCGGGTGGTCCCAGACGGGCTGCCGTGCGGTTGCGGCGCCAGAGGCTGCCTGGAACAATACGGCTCCGGTCGGGCGCTGCTGCGCATCGCCAACGAATTTGCGGATGCCGGCGGCGTCGGACTCGGCTTGGCGGCCGCCCGCGAGCGGCGCGGCAAACTCACCGGCAAGGAGGTCGGACGACTGATCCAGGAGGAGGATGGCGGTGCTCTGGCCGCCCTGCGTCAGCTCGGAGGCGTGCTCGGGCAGGCCTGTGCGAGCTTCAGCGCTGTACTCGACCCGCAGGTGTTCGTCTTCGGTGGGGGAGTGTCCGCCGCCGGTGACCTTTTGCTCGAGCCGATTCGTGCGGCCTACCTCGACTATCTGCCGGCCCGCGGCTTCCACCCGGAAGCGGAGTTCGCCATCGCCCAGCTCGTCAACGATGCCGGCGTTGTTGGCGCTGCCGACCTCGCGCGGTTGTACGCAGCACGCTGATCCGGCGGCATGGTCCGCGCGGCATCCGCTTGAGTGTGGCAGGCGGACTAAGCTTTCGTAGTCGGATAAAGGAGTGCGAATGTTCTATTGGGTTATGAAGAACATCGTCATCGGCCCGTTGCTGCTCGCGCTGTTTCGCCCCTGGATCATCGGCCTGGAGAACATTCCGAAGACCGGCCCGGTGATTCTGGCCAGCAACCACCTGTCGTTCATCGACTCGGTCTTCCTGCCGCTCGTGGTGCCGCGCCGGGTGGCCTTTCTGGCCAAGAGCGACTATTTTACCGGCACAGGACTCAAAGGCTGGGCGACGCGACAGTTTCTCACCGCGGCCGGGCAGCTGCCCATTGACCGCTCGGGCGGCAAAGCCTCGGAAGATTCGCTCAACACCGGCCTGCGGGTTCTCGGCGAAGGTCGCATTCTCGGGATCTACCCTGAGGGAACCCGCAGTCCCGATGCGCGGTTGTACCGCGGGCGCACAGGGGTCGCGCGCATGGTGCTGGAATCGGGCGTCCCGGTCATTCCCGTGGCCATGATCGACACCGAGAAGGCCATGCCGACCGGAACGCGGCTTCCGCAGGTGCGTCGCATCGGCATCGTCATCGGCGAACCATTGGATTTCACCCGATTCGAGGGTATGGAGGGGGACCGCTTCGTACTCCGCAGCGTCACTGACGAACTCATGTACGAGCTGCAGCGACTGAGCACGCAGGAATACGTCGACGTCTATGCCTCCTCGGTCAAAGAGAAGCGGGCCAGTCTTTCGCGATAGGCTGACAGAAGTGCTGTTTGCGCCGAATCATCGGGGACAGCGCCTCATCCATTTCAGGCCGGCGTCTGCCGGTCCAGCAGAGAAAACAGGAACTATCCCGTGGTAGACCCCACCGAACCCATCGTTGCCGCAGAAGAATCTGTCATCACGGGTCTGGACCACTGGCGCACCCTGCCGATCAAGCAGCAGCCCAGCTGGCCCGACGCGGCCAAGGTGGCTGCGGCATCGGCTGAGCTGGCCACGCAGCCGCCGCTGGTCTTTGCCGGAGAGGTCGACATTCTGCGCGATCGGCTCGCTGAGGCCGCCGGCGGAGAGGCGTTTCTGCTGCAGGGCGGTGACTGCGCCGAGACGTTCAGCGGCGCCACGGCCGATCAGATTCGCAACCGGGTCAAGACCGTACTGCAGATGGCCGTCGTGCTCACCTACGGTGCGTCGATGCCGGTGATCAAAATGGGACGGATGGCCGGCCAGTTCGCCAAGCCCCGCTCCAGCAACTTCGAGACCCGCGGTGACGTGACCCTGCCGGCGTACCGCGGCGACATCGTCAATGGTTACCCGTTCACGCCGGAATCGCGCGAGGCCGACCCCGACCGGCTCGTCAAGGCGTACCACACCTCCGCGTCGACCCTCAATCTCATCCGTGCTTTCACGCAGGGTGGCTTCGCCGACCTGCGGCAGGTGCACAGCTGGAATCAGGGCTTCGCCGCTAACCCGGCCAACGCGCGCTACGAGGGCCTGGCCAAGGACATCGACCGGGCGATCAAGTTCATGATCGCGTGTGGCGCTGACTTCGAAGCCATGCGTCGCACCGAGTTCTACACCAGCCACGAAGGCCTGCTCATGGACTACGAGCGTCCCATGACACGCATCGACTCCCGCACGGGAACGCCGTTCAACACCTCGGCGCACTTCATCTGGATCGGGGAGCGCACGCGCGATCTCGACGGCGCCCACGTGGACTTCTTGTCGCGGGTGCGCAACCCGATCGGTGTGAAGCTCGGCCCGACAACCTCGGCCGACGACATGCTGCGACTGGTCGACAAGCTCGACCCGAACCGCGAACCCGGCCGCCTGACCTTCATCACCCGCATGGGCGCCGGCAAGATTCGCGATGCCCTGCCGCCGCTCCTCGAAGCGATCAAGGCCAGCGACGCGAAGCCACTGTGGGTCACGGACCCGATGCACGGCAATGGCGTCACGACGCCGACCGGCTACAAGACGCGTCGTTTCGACGACGTCGTCGACGAGGTCAAGGGCTTCTTCGAGTCGCACCGCGCCGTGGGAACCCACCCCGGTGGAATCCATGTCGAGCTCACCGGCGACGACGTCACGGAGTGCCTCGGCGGTTCGGAACACATCGACGAGGCTGCCCTGGCGACTCGCTACGAGTCGCTCTGCGACCCGCGCCTGAACCACATGCAGTCCCTCGAACTCGCCTTCCTGGTAGCCGAGGAGCTGGCGGTCCGCTAGCCCGCTCCGCCCCCGCGCCCTGCCATTGCTGTCCGGGCCCGTGATAGATCATGGGCCCGGTTGCATAAGGTGGGCCCGGGCGGGCGGATGCCGTGGGTTCCGTGGTCCCGCCTCGAACCTTTCAGACACGGCGCGCGGCGACAGCGGGTCATCCGCTCCTCGCTCAGACATTGAGAGGTTTTTTGGGGCCTCCGCGAAGGGCGTGCGGACACCCCCTAAACCCCCGAAAACTCGCAACCCCGCGGAAAACCCGCCGCCGCCACTTCCTCAGACGCTGTCTGGGGCACAGCTTCGTCGAGGCGTGAGTTTTGAACGTTTTAACGGTCGAAAATGGCCAGAAACTCACGTCCCGGTTACCAAAACTCACGGGTCGGTGGACGGATACCGCGCACCGCGACCCGGAACGTGCGCCCAGTTGACGTGCGGTTCGTTAGAACTGGGGCGTCAGGGCAATACTGCTGCCCTTGGGCAACGTTGTTCCTGCGACCGGATCGGTCGCAGCGACCTTGAGTAGCGCTGACGGAACCAGATCCGCGCCCGGGTTATAGGTGAGCTTGAAGCCGAGCTTGGTCAGGGCGGCCTTGCCGTCGCTCCAGGACATTCCGACAACGTTGGGCACTTGGACGGGCTCGGGGCCGCGGGAGATGACGAGGGTGAGGGTGGCACCTTCACGGATAGTGCCCTCCGGCACCTGCGCCGTGATGACGTCACCCTCGGCGACGGTGTCGCTATAGGTCTGCTCGCCCGAGACGACGAGGAGGTTTTTGCCGACCAGAATATCGGTGGCTTCGGCCACGGTTTTGCCGTCGACGTTCGGAATAGCGCCGAGCGACACGACGAGGTTGACGGTCAGGCCCTCGAAGTAGTCGCCGCCGGCCGACACATCGGCACCGTCGGATTCCTTGCTCGCCGAGATGACCGAGTCCTTGGGCGCCTCGCTGTTAAAGATCGGGTCGATGCTGCCCACAACTGCCTTCAGATCAGTGATGGCGGTGGATGCCTCCGCTTGCGTCAGGCCGGCCAGGGCGGGCAACGTGATGGGCTGCAAGCCTTGAGAGACGACGACAGTGACGGTGCTGTCCTGGGGCACGCGGCTGCCGGCATCTGGATCGGTGCCGATAACGAGTCCCTCGGCGATCGTCGCGCTGTAGGCACCGTCCAGCGCGGGTTTGAGACCGAGCTGCGTCAACTGAGACGACGCCGCCTCAGGGGAGGCCGAGGAAAAGTCGGGCAGGGTCACGTCGGACCCCGGACCGGAGCCGTAATACCAGCCGGTCCCGCCGAAGGCCGCAGCCAGAACAATGACGAGTGCGAACAGCCAGAAGCCGCGCCGCTTGCGCTTGTCGGCCTTTTTGCTGAGCAGGTCGCTGTTGTCGGGTGGGTCGACCGGTCCGGTACCGACCGGGTGTATGCCCAGCAGGGTCGAAGCGGGAGGTTTCGTGGGAGCCAGCTTGGCGCCGAGAACCTGGGTTTCGGCATCCGCGACGGAATTGAGGCCGGTGCTCATGCCGGCCGGCAGCACCATGGTGGACTGCATGGCCAGTTCCTGGGTGCTGTCGCGTACGAGCGCGCTCACGTCACGCAGCTGGTCGAGCATTACGCGGGCGTCGCGGGGACGGTCTTCGGGGTCGCGAGCGGTGGCCCAGAGAACCAGCTCGTCAAGTTCGCGGGGAATGGCGCCGATCTTGCTGCTGGGCATCGGCACGGTGTCGTTGGCGTGCTGGTAGGCGATCTGCATCGGAGCTTCGCCCACGTACGGCTGCTCGCCGGTGAGCATTTCGAAGGTCATGATGCCGAGGGCATAAATGTCGCTGCGAGCATCGGCGATGCCACGGGTGACGAGTTCGGGGGAGAGGTAGGCGATGGTCCCGAGAAGAGCCTGGCCCGTCGCCGTATTGTTGTTGACCGCCCGGGCAAGACCGAAGTCGCTGATTTTGATGCGGCCGTCGTCGGCGAGCAACACGTTCTCTGGCTTGATGTCGCGGTGCACGATGCCCGCTTTGTGAGCGGCCGCGAGTCCGCTGAGCACGGCTTCGAGAATATCGAGGGTTTGCTCCGGGGTGAGACGGCCGTAGTCCTTGAGCAGGTCACGCAGGGTGATGCCGGGCAGGTATTCCATGACGAGGTACGCCATGTCGTCGTCCTGACCCTGATCGAAGACGTTCACAACATTGGGGTGGGCCAGTCGAGCTGCCGATCGAGCCTCCTGAATGAACCGGATCTTGAACGCGCTGTCGTCGGCAAGGTGGCCGTGCATGATCTTGATCGCGACGCGGCGTTCCAGGCGCAGATCGGTGGCGAGGTAGACGGTGGCCATGCCGCCCCGTGCGATGCGCGAGCGCACTTGATACCGGCCGTCTATATGACGGCCGATCATCGGGTCGGTCGAGGGAACGCTCACTCCTTGATTCTACGGAATTCGACGGCGGCGCCGGCACGCCGCGCGCAGGCGGCGCCATCCCGATCGGGGGTCACCGGGCTATCCGATTTGGCTGAGCCAGGCTTGCGCCGACGTTTCCCACTTTGCGTAGTAATCGGGGTAAGCCGAAATCTGCACGGACTGAGCCGCCTGAGTCACGGTCATCGATTCCCAGCCGGCGATGTCAAGCAGGCCTCGGGTCGCGTTCGGGTTCGGATTGCTCGCACCACCGAAGAAGGCGAGACTGGACCGGACCGGGTCCAGCACCTGTTCCGGGGTGCCCCATCCGGCGCTCGGGCGCTGCTGGAACAGGCCGAGGGAATCCCGGTCGCCGTAGTCCACGTTGCGCAGCCCCGATTCCTGGGCGGCAGCGGCCAACGCGACGATGAGACCAGCGTCGCTCACACCGGCGCCTCGACCGACCGAGACGATAGTTTGCGCGTTCACCCGCATCTCGGCAGACATCGGCGTCACAATTCCCGCTCGCGCGCCCGTGATCGGTGCAGCCGCTGCGTGAACGACCGGCAGGGTCAAAACCTGCCCGGGGTAGATGATGCTCGACCAGCCGAGGCCATTGGCATCGAGCACGGCCTGCACGCTCACCCCGGCCGCATTGGCGACAGCGGTTATGGTCTCGCCGGCGGCGATCGTGTGCGTGGTCGCTGCGGCGATTTCGGCCACCGGCACCACGTACACGGCCGACTCAAGGGCAGGGGCAGAGGACGGGGCCAGAAGAACGACCTGTCCCGGATAAATGACGCTGCCGCCGGTGAGGCCGTTGGCGCCAAGAACATCGGAGGTTTTTAGGCCGTGCGCAGCGGCGATACCACTGATTGTGTCGCCGCTCTGCACTGTATAGCTGCTCGATGCGACACCGGCGGATGCCGCGGGCGGTGCGACAGCTGCCGGCGTCAGTGTCAGTACCTGGCCCGGAAAGATCAGTGCCCGGGAGTCCAGACCGTTGGATGCGAGCACTGCGGCGGTGGACAAACCGAACCGCGCGGCGATGCCGCTCACGGTGTCGCCATCTACGACTGAGTACTGGGCCGGCGCACTCTGAACGGCCTTGACGACGGCAGCGACAGACATAGCGGGAGTGGTTTCGGCGAGCTTGGACTTGAGCGGCTTCTTCGTGAGGACCTGGGCCTCGGCGGGCGCCGCGAGATTGAGGCTGATCGCGAGAGTGCCCACAAGCACGATCGGCACTGTCAGCAAGGCTGGGCGCGAACGCGCAGCGCCGACCTTCTTGGCCGGCCGCGCCGCGGATGCGCCGGCCACAGTCGCAGGGCCGGCCACAGTCGCAGGGCCGGCCACAGTCGCAGTGCCAGTAGCAGGCGCAGCGCCGGAAAAGGCGGCGCCAGGCGCCGCGGGAACGGTCGCTCGTGGCACGTCGGACGCCACGGCATCCGACGTGTGTGTATTCACCTTGGTGGACATGGTGCTCCGTTCATTGTGCGCACACGTTCATTATGTACAGAAAATTCGTCCAGCAACGTGTTGTGTGCAGCAATCCCCAGTCCGAGGTTTTCATAATAATGAGGGGGAGTCAATCGAAGCCGCAGCAGGAATTGGCACTGATCACGAGATAAAGTTGCCGCAGGTTAGGCCGCGGCTGCAAATCATGGCAAGCTTAAAGTGTGAGTGATGTGTATTCAGAGCCCGAGTGGCTTACTATTCCTGCCCTTGTCAACCTGCTCGGAATGAGCCAGAGCCGCGTGCGGCACCTAATCGACGACAAGTACCTGCTGGCTATCCGGCGGGACAACGTCGTATCGGTCCCTTCCCTCTTTCTGCGTGACGGCGCTCCCGTACCGGAACTGCGCGGAACACTCTTCGTGCTGTCCGACGACGGTTTCACGGATATGCAGGCCATGACCTGGCTGCTCGAAGTGGACGACAGCCTCGGGGTGCCCCCGATCGAAGCTCTTCGTGCTGGCCGCAAGGCTGAGGTTCGTCGGGTAGCCCAGGCTCTCGCCTAGCCACGAGCCAGCGCCGGCTCGCCTGCCGGCTCACCCGTCAGAATACCCGGCGCGTCACCCGATCGGTTAGGTCCCGCAACTTTTGCCGGGCCACGGTGCTGATCGGCGCGATCTCCAGCGCCGCCAGGGCCTCGGCCACCTGGGATGCAATGAGCGTCTCGATCCGGTCGACGGCGCCACTGGCGGCAATGAGCTGCTGCAGCGCGCGAATCTGCGCGGCGTCGAGCGTTGGATCGCCGAGCTGAGCGTCGAGGGACGCTCGGGACGAGTCGTCCAGACGCTCCCGAGCCAGCGCGATCAAGACCGTGCGCTTGCCCTCGGTCAGATCATCACCGCTCGGCTTGCCCGTTACCGCGGCGTCGCCGAACACCCCGAGCAGGTCGTCGCGCAGCTGGTAGGCCATTCCGAGCGGCAGACCGAACGCGCGCAGTGAGTCGAGCTGGGAGGGCGAGGCGCCGGAGAGCGCCGCGCCGATCACGAGCGGAGCCTGAACGCTGTACTTGGCCGACTTGTAGACGATCACCCTGAGGGCGCGATCGAGCAGCTCAGCCTCCGGGTGGGCCGACCAGGCGCGTTCCTCCAGAATGTCGAGGTATTGGCCGGCCGTGACCTCGGTGCGCATGTTGTTGAACTCGAGCCGGGCCCGCCGTGCTGCGGCCCGATCGGCCAGTTCGTACAGCCCCTCGTCGAGCAGCTCGTCGCTCCAGCCGAGGAGCAAATCGCCGAGCAGAATCGCCGATGCCCGCCCGAAGGAGTCGGCGTCACCAGCCCAGCCCTCCTGCAGGTGCAGGCTTTCGAACAATTTGTGTGCGCTCGGGGCACCCCGACGGGTGTCGGAATTGTCGATGATGTCGTCGTGCACGAGCGCCGCAGCATGAAAAATCTCCAGAGCGCTTGCGGCGGATACGACCGCCGCTTCACTCGCCGGTCGGCCGACCGCCTCCGGCCCCGATTCCAACCCCGATTCCAACCCCGATTCCAACCCCGATTCCAACCCCGATTCAGGCAGCGATTCAGGCAGCGATTCCAACCCCGATTCAGGCCCCGATTCCGGGCCCGATTCCAACCCCGATTCAGGCCCCGATTCCGGGCCCGATTGGGCCGCTGAGCCAGGCGGCAGAATGCTCTGCGCACCCCAGTAACAGAACTGCGCCCGGAAGCGTTTTCCACCGCTGAGAAACTGCCGTGAGTAGTCAACTAGTGGAGTCAACTCGGAGCTGATCAGAGTCACAATTGGTTCGCGGGACATGAGGTACTCGTCGACGCGAGCTTGAACCAGGTCGACCAGGCGTTTGCTTTCAGGCACCCGTATAGCCTAGCCATCGCGGCGGGGCTAGAATTGGGTTATCCGAGCTCACCCGGTTCGAATTCACTAATCCACCTGCTCGATCCCGTAACTGGAGGGAATGAGATGCCGCTTTCGGAACAGGAGCAGCGACTCCTTGAAGAGATGGAGCGCAGCCTCTATCACAACGATGCCGACTTTGTCGCCAGCGTTGGAGTGTCGCGACTTCGCCCGAATTATCGCTCCATCGCCATCGGCGTGCTCCTGGCCGTCGCGGGCATCGTCGCCCTCATCGCGGGCGTCGCCATTGCGCAGCTGTGGCTCGGGGTGCTTGGCTTCGTTGTCATGTTCGGCGGTGTACTCATCGCGGTGACGCCAGGCAAGTCTGTGGGCGGCGTCCCCGGACCGTCGTCACCCGGTCGCCGTCCGGCGCAGGCCAAGTCCAGCCAAGGGCTCATGGACCGTCTGAATGATCGGTGGGACCGTCGCCAGGATGGTCAGTAGCGCGAACGGTCAGTAGCCCGAGTAGCTATTTGCGCAAACCCCAGCAACCCGCGTAGCCGTTTGCGCGCACGGTCAGCAAGGACAGGCCCTCCACCGGGGGCCACAACTCAATAATTTGCTCCCTCAAGGGGCCGATCATCCGATCGGCCCCTTTTTTGTGCCCAAAAACGGGCCGAAAGCATCCCTTCTTGGGTCGAGTGCGCTACTTTCCCTCCACCGGCAATTCCTTATGTTTTCGGGGTAATTTGGCGATTTCTTTGTGAAATGGGCGCAATTCCTTAGGTTGGTGGTTGAAGGTGGAGTAAAGTGGAGCTACACCTGAATCTGGCCGGAAGAAAGGGGTGAGCGTGTTCCTT
>Ga0307487_1001751_pt1 | contig 14908 bp, 15 predicted proteins | sample CBIW12metaG_FD_203665 | JGI IMG/M metagenome (GOLD analysis project Ga0307487, IMG submission 203665) | Sea-ice brine microbial communities from Beaufort Sea near Barrow, Alaska, United States - CBIW 1.2 | ecosystem: Environmental > Aquatic > Marine > Coastal | place: USA: Alaska | collected... | reverse complement strand
GTGGCTCCAGGCCGCATGATCAGACAATATAAACCCATAGGGCATTCTATCTTAAGTTAATGCACCTATGGTCTTGACCGTGGGGTCCTCTATAGTTCAGCCTCAGAACGTCATCTTTCGGGCCAGCAGCGCTCTTTGGAGCTGGCCCTGATCGGTCGAATGGTGTCTGATCTGGAACTGGAAATTCCCAAGCAGACAGAGGGGGTGGGATGAACTCACCAGATGGCAACAAGTTGTTGATGGTAGCAAGTAGGACGTTGTTTTCCCGAGTATTGCCCGCTATGCCGAATGATCTTGAATACAATGTGCGGATGATTGCCAGGGCTATGGCGATTTCCGCAAGAGAGCTCTGGAAGGGCGGGAGCATTGAGAAAGCGGAATACAACATTTTCTGGGGATTGATCGACAGTAAACATGGACACTTGGGTCCAGCGAATCTGAGAAGATCAGTCTCCCAGGCAATCCGTAGCAGCTTATACAAAATGACCAAGGCCCTAGCCCGCCCTGTTGTTGGCGCTGCAACACAGGACTAGAGGGCAACTGGAACCCAGTAATTTCAGCCTCGTGAATTATAAAAAGGAGCTTTGATGATGGAGCAAAAGCTGAAAAACAAAGAAAAGCGACGGTTGTATCTCGTTCGCCATGGCCACGTAGATTATTTTGACAATTGTGGAGTACCGCTAGACCCAAGAAATGTCGTGCTTTCAGAAACGGGTGAAGCTCAGGTGTTGGCCCTGCGAAATATCCTTGGAGGCGTCCAGGTAGACCGCGCAATCAGCTCTGACTACCCTAGGGCAGTCCAGAGTCTCAGGATTGCATTGACGAATCCACCGAGACGCGGTGGTTTGGAGCAGGCCAAAGTGTTACGGGAGATCAAGGCAGGACGGCTGCGAGAGATTCCGATATCCAGCATTCCGATAGAAGTAAGTGGTGCCTATAGCCATGCATTGACCCCTGGTGCTAGTTTCCTGCGCGGAGAAAGCTGGGAGGCATTCAGCGCGCGAGTTACTGGCAAACTCAAATCGCTGCTAGCGGATCAGGACTGGCATGACGTCATCATTGTAAGCCATGATGCGGTAAACCGGGTGATTCTTTCATGGTTGATGGGATACCACCTTTCTCTACTTCCTTCCCTCGAACAGGACCCCGCCAGCCTCACCATTGTCGATTTGGATATGGATCAGGGAGTTGTGTCGGGGGCCTGCATCCGGCTATTTAATTTTACTCCATACGACCCGGTGAAAACCGGGGACCGTAAGACCGTTATGCAGCGGATCGCCGAATCAATGCTGAGTATGCGTCATTAACAGGCCCATACTGGCATTAACATTGCTGATTACACACGTTAATCAGCTATTGTCCCAGCTTAGGGCTATGATGGAATCATACGGACAGTAAAGGAGATAGTGCCATGGCTCGCGATCCCATCCAGTTCCAGCCCGGTCTGTCGCTTCCGGCCTTCATCGAGCAGTACGGCATGGAAGAGCAATGCCGGGCGGCGCTCTATCGGTATCGTTGGCCCAAGGGGTTCGTCTGCCCAGAGTGCGGCAATACGACCTGCTGTCAGCTTTCACGGGGACTCTACCAGTGCCACCGCTGCCATCATCAGACCTCGCTGACCGCCGGTACCATCTTCCATGGCACGCACCTTCCGCTGACCACCTGGTTCCTCGCGATTTACCTGCTCACCCAGCGCAAGAATGGCCTCTCAGCGCTGCAACTGTCCCGGGAGCTAGGCGTCAGCTACAACACCGCCTGGAAGCTCAAGCTGCTGCAGGTCATGCACGAACGCAACCAGGGAGAGAAGCTCACCGGGCGTATCGAGATCGATGATGCCTACCTGGGCGGTGAACGGCCAGGAAAGCGTGGGCGCGGCGCTGAGCACAAGTTTCCGTTTGTCGCTGCCGTGCAAACCGATGAGGAGGGCCACCCGCAGCGCGTCCAGCTTCGCCGTGTGAGCGGCTTCACCCTCGCTGAGATGCGTCGCTATGCACAGCAGGCCATGGCGCCTGGCAGCCAGGTGGTTAGTGATGGCCTGGGGTGTTTCCGGGCCTTCGACACACCAGACTACGCCCACGAGCGCCACATCACCGGAGGCGGGCGTGCCAGTGTGGAGAACCCTGAATTCAACTGGGTCAACACCCTGCTGGGCAACGTCAAGAATGCCATCACTGGCACTTACCATGCCATCCGTGAGCAGCATGCCCCTCGCTACCTCGCTGAATTCGAATACCGCTTCAACCGGCGCTATGACCTCAAGGCCATGATCCCTCGCCTCCTAACAGTGGCAGCCCGAACACCGCCGATGCCTTATCGGCTGCTGAAGATGGCTGAACCATATGCGTAATCAGGTTAACATTTAACTCGATAACCGAAATTTTGACATGAGCTTTGATTTGACTAAATAGCTCGCAGAACTGCAGTTAAGGGTTCGTCGTTTTGTGCTGGATGAAGTCTGGTAAGCCCGGTAATCCCCCCATTTTTGCTGGGGGTGCATTCAACCGGTCAAGACAACACATCGGTCAGCCTATCGGCTGGGCTGCGGAAGGCCAACATTTTTCTGGGGCGGTTGTTTAGCTTTTCCGCCACCCTATTCAGATCATTCTGGGAATAGTTTGATAGGCAACTGCCTTTTGGGAAGTACTGTCTCAAAAGGCAGTTGGTATTTTCATTCGTTCCTCGCTGCCATGGACTCTTAGGATTACAAAAATAGACGTCGATTTTAGTTGCCGTTGAAAAATCACGCTCCTTCTTTACACGGGCCAACTCTCGCTTGAGACGGGCAACCTCCTCGTCTCTGGGGGAGCCAGAGCCCTTGAAGGCTTTATCTGTCTCCTCATCCGCTTCTCTGCGCCACCTGGACAGAAGGTTGGGATTAATTCCAACCTCTAAGGCTATCTGGCGACAGCTCACACCGGGTTGGCGAGTCAGCGCGATAGCTTCACGTTTGAATTCTGGACTGAATTTCCTGCTTTTGGACATGAACACTCCTTTGGCACAAAGTGCCTCTTTTTAGAAGTGTCCGCAGTAACGGGGTAGAACCCAGCCAGATGTTTTCGGCTTTACGTTCTGCATCTTCCCTGATTACGGTCTGTAGGCTTTTTCTGATCGTTTTCTGTCCAGCAATTTTTAGCGCACAATACCAAGCATCGCTTTGGTGCTTGCCGCCTTCTGCCGTGCGCCTGTAGAGTTGTATACGTCCTTGTCTTATCTCATATTTGTCACGATATGCCATGGTTCACCCGCTACCTGATTTTTAGTTGAATTTGGTCAACTTTTGGTGATGATTTGGTGAAGCAGTCCCTGACGCAGGCAGGCGATCAGCTCCTTGCGAAGCTCACCGTAAGGCACAGCATAGATCGTCTTGTCGACGGTCTCGTGAGAGACTTGGTACTCGGGATGATTGGGAAACATAGCCGTCAGTGTGCCGCTGATCTGCTGAGGAGACCATCGGTTTCGGAGCATATCGAGGACAACGGTATACAGGTCCGTGCCTTCGATCAATGTGCACCGGGGGCGGCAACGGGTTCTAGCTGCGCGGGCCCTTTCGGCGGCTTGGCCTGCATCGTAAGCGCGACCTTCGCCGGTATGACGCCGCAGCTCCCGGCTGAGGGTACTGGGAGCCCGACGCAGCTTCGTGCCAATGGCTCGTAGACTATAGCCCTGGTCCCGCATCAGCATTAGCGTGGCCCGATCCATGTGACTGAGATGGTGGTAGGTTCTTTTCATCGCAACACGATACTCGATCTGAGGGTGTTGCACTTAGTTATTGAGGCCGCGCGGTGTCGCCGTGGCTGTGGGTTTCTATGATTACCGATGTAATGAAACGTGAACAAATCCTAGTCTGGCAGAGGGGGCCTGCATTCCTGTAATTTTGCGTACTGGTCTCGCATATAGAAAAGCTGTTCTTCAAGCGCCCCGCAAGCAGCCTCGGAGTCTCTGTCTAGCAGCGCCTGAAATATCCTTTCATGCTGGGTGACGATATGCTTTTTCTCTCTAAATCGAACTAATATCATGTTTGATACAGGCTGCAGCGCCTCAATAACAGCAAATATCATGAATTGCAGAACAGCATTTCCGCTAGCGTCGACAAGGGCATGGTGAAACCGCATATCTGATGCACAAAACTCTTCGTCAGAAATATCACCTCTTTGCGCTTTTATTTCTTTCTCCATAATTCTTAAGTGATCATCAGTGCGCCGCTCAGCTGCAAGTCGAGCGCATAACCGTTCAAGCTCAAAACGCGCTTCGTTAATCTCTTCGAAGAAGAAGCTGCCCATGGACATTAGCACCGTCATGCTGCTGGTGAGCTCTTCTTGAACTTCCTCTTGGCTGGGCTGCTTAACAAAAGTGCCACCCGTAGGCCCCCGACGGGACCTGATGAGATTTTGCGCAGCGAGCCGCTTGAGCGCTTCCCGAATTGTCGGTCTAGATACGGAGAATTTCTCCGCTAGCTCAAGTTCGGTGGGGAGACGTTCATTCGCCCGGAGGTGGCCTTCTACGATCGCTGTTCTCAGACTATTAGCAATCTGTTTAGCGGCCCCTTCCGTAACGACCGGCTTGTACTGAATTCCATCCACCATTATCTATTATCCTCTTGATTAACCGGGAAAGTTAGTCTTGGCTCCCAGGAAACGTTGACCCAGGGTTCAACGTTATTATGGCCGATTACGAGTATACCATCGAGGCAAAAAAGCGCCAATAATAATTATATAAATATAGGTTTGACAAATATTCAAATGTCACTAAACTGAGAACGGAATCAAGATTTTATCGGTTTTTTTAAGATCAATAATTAATGGAGAATATTAGATATGTCAAAAAATCAGTTTAAGGCAATGGTCCTGCGCCAAGAGGGCGTTCATACCGCTCATTCCATCGAGCATCTCACGGAGAGCGACCTTCCAGAGGGTGATGTCCTTGTAGATGTAGATTACTCAAGCCTGAACTTCAAAGACGCTCTAGCCATCATTGGATCCGGTAAAATCGTTAGGACCTGGCCCATGATCCCGGGGGTTGATCTTGCCGGAACAGTCCGTAGTTCAGAATCTGTAGCTTATTCGGTCGGGGATCAAGTCGTCCTTACCGGCTGGGGTGTAGGTGAGCGTCACTGGGGGGGGTACACGCAGCGCCAAAGGGTACGCTCCGAATGGCTAGTACCACTGCCTGACGGGCTGGATACCAAAAAGGCAATGGCAATTGGCACGGCAGGCTTCACAGCTATGCTTTGTGTCATGCGACTAGAGAGCGCAGGCATCACTCCTGAAAGTGGCAAGGTGCTCGTAACTGGAGCTGCTGGCGGGGTTGGCAGTGTAGCCATTTCCATCCTGTCTAATCTAGGCTACGACGTAACCGCATTAACCCTACCTCAGCAAACTGAAATCCATGATTGCCTCCGCGAATTGGGGGCAAATGAAATTATTTGCGGCGCAGAGTGGCAAGATTCCCCTAAACCACTGGAAACACAGAACTGGTCAGCAGCCATAGATACAGTAGGTACACACGTCCTTGCTCGCGTTATCTCTACCATGAATTACAGCGGTGTGGTTGCCAGCTGCGGTCTCGCCGGTGGCGCCGACCTGCCAATCACCGTTATGCCCTTTATTCTTAGAGGGGTTAGTCTTCTTGGCGTAGACTCCGTGATGTGTCCGACGGAGCATCGCGTGAAGGTATGGCAGCGGGTAGTGAAAGATTTACCGGACAGCGCCTTGACCTCTATCAACCGAACGGCGGCCCTTGAGGAGATGCCTGATCTATCAGAAAAAATGCTTTCCGGGCGTCTAAGAGGAAGAATTGTCGTTGACGTTAACGCCTAATAAAAACTGTAAGGCTGCCTACAAGCTAAAGATATTTCAATAGATACAATAAAAAGTATGGCAGCCTGCATTATAAAAATATCGGAGATATATAAGATGGAAGAAAGAATATACACAAAAACAACTAACCGACCATCAATCTTACAAAGAATAGGGAGCTCAGCGGCCAAGCTTTCCCAAGAGGTAGTGCCTAGTCCATTTGTGTTTGCTATCGTCCTTAGTGCAGTTGTGTTCGCATTGGGTATTTTTCTAACCGACTCAACTCCTTATAATATGCTTGAGCACTGGTATAGTGGGTTCTGGAATCTACTTTCCTTTGGCATGCAGGTGGTGGTAACTCTTTTATTTGGTTATATACTTGCTACCTCGCCGCCATTCCAAACAGGAATTTCACGCTTAGCCAAAATTTCAAAAAATGCCGGCCAAGTGATAATGATGGTTTCATTTCTCGCGATCATTTTCGGCATCATTAACTGGGCAGTCGGACTCATTGTGGGGGCGATCGCTGCAAAACAACTTTGTGAGCATGCATCTCTCCGAGGTATTAAGGTTCACTACCCCCTGGCTGCAGCGGCAGGCTTTTCTGCGCTTCTTCTAAATGTGGTTTTTTCTGCATCTGCCCCATTACTCTCAAATACAGAAGGGCATTTCCTACAAGAAAAAATAGGGCTTATCCCCGTTTCCGAAACTATCCTCTCTCCATATAGCATTATTATGGTGATTGCCTTTCTTATAGTAATACCCTTCGTATGTCGTGCTATGATGCCGAAAGATGAAGACATTGTTGAAGTCCCACTAAGTCATAATGCAAATGATTCCGACCATGATTTATCCCCGGATAAGATTAAAGAAAAAAACCCCTCAAAAAATAAAAAAACTTTTGCAGACATTCTTGAAAACTCCAGAATCCTTACTGCTATTCCGGTTTTAGCAGGAACAATATATATTGTTATATTTTTCATTGACAGAGGGTTTGATTTAAACTTAAACATTGTTAACTTCATTCTTCTTATATTAGGGCTTGTTGCATACAAAACTCCAATAGCCTATGCACATGCAATAGATAATGGTATCAAATCTTGTGGCCAAGTTGTTCTTCAATTTCCCTTCTATGCAGGAATCATGGGAATGATGGCAGGCTCAGGGCTAGTTACCGTTGCTTCTCAATGGATGGTCTCGATAGCTACTCCTGCCACTTTCCCCTTTATTACATTACTGAGTGCTGGAATTGTAAACCTGTTTGTACCTTCCGCAGGTGGGCAATGGGCAGTACAAGGCCCCATATTGATAGAAGCGGCATTGGAACTGAACGTTGATATTGGCTTGACTATCATGGCTTTCACATATGGCGATCAGTTAACAAATGGTCTCCAACCGATGTGGATGCTTCCTTTGCTCGGCATAGTGGCTTTAAAAGCTAAGGACATTCTTGGCTACACAGCTGTAATGATGATGTTCGCCTTCGTTATCTTCGCAGTTGGCCTCACCGTATTGCCACATCTCTTCGCATAAAAAGAGAAAAGCCTGCCTCTTCAAATATATTTTGGAGAGGGAGGATTTTTAGCTGATGACTCAGAGACGCTGCTTAACCTAAACAGAACTAGCACCTAAGATAAGGTCAGGAGAAGCAAAATTGAGAATATTAAGTCGTCCTGTCTCAATGAGTCGAAAAGACAAATCAAAGACTGACCCTCCCGGTTGTTGGTGGGAGCTTTTTATTTTAGCATCGGCCATGCTAATGGGGATGACTACATGGTTTTCTGCAACAGCAATTGTGCCACAACTGGAAAACGTCTGGGATATATCGTCTACACGAGCAGCGTGGTTGACAATTGCAGTTCAAGCAGGATTTATTGTAGGAGCCCTAGGTTCTGTCATTCTCACCATAGCAGATCGTGTTTTGCCACGGTATTTAGTTTTTTATGGAGCTAGCGGTGCGGCTTTCGTGAATGTACTTCTTTTAATAGCTCCTAACTTTACTTCAGTACTTTTGCTTCGTTTTATTACCGGGGTATTTTTAGCTGCTGTCTATCCTCCTGCAATGAAGGCTATGGCGACCTGGTTTCGTGTACGACGTGGCACTGCTCTCGGCATCATGATAGGGGCTCTAACCCTTGGCTCGGCTTCACCTTATTTGATCAATGGTTTAGGAGGCCTTGATTGGAGGGTGGTAATCGTCGCAACCTCTATATTAACTCTATTAGGTGGTTGTCTAGCTGGGTTCGTCGCCAAGGATGGTCCCTATCCCTTCCCCAAGGCGAACTTTGACCCTCGAATGGCGTTGCGCGTCTTCCGCCATCGTGGTGTCCGCTACGCCTGTTTGGGATATTTCGGACACATGTGGGAACTCTATGCGATGTGGGCATGGTTTTCCGTCTTCATTCTTGACACGTTAAATATTCATGGTGTGAGTAATGCTGGCTCATTGTCCTCTTTAATAACTTTTGTGGTAATTGGAGTTGGGGCGCTTGGGTGCTTGATTGGGGGGGTTATAGGGGATCGTAAGGGAAGAGAAGAATCCACAATTATTTCTATGGGTTTATCTGGGGTGTGCGCCTTATCTATAGGTTTCATGCAAGAGGTATCTCTTCCTCTAGTCATCATCATTGCTTTAATTTGGGGAGTATGGATAGTTGCTGACTCTGCCCAGTTCTCTGCAGCAGTGACAGAAGTTGCCCCTCAGGAGTATGTTGGCACTGCATTAACGATGCAGCTAGCTGTCGGCTTCATACTCACTATCCCAACTATTTGGCTTATTCCAGTGGTAGAAAATGCCTTTGGTTGGAAGTACGCTTTTACCATACTTGCAGTTGGCCCTCTTCTTGGAATTCTTGCGATGCGAGGATTAATGAATCTAGAGAGTTCTGAGAAGATTAAACCAGGGTCAATAAAGGGTGATTAATTTTGAGTTATTGATGAAAAAAAGAAAATAACATTCAACGACAATACTTAAAAAGCGAGAAAAATTTTGAAAACAGAAATCCAAGCAAAAAATATGCTGCGGCGCTACGGAATAAGCGTAACTAGTCCAAAGCTAGCAACTAATGAAGCTGAAGCTGAAGCATTGGCCATTATTATCGGTAAACCCGTTGCAATGAAGGTCGTGTCTCCAGATATTGTTCATAAGGTAAAAGCTGGTGGCGTTCGACTAAATGTTTCCCCATTGAAAGCAAAGTCTACATTTATAGAGATTATGCAGGCATGTTCCATTTCTAGCCCTGGAGCTCAACTAGATGGAGTCTTAGTTGAAGAAATTATTAGTGGCAGTTTAGAAGTTTTCATCGGCGCTAGGATAGATAAAGAATATGGGGCTGTGGCACTTTTAGGCTACGGTGGCTCTCGGGTTGAAGAAGGAAGTCCGCCTTTCGTAGCACTAGCTCCATTAACAAAATCACGTGCTGAAGAAATGATATCAACCGTTTTTAGGGATGATCTTATTTCTTCAGAGGCGTTCCGAAAATTAGTGCATTATCTCCTTTCAATAGCTGGTAACGACGGTCTAATTTTCAAAGAAAAAATAAATGATCTAGATGTAAACCCAATTATAATTGAAGGTGACCGCGCCATTGCTGTCGACGCTGTTGTCGATGATTTGGATCCCGATTTTTATCACAGGCTACTCGATGAAAATCAGGTCGCTAAGGCTAGAGAAAGTCGGATGGAGAGACTGAGTGGCATTCAAGCACTATTCAACCCAAAGTCAATTGCGTTTATAGGCGCATCTACATCTCCACAAAAGCTTGGATACAGAAACATAAAAAACCTGATAGATTACGGTTTTGATGGGCAACTATTTCCAATCCATCCTAGCGCCAGTGAAATATGCGGGATCCCTGCCTATCGATCTATATTAGAAGTTCCTGGAAAAGTTGATAGAGCATATATTGCAGTGTCGGCACCTCAAGTCCCCAAGGCACTTGCTGAGTGTTCGGAGAAAGGAGTGAGTGTTGCCCAAGTTCTTACAGCTGGATTTTCAGAATGGTCTGAGGGGAGCTCAGAACACGCTGGAACCGAGGAAAATCCGGACGATGCCTTACGTGAAATTCTAGAACGCAGTGCCCTTCGAATGGTAGGGCCAAATTGTATTGGAACTTTCTCATCCACCGGTCGTCTAGCAATGGGGGCAAGTCGGCTATGTCCAAGCCCAGATGTCCCTGGCGGCATCACCTTCATCTCACAGAGTGGTACCTTCGCTGGAGATCTTGCTCGGCGTGCTAAGGTGTGGGGGCTTCCAGTCGGACAGATCCTGTCCTGCGGTAACTGTTTAGACTTGGATTTTATCGATTACCTTTTATATTGTGATGAAGATTCTAATACTAAGATCATTTCGATCTATACGGAGTCCATCAAAGATCCTGGCTTGTTCTTTCGCATTGCTTCCACTATCAAAAAACCAATCATCCTATTTCGAGGAGGTCTGACTAAACAGGGCAATGCCGCTGCCAGTAGCCATACGGCAGCCTTAGCGACTGATCAAACCTTATGGGCTGCTTCAATTCGGGACACAGGCATTCTTCAAGTGGACACACTTGATGACTTAATCGACGTTCTATTATGCTATAGCGCACATGGAAGTCTGCCTGGGAACCGCCTAGGACTTTTTGGTTCAGGTGGAGGCGTTAGCGTTACCTGCTCAGATACAGCTGACCGTATGGGCTTGCATATTCCAACTCTTAACGAGGATACTTCACAAAGGCTAATAGAATATGCCGGTCCTGGCACAAGCGTGGGAAATCCCATTGACATCCCTGTCTGGGGGCTGCGAAGAAAAGGACTCTACATCATCGATGAAATAATTAACGCCTTAAAAGAAGATCCCCATATTGACGTAATCATAAGTTATGTTGAAATGGGAACAGTAATGGATTTCGTTGATAATGACGAAGATGGAATATTGGAGCTACAAGATATATGCGACTCCATTCGCCGAATTAATGAGTTTGGGTCGCCTGTATGCCTAGTGCTTCGCAGCACCGGCGATAAGCTTCAAGATGATTTGATCAGGGAGCAGCGGCTTTCCTTGCTTTCAAAAGGTATCAGCGTATTTTCATCTACCAACAGGGCAGTACGTGCCATGGGAATGTTATGGGAATTGTCGGTTGGCACAAAATCAAGATTTAACTAGATCCAAATATAAATATAAATATAATTTTTATATAAATTCCAGCATAAAATGTGAGGTTTTAGACATGAAATACGAAACACTTATCTATGAAGATTTAGGGGGCGGAGTAGGTAAACTTACTCTAAACAGGCCGACCCGTGCGAATGCCATGAATCAATTCATGCTATCGGAACTGGAGGACGCCTGCTCTAAGCTAGCTTGTGATGATGAGCTCAAGTGCTTAATTGTGACTGGGGAAGGTGCCACATTCAGTTCTGGGTTCGATCTTAAAGATCAGGCCGATAATATGCCTATCGGAGTCGGCGAATGGACACCCGTTCTTGAGGCCGACTTCAGGGGAATCATGTCATTCTGGGAATTTCCAAAAGTTACTATTGCTGCCGTTAATGGACCGGCTTTAGCAGGTGGTTTTGAAATGATGCTTGGCTGTGACATTTCTATTGCATCTGAAAATGCTGTATTCGGGGAGCCTGAATTAAAATTTGGAGCTGGCATAGTCGCTATGCTTCTCCCATGGTTTGTTAGCCCTAAAGTGGCCAAGGAAATCATCTTTACTGGAGAAGACCAGATTTCGGCTAGCCGCGCACTTGAACTTGGCTTGATTAATCAGATAGTTCCTGAAGATCAAGTCATGGATGTCTCAATAAGCTTTGCTAGAAAAATGGCTCGAATGGATCAAATGGTGTTAAAAAGAACCAAAATGGCAGTCAACCGAACCTATGAAATTATGGGAATGCAAAGAGCTTTAAGATCATCCTTGGATATTGACATCATGATCGAAGGCGAGGGCTCTGATCTAAAGCGAGAGTTCCTAGAAGTAATCCGGGAGCAAGGTCTCGGTGGTGCACTTAAATGGCGTGCAGCTAAATTTGAATAATTTTTAAGAAAAATATTTTAAATATATAAAAATGACTCTTCTTATTCAGAGAGTCATTTTATCCTGTCCGGGCTGGCGCGCAAGAAATACACAGCCGGAAAGATTGTTACCTGTCACCGGTTGCTTCCTCCTTTAGTCAGATCATGGTCTTCGAAATGTGAATGGCGCTATGGTTGTAAGCGCCAATAAATCAGCACCCTACACCCCAGCTCCCCAATTGCACACACTGATTTCCTCACCAGCACCGAGAGGAATTAGCATGACCCCCTGTGTGCCAACCTAAGCATGAACCAACTGATTTTGAGTTAACATAGAAATCGTAAGCGCCAATATATCAGCACCTACACCCCAGTTCCTCAATTGTACACACTGAACTCCTCACCCATTCCACGAGGAATCAGCATGACCGCCACCGAAAAATTGCACTTCTGGCAACGACAAATGAACGATTGGGAAGCGACGGGCTTGTCCGGCAACGCTTACTGCAAGCAACAGTCTTTGATTTATCATCAATTCGTTTATTGGCGTCAAAGGCTGGCCTCTGCTGAAAATGATCCGAATCGTAAGCGCCAATAAATCAGCACCTACATTCCAGCTCACCGATTGCACACACTGACTTCCTCACCAGCTTTATAAGGAATCAGCATGACCTCAAACGAACGAGCGCACGTCTGGCAGCAGCATATCACTGACTGGCAAGCCTCCGGCGTGTCCGGCAGCGCTTACTGCAAGCAACAGTCACTGGTTTATCATCAATTTGTTTATTGGCGCTGGAAGCTGGCCCCGACTGAAGACTCTCTGGAGCAAGAACAAGCGGTCACCGGGTTCACGCGGGTCGTTTCTGCTCCTGGCGTTGGCATCGGCGGAGCCGATGGTCTGACCGTTTCACTGCCCGGTGGTGTCTCCATCACCGGTTTGCACGCCGGCAATATCGCGTTGCTCGGCGCTGTGATGCGCCACCGATACTTGCGTCCGTCTTTGTCGTTGCCAGAGATTTATCTGTACCGGGCACCCGTTGATTTTCGCAAGCAGGCCCAGGGCCTGGCGGTATTGGTTGAACAGGAGCTGGGCCATAATCCGCTTACCGGTGTATTCGGGATAGAAGATTGTGGTTTTAACTACCCTCTCAATGAGCTGTTTAATCAATATAGATCGAAAAAAGCTATTGAGCAGGTAAGTTATTCAACGCTAGGAAGTGTTCAAAGTGCTAATTATTCAATTACGGGTAATGATTTTAAGGTAATATAAGTAGGTAATTGTTTAGTATGATGCTAAATCTTCTGCGATCTCATACTAACTACATAGTGAAGAATTATTTTATGAATAACAATATGTAGAGTGTCCAAGAGACTTCAGCTAGTAATCAAGTTCCACATTGTTCGCTCATCTATTTGCCTTTTTAAGAACTTAGCTCTAATTCAGCATCGCTTTAGTATTATACTAAGAAACGCTAATCAGAGCTGATCTGCCTTAGCCATTCTGTAAAGCGGACAACCTTGGCAAGCCCCTGACGTTCAGCTTTAATGTCAAGCCAGTAACCATACGGGCCGCTAACTTCAATCTGACTGAAAGGTACCAATGTACCTGTTTTAAGCTCTTGGCTAATCATCCTCTTATCTACAATAGCAAAGCCTGCACCATTGATAGCTGCATTGGTGACCTGATCTAGAGTACTGAATTCCATTCCTCCATTAACATCAGCTTCTCCTGTCAAACCCGCTGCTTGTAACCAGTTTTCCCATACTGGAAGCCGCTCTCCTTCATGAATTATATGTAATAAATTTCCGTTTAGCTGCTTAGCTTGCTCCAGTAACTCAGGCGCACACACTGCTACGTGTTGCTCCAGCATAATTAGTTCACTGTAATGGTTAGGTAGATCAGTACGTCCGAAACGTATAAGACAGTCAAAAATATTGTGCTCACTGTCGTTATTGTGAATAGATAACTGTAATTCGGGGGAATGTATATGAAAATCAGCAAGCCTTGGTGCTAGCCAACGAGTAGCAAACGTTGGTGGAAATAATAACGTGAGTTTTTGTCGTTGATTAGGATCTCTTAACTCCTGAACTGCTGTTTCCATCAGATTAAAAGACTGCTCAAGTTTAGTCAATAGCTGTTGGCCGGCTGCTGTTAACTCTAATCGATGATGACGACGAACGAATAAAGGAACGCCAAGATAATCCTCTAAATGCTTAATTTGTCTGCTTACGGCACTTTGAGTGACATTCAGCTTACTTGCTGCCTTAGTGAAGCTCAGATATTTTCCTGCTGTTTCGAAAACACGTAATGAAGTTAATGCTGGCAATGAACGCATAAAGTCACCTTAGGCAAAGCTGTATTGAGAATTTGATTATGCCGCAGCATAAACATTTGGTAGTTTTTTAGCTCGTTATATTTCACTATGAAATAAAGACACTACTCTACTTTCTCAAAAACGGCTATCCCAAAACATTCTAGCAACTTGCCATTTTATTCACGATAACGTCAGTACCAAACTTTGTATTCATTTAATGATGTGGGTCATGGTAAATATTCGCAAATCTAAAATTATGGTAAACCTTAACTCATTAACCGAAAAATAGTTTGAATTAGCCATAATTAATCTAATCGTTATGGCTATTTATGAAAGATAAAGAGGCCTGAAGATATTTGGCTTTAAAGGAGAACTACTTGAAAGAGATAGATAAGGCCCACAGCGTAGCTATGGGCCTCACAATTATTAACCCTCACCAAAGTAAACCCATACGCCTTTAGTTTTGGTGTAAGAAGACAATGAATGAATTGCCATCTCTTTACCCCAACCACTCTGACGGAAACCGCCGAACGGTGCAGCAAGTCCATAACAGCCGTAACGGTTAATAAACAGCATACCTGCATCAATCTGCTCCGCAACACGATGGGCACGAGATACATCACTGGTATACAAACCCGCAGCTAACCCGTATGCAGTGGCATTGGCCATATCCACAGCTTCTTCCGTCGTATGAAACCGAGTACAGCACAGCACGGGGCCGAAAATTTCCTCTTGGGCAATGCGTGAATCTTGGCTAACTTCAGAGAAAATAGTAGGTCGAATGAAATACCCGTTAG
>Ga0307487_1001749_pt1 | contig 14912 bp, 12 predicted proteins | sample CBIW12metaG_FD_203665 | JGI IMG/M metagenome (GOLD analysis project Ga0307487, IMG submission 203665) | Sea-ice brine microbial communities from Beaufort Sea near Barrow, Alaska, United States - CBIW 1.2 | ecosystem: Environmental > Aquatic > Marine > Coastal | place: USA: Alaska | collected... | reverse complement strand
CGCTGGTCAGACAGGCGGATCAGGGAAAAATGATAGAGGGTATCATCAGCGTTTCGCAAAACAGCTGATACCCTAACGGAGCTGTAAAGGAATATGAATATATGAAACTGATTTCTGTAATCATGTGCGGCGGTGTTGGTAGCCGGCTTTGGCCCGTTTCTCGGCAAAGTCATCCTAAGCCGTTCATGCCGTTGCCGGATGGTCAGAATCTGATCCAGAAAACTTTCTTGCGTGCTACCGCTCTGGATGATGTGGTCGAGGTTATGACGGTCACAAACGCCGAACTGTTCTTCAAGACCGAAGACGAATATAGACGTGCGGGAAATGCTTGCGGCCAACAAAGCTTCATTCTCGAGCCTTTTGGTCGCAATACCGCAGCTGCAGTGGCTGCCGCAGCACTGCAGCTGGAGAGCGTTCACGGAGCTGACGCTCAGATGTTGGTGCTCGCAGCAGACCACCTTATCGCTGATCAAATGGCATTCGCCGCAGCGGTCAAGCAAGCCCAGGCGCTGGCCTCTGAGGGGTGGCTGGTGACGTTTGGCATTCAGCCCGAGTACCCAGAGACCGGATTCGGTTATATCGAAGCGGATAAGCAGTCGCCGCTGAACGGCGGCCTGAAAGTTCAACGTTTCGTGGAAAAGCCCGATCTGGAGACCGCCAAAGATTACGTGGCTGCCGGTAACTATTACTGGAATTCGGGCATGTTCTGCTTTCGCGTAGGCACTGTGCTGGATGAGCTGCGAACTTACTCTCCAGATGTTCTCGAGGCGGTGCGCGTTACTCTGGCTCATTCGCGACTGAGCGAGGTGGATAGCCATAGGTGCCTGCGCCTCGATACCGATAGCTTTGCCAAGGTGCCGGATATTTCCATCGACTACGCGTTGATGGAGCGATCCGCCAGGGTGGCTACCATACCCTGCGATATCGGGTGGAGTGACATTGGGTCCTGGAATGCCGTGAGCGAACTGACAGCACCTGACGAAAACGGCAATCGCTTCGAGGGTGAAGTATTGGTGCACCAGGCACGAAACAACTACGTACAGAGCAACGATCGGCTTACCGCGCTGGTCGGCGTGGAAGATCTTATAGTCGTTGACACCCCAGATGCGATACTGGTCGCGCACAAGAACAATGCTCAGGACGTCAAACACATCGTCGCTCAGCTGAAAAAAAGTGGCCACAGCGCTCACTTGATCCATCAGGTTGTGCATCGTCCGTGGGGTGCCTACACCACTCTGGAAGAGGGCGAACGTTTCAAAATCAAGCGTATCGTGGTCAAGCCAGGGGCTTCGCTCTCACTCCAGATGCATCATCACCGCAGCGAGCACTGGATTGTCGTCAGTGGCATGGCGCGCGTCGTTAACGATGAGCACAATTTAATGCTGGATACCAACGAGTCAACCTTCATCAGGGCGGGCCACAAGCATCGCCTGGAAAATCCGGGTGTAATCGATCTTGTCCTGATCGAAGTGCAAAGCGGTGACTACCTCGGTGAGGATGACATTGTCCGTTTCGAAGATATCTATGGCCGTGCAGACAAATAATCGATAGGCAAAGGGAAAATAACTAATGCTGGCAATCATCAGGCCGCTCTGGGCTTATCGGGGGTTTATTCTCGGTAGTGTCAAACGCGAGTTTCAGTCCAAATACCAAAACTCGGTGTTGGGTGCCGCGTGGAATGTGCTCAACCCGTTGGCGATGATCATCGTGTATACGCTGATATTTTCGCAAATCATGCGGGCGAAGCTGCCCGGCGTGGATAGCGTTTTCGGTTACAGCATTTATCTCTGTGCCGGAATAATTACCTGGGGTATGTTTGCGGAGATAATTAGTCGTGGGCAGAACGTCTTTCTGGAAAATGCTAACTTACTGAAGAAACTCAGCTTTCCCCGCTTGTGCCTGCCGGTCACTGTCGTAGCTAATGCCGGTCTCAATTTTTCGATCATTTTTGGCTTGTTTACAGTCTTCTTGCTGCTTTCCGGAAGCTTTCCGGGGCTGCCTTTTATTGCCGTCTTCCCGTTATTGGCATTGCTTGTCCTTTTTGCTATAGGCCTTGGAATTACCGTGGGCGTTCTGAATGTATTTTTCCGAGATGTCGGGCAATTCTTTGGTATCTTTCTTACGTTCTGGTTCTGGTTAACACCCATTGTTTACCCTGTCACCATTCTTCCTGAAAAACTCCAGCATTACATGAATTTTAATCCCATGACTCGGCTGATGAATGCGTTTCAGGTGGTATTGGTTAATGGCCAGTGGCCTAACTGGTTCAGTCTCTGGCCGGTTGTCGTGCTGGCGCTTCTACTGTGCTTGTTCGGCTTTAGCCTCTATCGCCGGCATGCCGGCGAAATGGTGGATGAACTCTAATGGGCACAGTTACCGTAAGAAACCTAGGCAAAGCCTATAAACAGTACCCAACACGCTGGTCGCGACTGGCCGAGTGGCTGATACCGTACAGCAAGCCACGCCACAGCCTCAAGTGGGTATTGCAGGACATCAACTTCACCATCAACCCCGGTGAAGCAGTGGGTATCATCGGCATCAACGGCGCGGGCAAAAGCACCCTGCTGAAAATGATTACCGGCACCACCCAGCCGACCACTGGCGGCGTGCATATCACAGGGCGAGTGGCTGCCATGCTCGAGCTCGGCATGGGTTTTCACCAAGATTTTACCGGACGCCAGAATGCATTCATGGCGGGGCAGCTTCTTGGCTATAGCGTCGAAGAAATTGCCCGGCTAATGCCAGAAATCGAAACCTTTGCTGAAATCGGTGAATACATCGATCAGCCAGTGCGCATCTACTCCAGCGGCATGCAGATGCGCCTAGCCTTCAGTGTCGCCACCGCCCATCGCCCCGATGTGTTGATCGTCGACGAAGCGCTCTCGGTAGGCGACGCCTATTTCCAGCACAAGAGCTTTGATCGCATCCGTGAATTCCGCAAACAAGGGACAACGCTACTCATCGTTTCCCACGACAAGGGCGCCATCCAGTCTATTTGCGACCGCGCCATCCTGCTCAATGCCGGTAGCTTAGCCATGGAGGGCGAGCCAGAAGCCGTGATGGATTATTACAACGCCATGCTGGCCGACAACCAGAATCAAACGATAAAGCAGGAAACCACGGCTGCCGGAAAAATTCAAACCATCTCTGGTACAGGTGAGGCGACTGTTACCGACATCGCTTTGCTTGATGTTGATGGTCGCCGATTGGAACTGGTGGACGTTGGACAGGCCGTGACTTTGCAAATTTTGGTCATGACCCATGTCCCTATTGAGCGGTTGGTTCTAGGGTACGGTATCAAGGATCGGCTTGGACAAGTGATCTACGGGACCAATACCTATCTGAAAAAGCAAGTACTCGAAAATGTATCTGCGGGTAGTAATATTTGCTTCGAAATCGCTTTTTCTGCAAATTTTGGGCCTGGAAACTACTCTGTGCAGACGGCGCTCTGTAGCACTGACACGCACTTGGCTAACAACTACGAATGGCGGGATCTGGCGCTGGTTTTTAATGTTATTAATATTAATAAGCCCCATTTTGCAGGTGTTACCTGGATCGATCCGACCATAGTGATTAAAACATAATGAATTTTGTTTCTTACTCACAAAACTTTGAAGATGTCATGCTTTGGCGGTCATTGAAGAATGTTAAAAATGGCTTTTATATTGACGTTGGCGCAAACGATCCATCGATAGATTCTGTTACTAAGGCATTATACGACCGTGGCTGGCATGGAATTAATGTCGAGCCATTACCTTCGCACCATAACGATCTTGTGCAAGCTCGCCCGCGAGATATCAATTTGCAGTGTGCCGCCGGTGCAACCAACGGCGAAATTGAGGTTTGGGAGTGTGATATTCGTGGTTGGGCAACAGCATCAGCGGTTGTTGTCGCTCAACACATGGCAAATGGACATACAGGCGTTTTTCACAAAGTGCCTGTCTTTGAACTCACGGATATTTGCAATCAATATGTTTCAGACGAAATTCATTTTTTGAAGATTGATGTCGAAGGTTTTGAAAAATCAGTAATCGACGGGATGGATTTTTCACGCTTCCGTCCATGGATATTAGTAATTGAGGCGACGCGGCCAAATTCAACAGAGGAAGTTCACTACGAGTGGGAAAGTGATGTTCTCTCAGCTGATTATGAATTTGCCTATACCGATGGACTTAATCGCTTTTATACTGCCAAAGAGCATTCAGAGTTGCTGAACCTGCTTCGCTATCCACCGAATGTGTTTGATGGGTTTACCCGGTCTGAGCAGCTGGCTTCTGAGATTAAAGCTCAGCAAGCGGAGGCCAAAGCTCAGCAAGCGGAGGCCAAAGCTCAGCAAGCGGAGGCCAAAGCTCAGCAAGCCACGGAACGTGCTGAAGCGCTGACGCTCAACCTGAATCAGATGCTTACCAGTACATCCTGGAAGTTGACAGCACCACTACGAGCGATATCGCAGCTCTTCAAGCACAGTGGTGGGTCAAAACAATGAAGATACTTGTCCTCTGTACCTATCCCATTCGGAATCCCGTTCATGGTGGGCAGCTCAGGGTTCGCAACATGGTTGATACCTATCTTCGTGCCGGGCACGAAGTGCAGGTCGTCGGGGTGTTGGGGAGCGACCAATATCCGCCCGAGGAGGGGTTTGTTAAATTTCCCGGCCATGAGGCGCTCGTCTCTGTCTATCCAGAACCTTTCCTGATGGAGGACTATGCGATCAGCAAACTCTTTGCCGAAAGCCAGATCTGGTTCGAAAGACTGGCCGCGAAAGTTTCGATTGTCCCGGATGTGATAGAAGTTGTGCAGCCATGGTTGTTCGGTTTCTGTCAGCGATATGTTGTTCAGGCCTGTATCCAGCCAGCAATTGTTTACAGTTCCCAAAACGTCGAGTCATCGTTGAAAGAGAGAATCGTCAGATCGTATTCGAGAGAAAAGCGTGCGTTAGCGGTTGCCGATTCAATTCATACAGCCGAGGTTGCCGCTATTTCAGGATCTGATGGCGTTATCTGCGTATCGCAAACCGATTTGGACTGGTCACGTCAGCATTCGGACAAATCGATGCTACTTGCACCGAATGGTGTTAAGCCCTGGGCGGTATCTGACGAGGGAAATACGGCGGCTAAGACAATTGTCGGAGGAAAGCAATTTTCTATCTACTGCGCCAGTGCTCATCCGCCAAATATGACAGGATTTTTTGAAATGTTTGGTGGCGGGTTCGGTTCGCTGATGCCTGATCAATCTTTGCTTATTGTAGGTGGCGCTGGTCCCGCTATCGCCGGCGATGTTCGGGTGCATCAGTCTGCCAAGCTGGCTGAACGGATTGTCGTAGCAGGCATTGTCAGTCAGTCATGTCTCGAGGGACTGCTGGATTTGGCACATTGCGTTGTGTTGCCCTTGACGCAGGGTGGTGGCACCAATCTGAAGACCGCTGAAGCTCTATGGTCGGGTAGGTATGTTCTTGCAACGACGGTTGCCATGCGAGGCTTTGAAGACTTTCTCGGGGCGCAAGGTGTGTTTGTTGCAGATGATCCATCGGACTTCAAAAGAGCATTGCGCCATGTGATGGCCCTAGCGCCCCTCCAACTGAGCGATGCCGATTGTAACAAGCGCAAGCGAGTGCTCTGGGATGAGAGCTTGAGCTTATTGCCATCGTTTATCGAGCAGATTGAAAAGGAAAAGAATATTAATGTCTGAGCGACAGCCAACAATTTGGATCAATGTCACGACCAGCGCAAATTGGCACCGATCAGCCGTCGGAATCGTCCGGGTAGAGCGTGAACTCCGGGATAACTTGAGAAAGCTCTATCCGGTTGGTCAGTTCAAAGAGTGTATCTGGACGGGAGACGGGTTTTCTGTATTTGCTGCGGGCGCTGGCGAAGCCAAGGCAGGCAGCAATATTGAGGTACTGGAGCTTCCTGCGGCGCTACCAGTATCCTATCTTTTCCCCGTACTCCCGAAGCGCCAAGCGGTTATAGCGATTGCCCAAGGGGCTATGTCACTTGTGCCTGACCGACTGCGTCCTGCACTCGATCGCTTGATGCGCCGTTGCAAGGCGCCGGTAGTCCAGGCCATGAACTACTTGGCGGTGCGCCGCTACCGCAAACAGGCAAAAATAGTTGCATCAGAGCCGCATACTATGGGGAGTAAGGCTGACAAAGACTTGGTGTTCTCTCATCCCTTCCAGGCCGGCGATGTACTGATATCAGTTGGACTCGATTGGTCGTGGACTTTTTATAAAGACTTTTATTATCTCCGTACCAGGGAAAAAGTGAAGATTGTCACCTGCTGTTATGACCTGATTCCGGTCTTGTACCCACAATATTGCGTCGGCGAAGTAGCCAGCATGTTCACGTCATACTTTCTTGATATTGCAGAAGGATCGGACATGGTATTGTGCATTTCAAAACAAAGCGAGCAAGACCTGCTTGAAATGCTTGATCGCACCGGGGGAAGAAAGGTCAAGACTCATGTCTTTCCATTGGGCGATAACGTGCCAAGCGGTGGAGGGTCGGTATCGAGTGAAGTCGAGGATGTGGCATCGGAACCCTTCATTCTCTTCGTCTCCAGCATCGAGCGTCGCAAGAACCATGAAGTGCTTTACCGCGCTTATCATCTGTTGTGTCAGGAAGGTAAACGGGTTCAACTTCCCAAACTTGTTTTCGTCGGCATGCCGGGTTGGGGCGTTGGCGATCTGTTGAAGGATATTGAACTCGACCCGTTGACAAAGGGGATGATTATTCAACTGAACCATGTTAATGATGCCGAGCTATTGAAGCTCTATCAGTCGTCGCTGTTTTGCGTCTTCCCCTCTTTGTACGAAGGTTGGGGATTGCCGGTAGGCGAAGCTATGTCCTTGGGTAAAGCGGTGCTAAGTTCAAATAGGGGGTCCTTACCAGAGGTAGGAGGCGATTTGGTGTGTTACGTAGATCCGTGGAGCCCGCGTGCTTGGGCAGATGAAATTTATCGTATGGCGACTGATGAAGTGTGGCGAACAGAATGGGAACAGAAAGTAAAGACTCAATACCAAGCAAGGACTTGGGCTGACGCTGTAATAACGGTCAAAAATGCTATCCAATCCATAGAGAGTAGTGGCTTCTAGATATTTATTCCCGGCATTTAAGTATTTTGTCTATTACTAAATTAAATTACCTTGCTTCCCCAAGGCCAAACTAATTTTCGGGTTAGCAGTTTTTTCTTAAATTACGTTAAACTCTCGATATCACGGAATTCATGCCAACCTACTTAGAGAAGTCTAAAGTGACAGTTTGACACAAGTTTCTGACAAAGCTCAGAGATACCGACGGGATAGCTGAAACGGGAAAGATTCGTTATTTTATCATAGCATAAGAAGGTATAGCGAAACGCAAAGTGTCTGTCTGGAGCTGTACACAACACCACACAGTAGATCATAGATCTGTATCGTAAAAATGAGATATTGCCCAATAATTTGGCTGGTTAACTCTAAAATTAAGTTTTGGATAAAATATGACAGTAGCAGCGAAAGCAAGGAAAGCAAGGAAAGGGTTTTTATTAGAGATCTTGTTCTATTGTATATTTTTATTAGCAGCCGCATTTTTTGTTTATTCACAAGGGCAGGATAGAAACTGGGACTTGTTGAATTACCATTATTACCAGGGTTATTCTGTTCTCAATGGCCGGTTTATGGTGGATATAGCCGCCGCACATTTGCAGTCATTTCTTAACCCAATGATAAATATAGTAGCCTATCTCGCACTAACTCATTTGCCATTTCCCGTTAGTGCATGGATCATTTTATTGATCCAGCTTGCATGCCTGCCCGCCATCGTGTTGCTGGCAAAAGAGATCGGCACTGCGCTCGGCTATCCAGCTAGTTTTATAACGGTTATCCCTGCAATAGCATTAAGTTTGCATGCTCCCCTCTGGGCTAGCGAGCTGGGTACCTCATTCTCTTCGTCCTGGACTGCGCCCCTTATAATTTGGGGTGTGTATTTCCTTTTTACTGCAAACAAGGGATCGGGCTTTTCAAAATCAAAAATTGCTATAGCAGGTTTGCTATTTGGATTTGCTGCAGGTTTGAAGCTTACGAATGCCCCGTTCGCTGTTTCAGCCTTTTTGATGATCGTTGTTTTGACTTATCGAAGCGGTTGGCGAAATTTAATATTTGCTAACGTATGTTTTTTGGCGACATGCGGCGTTGGTTTTGGATTAACAGCTTGGTGGAATTGGCATCTTTGGTCGGTATGGGGCAATCCCATCTTTCCGCTCTATAATGTTATATTTAAATCTGAGTTCTACGATGTAGCCAACTTTCGGGACATGCGCTGGACTTTTTCTTCGCTTCCGGAGTTATTGATATTCATCGTGCAATCATCTTGGGGGACGACCAAAACGTCAGAGGTCTCATTTGCAGATGCGAGGTATCTGATTCTGACACTGCTTATTCCAGCCGCTATTCTCTGCCGGCCCGCAATAAGATTCAATAGAGCGCTAATAGGTCTTGTCGTTTTTATAGCAAGCAGTTTCCTGTTGTGGTGTTTACTTTTCGCTTACCAAAGATATCTAATCCCCGTTGAGTTGCTTTTAGGGTTATTGGTCTGGATCATGGTTGTTCGCATTGTTGAAAGTAAATGGTTACGTAATGCTATTATGATCAGTTTAACCTTTTGCGTGGCTTCGCTAATGACAGTGCCTGATTGGGGGCATGCGCCAATGGGGCTAGGCGACAAAAATCCATTTTCTATTGAAATGAATGTGAAGCTTTCCTCTACGCCTGCCCGTTATGTCGTGATTGGCGGACCAATCTCTTATGTACTCCCGTCATTTCATCCGGACAGTTTGTTCTATGGCGTAGGCTTTTCTAGCCAAGTTGATGAGTTGGTTTTTAATAAAATCGAAGTCGATTCTGATTTGCCTTTGCGGTTTCTCGCCAAGGATGCCGATTCTATTTTGATTCCCGAGAGATTAAGGAAAGTGGGTTATGATCCACTAAAGCACTCGCTTGACTGCGAGTACTTTAGAACAGGTATCGGTCGTTACATTGTTTGCGAGCTCCAGTACTATAAATTAAAATCAATTAATTCCGATTCATTGCTAGATATAGATTTATCTGAAAATGGATATCTAAAAAATGGTGGGATCCTTTGGGAGCGGGGCTTGGGCTCCTTTGAGCCATGGGGACGCTGGTCGGTTGGGGACCTGGTCGAATTTGGCCTGTCCGAGTGTTTGCCACAGGGTAATCTAAAGATGACAGTCCGAGGGCACGCCTTTGGCCCAAACGTCGATTTGCCAGTCAAAGTGAGTTTTGGTGGTATAGAAAAAATGATTAAGTTTGCTGACGTAGACAGCCAGCAGACTATATATTTTATGAATCACATGAAGTGTCTCAATAAAATTACGATCACAATCCCAAAGCCAACTTCGCCACAAGAAGTTGGATTGAGTACTGATACTAGAAAGCTGGGCATAGGTTTGATCAGTATTAAAGTTATTAAGGAATAATCATGACTAAAGTTGCTGTAATTTTGCCCGCATATAATGAAGAGCAGACCATTTCGGATACGATTGTTGATTTTCATCAAAATTTACCCGAGGCCGAGATATGGGTGATCAACAACAGGTCAAATGATGGGACTGTCCTCAGGGCACGAGAGACGTTATCGCGTCTAGGCTGCCTTGGTGGAGTCATCAACGAGCGCCGGCCGGGGAAAGGTAATGCTATTAGATGTGCCTTTCTGAATATTAATGTCGATATTTACATACTTGCCGATGCAGATATGACCTATCCAGCGGCCCATGCGCGTAGCCTGATGGAGCCGATACTTTCGGGTGAGGCGGATATGGTTGTCGGCGATCGGCATAGCGCCGGGCACTATTTAGCTGAGAACAAGCGCGCATTGCATGGCTTTGGTAACCGCCTTGTGCGTGACTTAGTTAATAAATTATTCCATGCCAATCTAGCAGACATTATGAGTGGTTATCGGGTATTCAGTCGCAGATTCGTTAAAAGCTACCCAATACTCGTAGAAGGCTTTGAAATAGAGACCGATATGACTCTGCATGCCTTGGATAAACGATTTCGAATAGTTGAGATTCCAGTTGAATACAGGGATCGACCAGCGGGTAGCTTTTCAAAGCTGAATACAATTAAGGATGGTGCGCGCGTTTTGAGTACAATAGGTAATATACTTCGTTATTACCGCCCTTTGATCTTTTTCGGTTGCGCTGCTATGGTATTTGCGGTCTTGAGCTTGATGGCTGGGATACCCATTATTGATGAATGGGTGCGCGATCGTTATATCAATCATGTTCCATTGGCGATCTTGGCAACAGGGTTAGGAATTGTTGCGCTAGTCTTTATGGCGATAGGGTTGATATTGGACTCAATTACACATCAGGATAAACGCAATTTTGAGCATGGGCTTTTGCGTGATCGCGAATATTTCAAATAAAATCTTGGTCTTTTCTTATGAAATGGTTGTTATGCCTGCTCTATGAAAAAGGTGTTATATTTCTCTCTCCACAGTTTCTACGATTTTTGCTTGTTGGTGGGATTGGGTTTTGTATCGACGGAGGCTTGCTGATGGTGCTTATAAAATCGGATTGGAGTATTTTGGCGGCACGTTCAGTATCTTTTTTATCAGCGGTAACATGTACTTGGCTTGTAAATCGATTCTGGACTTTCGAGCTGGTTAAGCAGGTTGGTGTTCGCAGAGAATATGCTGCGTACATGACCGTTCAGGTGGTCGGAGCGTTAGTTAATCTAACGCTATTTTTTGTTTTGATTGAACTCCATCCTTTGCTAGAATCCGTGCCGCTAATCCCCCTCGCGTTTGGTGCAACTTTCGCTCTGGCATTTAATTATACAATTTCAAAAAAATATGTCTTTATAGGATGAATTCATGGATAACGCCGAATACAACGGGCGGGATAATTTGCAGATTATGCGTGCAGCTAGAAACTATAATCGTTATTTGCTCGACCTGGTTTTGGTTCAAGCTCGGAATAACGAGATTTTGGTCGATTTCGGTGCTGGTAGCGGGACCTTCGCATTGCCTGTTGCTGCAGCAGGCTATCATCTGGTTTGTGTTGAAACGGATCCCTTGCTTTGCGAAAATCTTTCTGGCCACGGATTGAAGGTTGTGAACAGTCTTGAAATGCTAGAAGACGGTAGTATCGACTATCTCTACACGCTTAATGTGCTTGAGCATATTGAGAATGATGATGAAGTTATAAAATTATGGTTAAAAAAACTTCGGCCCGGAGGTCGCTTGCTTGTTTTTGTTCCGGCGTTTCAAGTGCTTTTTTCTAGCATGGATCAGAAGGTTGGCCATTATCGACGTTATACAAAACGGATGCTTTGCGGAAAGCTCAAGCAGGCAGGTTTCCAGGTTGCGGAGGCAAGATATGCCGACAGCCTTGGTTATCTTGCAACGTTGATTTTTAAAGCCTTTGATAATGGCGAAGGATCTATAAATCCGCGAATGCTTAAAATTTATGATCGATGCGCTTTTCCTGTTAGCCGGATGTTGGATTCAGTTTTCTCTTCTTTTGTCGGAAAAAATGTTTACGCTTGCGCCGTAAAGAGTAGATAGATTCAGTGAGTCTTCAGGAAAGGTTGGTGATCTATGAATAATTCCGTTGGGGACGCATATAGAATATCTTGCTCAGCCGAATTAGCGAGTTAATTTTAACGAAGCTGCGTACGCTGGCAAATGCTACTCTTATGAGGCGCCGTATAATCGGCTGGGTAACCCCCAAAAATTTGGAAGACTGGGTTTAATAGGGCCGATAGTGTTGGCTGCAAAGGTCGAGTTGGTTGTTATTTAAGCAAAAGAATGATTTAACTAAATCATGCTTGCTCGTTCTTGATTTGAGAAATATGTTTTTTTAACGTGCAGTTTTTTGAGGATTTCATATGGTTAGTGCAATTGTAACGGGTGTAACCGGCCAAGACGGTGCCTATCTGTCGCAGCTGCTGTTGGAGAAGGGCTACACGGTCTACGGCACTTACCGCCGTACCAGCTCGGTCAACTTCTGGCGGATTGATGAGTTGGGTGTTGCTAAGCACCCAAATCTGCATCTCGTCGAATATGACCTGACCGATCTGTCATCCAGCATTCGTTTGCTGCAGAGCACCGAAGCTACCGAGGTTTACAACCTGGCGGCGCAGAGCTTCGTCGGGGTGTCCTTCGATCAGCCGGTTACCACGGCCGAGATTACCGGCTTGGGTGCGGTCAACCTGCTGGAGGCGATTCGTATCGTCAATCCGAAGGTGCGCTTCTATCAGGCGTCCACGTCTGAAATGTTTGGCAAGGTGCAGGAAATCCCTCAGGTCGAGAGCACGCCGTTCTACCCCCGCAGCCCATACGGTGTAGCCAAGTTGTATGCACACTGGATGACGATCAACTATCGGGAGTCCTACGATATCTTTGGTGCGAGCGGCATCCTGTTCAATCACGAATCGCCGCTGCGTGGCCGTGAGTTCGTGACCCGCAAGATCACTGACAGCGTCGCCAAGATCAAGCAGGGCAAGCTGGATGTGCTGGAACTGGGCAACATGGACGCCAAGCGCGACTGGGGCTTTGCCAAGGAGTACGTCGAGGGCATGTGGCGTATGCTGCAAGTGGATGAGCCTGATACCTTCGTGCTTTCCACTAACCGTACTGAAACGGTGCGAGATTTCGTTTCGCTGGCATTCAAGGCGGCGGAGATTGATGTGGAGTGGAAGGGGCAGGGCGAGAGCGAGCAGGCTGTCGATGCTGCGAGCGGGACAGTGCTGGTCAGGGTCAATCCAAAGTTCTATCGCCCGGCGGAAGTGGAGCTGTTGATCGGCAGCGCTGCTAAAGCGAAGGAGATTCTGGGCTGGGAGCCGAAAACCACGCTGGAAGAGTTGTGCAAGATGATGGTAGAGGCTGACCTGCTCCGTAATGACGCTGGGTTCTCGTTCTGATGGGCAAGCGTGTACTGGTTACCGGCAGCGAGGGCTTCACTGGCCGTTATATGTGCGCCGAACTGCAGAAGGTAGGGTATGAGGTTGTGGGTCTGGGGAGCCATCCCTCGAAAGCCGACAATTACTACCAGGCCGATCTGCAGGATGCCGCACAGTTGTGCAAAGTAGTTGCCGACGTTCAACCTGACGTGGTGATTCACCTGGCGGCATTGGCGTTTGTTGGCCATGGCGATGCCAATGAGTTTTACCAGGTCAACCTGATGGGTACACGCAATTTGCTGGAAGCCATAGCGGCTTCCGGCAAAACGCCTGACTGTGTATTACTGGCGAGCAGTGCCAATGTATATGGCAATCAGACAGGAGGTGTGCTGACAGAGCAGACGTCACCCGCACCCGCTAACGACTACGCGGTCAGTAAACTGGCTATGGAGTTTATGGCGCACACTTGGGAGGCCAGGCTGCCCATAGTGATTGCTCGCCCGTTTAACTATACCGGCGTGGGTCAGGCTGAGAATTTCTTGCTGCCAAAAATAGTCTCGCATTTTCGCCTCAAGGAGGAGGTGATCGAGCTGGGTAATCTCGATGTGTCGCGTGATTTTAGCGATGTTCGCTCCGTGGTGGCTGCTTATCATAGATTGATTGAGCAGAAGCCGCTGGGCCAGACGTTTAATGTGGCATCGGGTGAGGCGTGTTCGCTACATGAAGTCCTCGCCATGTGTGAAGCTATTACCGGTCACCAACTGGAAGTCAGGGTGAATCCGGCCTTTGTGCGTGGCAATGAAGTGAAAAAGCTCTGTGGCGACGCCACGAAGCTGCGTGCTTGCATAGGGGAGTGGACCACACCTTCCTTACGTAAAACCTTGGAATGGATGTTGTCTTGATGGCCTTGAACGTTATTCTCAATATCGAGTCCGTGCGTTTTCCGCTAACTGGTATTGGTCGTTATACCCACGAACTCGCCAAGTCACTACAGGCGGTAGAGGACATTGAGTCTCTGCGTTTTTTTGCAAGTGGTCGATTTGTTCCCGAGCTGGCTTATTCTGAATCTGAATCTCAGCCTGAATCTGACGCCGTCCCTGCTGCTGCTCAGAGCAGGTCGTTGGGTTTGCGGCGTTTGGTTCAGAAAAGCCCATTGGCACTTGAAGTGTATCGTCAGCTTGCCACATTACTACGGTCTAGCGGCCTTAAGGGTGAGGAGTCGTGTATCTACCATGGCCCTAACTTTTTTCTGCCGCGCTTTGGCGGGCCCAGTGTTGCCACGTTTCATGATTTGTCCCCGTTTACGTGGTCGCACTGTCACGAGCCTGCAAAAGTCCGTTACATGCAAAAGGAGCTCCGACTGACACTGGACCGAGCTGACCGTCTGATTACGGACTCTGAGTTTACGCGCCACGAGCTTGCCGCCTTTTCTGGCTTATCGTTGGATCGGATTGATGCTGTGTCATTGGCTTGTGGAGCTGAATTCCATCCTCGTAGCGAAACGGAGCTTCAACCATTCCTGGCGCGTCACGATCTCAACTATCAGGGCTATACCCTGTTTGTTGGTACGATCGAGCCGCGCAAGAATATTCTTGCTCTGCTGCAGGCATATGAGTCATTGCCTCTGACCTTACGCCGCAGGTGGCCACTGGTTTTGGCTGGATACGAAGGCTGGGCCAGTGATGACATTCATGCCCGCATGCAGCAGGCCGAGAAGGCGGGCTGGGCAAGGTATCTCGGTTTTTTACGCGCGGAGGACCTGCCAAGCTTATATTCGGGTGCGCGTCTGTTTGCCTTTCCTTCTCATTATGAGGGGTTCGGTTTGCCGGTATTGGAGGCTATGAGTTCAGGAGTGCCGGTTGTGTGCTCTAACAGTTCATCACTTCCTGAGGTCGTAGGTGAGGCCGCATTGATGTGTGACGCAGAAGATGTGGACACGTTAACAGCACATCTGATCACTGGGCTTGAAGATGCTGATTGGCGTGGTGCTGCGGTCCAGCTGGGGCTT
>Ga0307487_1001745_pt1 | contig 14924 bp, 19 predicted proteins | sample CBIW12metaG_FD_203665 | JGI IMG/M metagenome (GOLD analysis project Ga0307487, IMG submission 203665) | Sea-ice brine microbial communities from Beaufort Sea near Barrow, Alaska, United States - CBIW 1.2 | ecosystem: Environmental > Aquatic > Marine > Coastal | place: USA: Alaska | collected... | reverse complement strand
ACAAAGCTTTTCTGAACATCTTTTGCTTTCTTGCGCATTAGCTCGATATAATCATTCAGGTCATTAGCTTCAATGCTTCTACCCATCATTTTCTCGCTTTTAGCGTTCCATTTGTCAGGTTCAACAGCCCGTCCGATGTTGATTTCTGAACGCTTTCCTTCCAGTGTAACCCTCATCATTACTGGGGTTAATCCCTTTTTATTGGTCTTGCTTTTCTTGATGTGAAACCGTAAATAAATTGTTGTATCCATGCTATGTCTAAATTAGGTCCCGAATGGGTCCCGTTAAAGTACATAAAAAGTATCTGATAAAAAAAAGTTTAACCTTTGTAAAGTGCTGTAAAACAACGAAATAAATGCTTAGGCGGGACCCATTTTGGAGATTTAAAAAAGGGTCCCGAATAGGTCCCCTTTTATATGATATTGGATGGTATTAATCAACATCATTAAAAATGAAAAACCCCGTAAATCCTAGGATTTCGGGGTTTTTAGTTCGGGTTGATACCCATTCAGTGGAGTCGGAGGGTATTGGTTCAATGGAAAGTTAATATACTATAATAAATGTAAACCCCCTGTAAAACAGCGTTTTTAGTGAAAATAGTTGCATTAAACGATGTGTATTTATTGGTTAATGTTTACATTTGTTGTCAACGATATTGTCAACTCTATTGTCAACGCATTAAATAAACCAATATGACTACTACCTTTTTTCTCCGCAAACCTAAATGGGATAAAAAAACCTTAATTCTATTTTCTTGCTATTTTAAAGAAGAGGGATGGAAATTTGTTTATTCTACTGGAGAGTCAATCCATCCAGAGCAATGGGATTTTGAAAACCGGATGCCTATAATGAGAGGGAGTAAAAAAGCTTCGGATTGTGGATCTATTAAGCGGCAATTAGACAGGTATGAAGCTTGCTTTGCTGAAACCCGGTCCAGATGTCTCTCAATGCAACAAGATTTTGCCTCGCAACTTCTAAAGAGGGCATTTGATGAAGAGTTTAAGAAAGCGCCAACCGGGAAAAATATATTTTTTGATGCTTACGATTTATTTGAAGAGCGAAAGATTAAAAACCAGGAATGGAGTAAATCAACGCAAAAAAGGTATAATAATATTCAAAACATACTTACAGATTTTGAAAAAGACAGAAATTTTAATCTTTCCTTCAATGCTATAAATAGTAAATTTCATTCAGAGTTTACAGATTATTGTATGGGAGAAAAAGGGCATATTAATAACACCTATTCCCGAAATTTAGGATTATTTAAAACCTTTATGTTTTGGGCTTTAGATAATGGATTTACCTATAATGAGGAGTTTAAAAAATTCAGGAAAAAAGAGAAAGTAGTTACCGCTCAAATTGCTTTAAAAAAAGAGGATTTAGAGAAGATAATGAAGCACGAATTTAAAACCAAAAAACTTGAAAAGGTCAGGGATGTATTTGTGTTCTCTTGCGTTACCGGGTTAAGATTTGGAGAATTAAAGCTTATATCAAAAGAAAATATTATAGATGGATATTTGCACCTAAAAGAAGAGAAGGGGTCAGAAAAGGATGCCAGAACCATTCCTTTAAATGATTTTGCAATGTATCTACTAAGAAAATATGATTATAACCTACCTTTGATAGCAAACCAAAAACACAACGTTTATATTAAAGAGGTTTTTGAGAAAGCCGGGTATAATCAAATGGTTGAAAAGATCACAACCAGGGGCAAGGAAGTAATAAGGGAAAAATTCATTTTTAAAGACCGTATAAGCACCCATACTGCGAGGCGCACATTCATCACCATGTTAAAAAGAGACGGTAAAAGCGATAAACTTATTTCAAAAATAACCGGGCATAAAGATTTGAAAACATTAAATCAATATTACCAAGTAGATGATGAAGCAAAAAAAGAGGCAATAGAAAGCACTTTTAAATTTGATTATCTAACCGTTAAAAAAACTAACTAATGAATTTCACAAAAGAACAAATAGAAGGTTTTGAAAAGGAACATGCTTTACGGGAATTTTTAGAAGTTTCAGCACCAGATAGAACGGTAGGAAATCTTTATTATAATAAAAAAGGGGAAGGGCTATTAGAAACTTTTCCTAACAGCTTGAAACTTGAAGAACACCAGGAAGGAAAAAGAACCTATTTCACCAATGAAAATGGAGAAGTTTTTGAAGTGGCAAAAATAGAGCCGTACATTCTTACTAAACAAAAAAGGTTAGGGGAAAATGAGGAGGATTTTCAGGAGATTTATAACCGGGAATTTGAAGTAAGCGAGCTAAAGGATAATCCAGAAGAGCACCTTCATTTTAAGAAGGAAATATTATCTAAAAAAGTAAAAGGCCTTATAGAGTTCCATACAAACCAAGTTGGTGAAACTAAAATAAACGCTCCTATCACTTTTTTAGCTAAAAAATTTTTAGAGTATATTCAGAATCCCATTAAATCAAAACCTAATAATAATAACATTTCCCTTGAAGATCTTTTTAGGGATAAAGATCAATACCATAAAATATTTTCAGAATTGGAAAAAGACGGGATAATAATAAAAAGTAGAGATGGTTTTATAATAAACAAGAGGCGTGTGATAGAAAATAAGCTAGAGGTTATGAAGGCTATTTGTGCTTTGGGTTATTTATTGGACGGATACAACTTCTTAAAAAGTAGAGACGGCAAACTCATAATAGCCTTAAATTCCTTATTTGATATGGAAATTAGCAAACAAACCTATTACAGCGCAAAAAAAAGTTTTATAAATGGGGATTATAAAGCGGATGATTATTATAAATTATTCTATTGTTTACCTAAACCAAAGGAGTTTACTTAGTTTACTTTGTTTACTTGTAAACCTTGTAAACTTACTTAGCATTACATAAATATAGATTTGTAGTAGACAATTAAAAGCTACTACTTATGAAAACCATTTTACAGATTGAGGATCTTTCCAAAGGTGAATTATTCTCTTTTATTGAGGAGTCAATCAATAACAAACTTTCCTCACTTCAAAAGGAAAAGGAAACCAAAGGAACGATAACGGTCCAGGAGGCAGCGAAGTATCTTAACGTCGCTGATATTACCATACACAACTACATTAAAAAAGGAATAATCCCAGCTCAAAAGGTTGGAAGGAAATACATTATTAAGCAAACTGATTTAGATAATTCTCTTTCAGATGCTAAATCCTTAAAATACAAACGAGCATAAAAAAACCCGGAGGTTATCAGGCCTACACCGGGTTTTTAATTTTATTCTAATGCAAGTTTACAAGATGAATAAATTGATTGAATGTTTAACTAAACTAAAAAAATAAAAGCTATGGAAAATCCCAATTCCCAAAGCATTAATAAGTTTCAAGAGGTTAAAGATAGTAAATTTAAGGCACAATTAAGGAAAGTTTATCAGGCTTTTAAAGAAAAGCCAATGACAATGAAGGAAGCTGATGTTTACACCGGAGTAATGCGTGAGTCGATATGTAGATACGTCGATGTACTTTTAAACCAGGACCGTATTGCAGTCATTAAGAAACGCAGATGCACAATTACTGGCTATCCTTATGTAAACGAATATACCGGGGATCCTGAATTATTCCCAAAATCTGACCAGTTAAACCTTTTCTAATGAGTAGTGAAAAAAGATATTTCAATTTTCCTATTCAACTTTTAGATGGCTTTATGATCAAAAAGGATGATTGCCTAAATGATATTTTACACTTTGCACTATACGACCATGCTATAAACAATCTAAAGCACGGAACTATAGAGCATAGGTTTTCTGAAACAGCTTATTATTATAGTGTAACGCTTGGATCTTTAGAATATACTTTGAAGGAAGGTAAAAGGCTTTATTCTGAATTTGGAGAAGAGAAAGTTAAGGTAGGAATAAGCAAAGAAATCTATTGGGATTTTAGAGCCAATGATAAAACACCGTTTGAAGATGTTTGTTTACTTGCTTACCTAGCTTTAAGAAGCATTTTAAGAAATAAACCTTTTTGCAAAATCACAAATCTTTATTGGTTATCCAGGATGAATGGAAATACACATGCACTTGATGATGTTTGTGAAATATCAGATCCTCTTAAGAAGTATTCTAATGAATACCAACTAAACAAGATTAAGTTTTATCTAATGGATGCCTGGAACTTGGTACACTATGGAAGGTACACCAGGGGCTTTTACATAAGCTTTAAACTTGAATTGGGGGATTTGGTATACCAAGTAGAAAAGAAGCGCAAATCTCTTAAGATGAGACAGCAAAAAGATGCTCAAAAATTAGCCTTAACAATGGCGTTAGAGAAGTTGAAAAATGAATAACAGTCAATCACGAACATATCACGACTATAACACGACCTATAGAAAGGGATTTTAAGACTTGTTTTATTAGATGCTTATTTCTCTTTTATTGCTTCAAACATTTACACGACCTATAGAAATATACTTTAGAAATATACTTTAGAAAGAACCTTTAAAAATAAATAATAATGATGATGTATAACATGTTCTTTTTCGCCATCATTTTTTAAAATCATAATAACAAAAAAGAAAAATTAACCAACTAATAACCAACTAAAAAAACCAATGAAAGAACTACAAACACAATTCACCGGAAAAGGGCAAGTAAAAGGCTATGACTTCAATCAAATTACAGCTACACCATACGGCTATATTTATGCTAAAACATCTTTAGAGGGCACTAATACCTTTGAAGTATTTAAACGCCTAGAAAACGATGTTTATAATTGCGTTTCCTATCCAACAGATAAAGCATTCGGGATTTGGGCTTGGAACCCTGGAACATTAAAAAGGGCAAAAGAAATATTATACCAGATAGAACAAAACGCAAAATCCTTACTCCACAAAACTAAATTAGTTTAAAAGAGATTAATCGCTTGTTAAAGTAACATTACTAACATAAATCAAATAATAATTATGGCATTTACACCAGAAACAGCATCACAGGCCGGGAGTATATCTAGTAGAAAAGGAAAGCCTAACAACTTAACCAAAGAATCCAGGGAGGTGATTTCCTCTTTAATAAACGGAAACTTTCCAAAATTTGAAAAAGAACTGGAAAGCCTTACAGGGAAAGATTATTGCGATGTGATGATGAAACTATTAGAGTATCACATTCCAAAGCTTAACAGGACTGAAATACAGACTAATGAACAAGCATTTAACCCTGTTATAATCAATTTAGGCAGCGGAGTTAACCCTGATGAAGATAACGACTAAAAACAGCCTTATGAGTAAAGAAATAGTTATTACTGATTTTGAAAGCTTTATTGATTTTATAGAAACTAACAACCTTAACAGTACTGAAATATGCCAGTTATACGAAAAGGTATTTAAATTATTTGCTGATAAAGAGAAAACCCCTCAGGCATTGATTGAAGGATTAAAGGAATATTGGATTAAATATAGTGATTCAAAAGAGAAACCAATATTTCTGGATCTTCATTTAGACGTAAAAAACCCCGCTTAAGTTCTCTAAAAATCAACGCAATTGTCAACTATAAAAATTAACCCTTATAAATACAGTTAATAACAAAGTTTTTTGTGGAGTACTAACTTATTGAACCCTTAAATAAAAATTAAAATGAACGATTGTCAAAACAGGTTATTTCGTCTTGTATATTCTCAGGAATGGCATTTAGATAGATTATTTGCTGAATACTCAAAACAAATTGGTTTTCTATTTCAGAATTATTCTGGTAGAATGGTAGACTTTAAAGAAAAGGAACTTAATAGGATCTTACTTAATTTTAATATTGACATGGAAAGGTTGATTAAAAAACAAATTGAAAACTCTTTTTCTATATCAGATAATTGTAATGATTTAACCATTAAGGAATATTTGAAGGGAGTTGATATAAATGAAAATCAAATTGAAAAGATGTTAGTTAAGAATCCCAATGCAGCCGCAGCATTTACAAATAGAGCCGCAACCGGGTTTAATTTGAGTGATAGAGTCTGGAAACTTACAAATCAAACAAGGGAAAGTTTAAATCTTATTCTGGAAAGTGGTGTTTTAAATGGTAGAAGTGCAGGAGAAATGGCAAGGGATTTAAAACAATATCTAAAGCAGCCAGACAGACAATTTAGAAGATTATTAAACGCTGATGGAAAGTTGATATTATCCAACCCTGCAAAGAATTACCATCCAGGGCAAGGGGTTTACAGGTCCAGTTATCAAAATGCTTTGAGATTAAGCAGGAATGAGGTAAATCTAGCTTACAGAACCAATGATTTTGAAAGGCGTAAAGAGATGCCATTTGTTATGGGGCAAGAGGTAAATTTAAGCGGGTCCCATCCAACCCGGGACATTTGCGATCACTTAGCCGGAACTTATCCCAAAGAGTTCAAATTTACAGGATGGCATGTTTCCTGTTTTTGCAATTCAACTTCTATTTTGTTGCCACGGGATAAATTCAAAGAATATTTAAAAGGTGGGGAAATAGACAAAAGGCACACTATAAAAAGAATTCCTAACAAAGCTTTTAATTTTCTAAATGAGAATTCAGAAACTATAAAGGGATGGAAATCACAACCTTATTTTATTACCGATAATTTCAAGAATACCAAAAAAGGATTTATACTAAATTTTTAATCAATAACCACTTAAACAATTATCATGAAAGAAAGTAAACAGTTAATTTTTGAAGATGAGCAGCTAATGCCATTAATGGAAAAACATTTAAAAGATTTTAGCCCTTATTTACAGGAGGTAAAACAGAAATATGAAGACCTGGAAATAGATCCTTTTTCAGAAAAGATATACAAAGAATTAATTTTTGTAGGTGTAACCGTTATAAAAAACCGTTATGAGGAAAAAATAAAAGCTGAAATAAAAGCAGCCGGGATAGGATCAACTTTAATTAGAGAGAATTTAATGAATGGAGCCCAGGATAAAGTAAGTGAACTATTAAAAGCAGTTACCTCTATTAAAAGGTTTTTTCCACACATAAGTATATTGGAAACCCGCAGCCCTTTAACAATTGAAAATATCAGCTTTTTGAAAGGTGAATTTATTATATCCAAAGAAGATGAGGATCGCTTAATGGAAACCAAAGGCCGGGTATATTTAAAGAATGAAGATGAAACAAGGCTGTATAATGATTTAAAGGGTGTAATAACCGCTTTTAAACAAGCACTTAACACCCTGAATGATTTAAATTATTATGATTCCCACAGCAAAGAAAGCGGGGTGCGATTATCTTGGATAGATGAGAGGTTTTTTATCTATAAAGACGGTAACTGTTCTATAAAACCTTATGCGATTGGAACGGCTGTAAATAAAGGGATAGAAAATAAGGTTAAGAAATTACCGAGATAAGCCTTACCACTGGTAACTACGCATAAGAAAGGCAAAAGGGGTGTTGTAATATTATAACATCCCTTACTTTTATAATGCCACTTAAAATCATAAATATGAGTAAAGTAATAAAAGAAGATCCTGCCAGAATCACATTTATTGTTGAAAACAAATTAAAGCAAAAAATAAAATTGGCAGCGCTCAAAAAACAGGAGACAATGACAGATTTTGTTATTTCTGCAATAGAGAATAAATTAATCACAACTAAATATAATTAAGATGGAAACAATAGAGCAGCTCAAAAAAGATAGAGAAGTTTTAAACCAAAGAATTGAAAAATTGGAGAAAGATCCTAAAGCAGCTCCTAAAAGTGAAAAGCCTACAGATGCAGAGGTAAAATCTTTTAATAATTATTTTACACATGGATAACTTAAAAAACATACTGAAATATGCAACTAAATTGCATGTTATCGACTCTATCAAAAATGAAGATGAGAGAAACGATTTATTAAAATTAGAGCCTATATTTAAAAAAACCGTTGGACTTATCACCGATCACTACGAAAAAGATTCAATGATAGAATTTTTAATTTTTGTAGCTAATAGAGAGGTTTACACATTAGAGGAAAGAGTGAAAATAGGTCAGAAATTTATAAATGAATTAAATTAATTTTTAAACGATGGCAAATACTACAGGACGTAAATATGGAGGAAGGAAAACAGGAACCCCAAACAAAGACACTTCTAAACTAAGGGAAAGAATAGAATTGCTTTTAGAAGATAATTGGGATAAGGTTTTAGAAGATATCGAGGGATTAAACCCTAAAGAGAGAATAGATATTTATACCAGGCTTTTAGAATATGCCTTACCAAAATTAAGCCGTGTTGAAGCTAAAATAGATAGCGATGAATTACAAGGGCAGCTTCAAGATTTATCTAGCCTTACAGATGAGGAACTTGAGATTCTTAGTAAAATATCAGAAAAAATAGAATCTAAGAATTTTCACCCGGTAACCATATTCGAGTTACCTGATAATGGTAGAAATTAAATGTTTTCCGACCAGTACGCACGCGCGCATGAGAGAAAGTTTGCAGCCCTTATGTAAAGAAGAACCGGAGTTTTCCGAAACCATAAAAAAGGGAACTATAAATTATGCTTCGATATCCTTCAACATCTACAAAGATGATGCAATAGTCTTAAAAGGACTCGAACCCAGCTTGAAACCCCTTATGAATAGGGCTATTGTGAGAAGGAAATAAAATATGCACCGAATTATGCACCTTTATAGCTGAAAATAGTAGTAAAAAAGGATAATTGATTAATTGGATTTCAATCTTTTTCAATTAATGGCAATATCAGCTAACTGATTTAGGCAAGACTAAAATAAATTTAACACGTATCTAAATAAGGTTTTGTAACAGTCAATACGTGTTTGTAGATGAGGTTTATTAATTTCTTAACCTGTATGTAAAAGCGAATAAATCAAAAACAGAACCCTCGTCCAATTTAGGAACAGAACCCTCGTCCAAACAATAAATATTAAATTATGGAAACTTTAGTAAAAAGAAAACTTTGTGATTACGCTTTACAGACTAACGAATTAGAGCAAAACAAAACATTAGAGAAGAAAGATATTCAAGCTCGCATTAAGTACCTCAGGGAAGCTTTTACGGTCTTAATTAAAAATCCTGGAGATGACCCTTTAGACAGATATATTGTTTTCACCTTAAATAAAGAGTTTTATAGTGAAAATGAATCTTTGATGATAGAGATGGAGCTTTTGAAGGATCTTAAAAAAGATAAAGAAGATTAGTTAAAATCTCATTTTGTGGGTTAAAAAGTAATTTAAATTACTCCTAACCGGGAAGTATTTTAATATATTTTTTTTAGATTATAACCTGCACGTAAATTATAGTAACTACGCATATCAGCCTTTGATTTACAACCCTTTCCCGGTAATTGAAAGTAATTTACACTAAAATTTAGAAGATGTCTGTAAAAGGAGATAATTCACTGTATTTCGCAACGGGAATGGATAACAGCGGCCTGCAATCAGGCGCTAAAGATGCCGTTGGGATCGTTTCTCAGTTAGGCCAATCCATAGCGGGAATAAACCCTTTCCTTGCACTTTCCATAGGTGCAGCCGCAGCATTTGCCACCATTGCAAATTCAGCATTCAAGATGATGCGGGAATTCGAGACCGCAATGAAGGAAGTGGAGACTATCTCTCAGGCCACTCAGGACAATTTCAAAGGTATTTCAGCGGAGGTATTCGCGCTTTCCAAGAATTCGCCTGATGGCCCTGCCAAGTTAGCCAAGGCATATTACCAGATCGTTTCAGCGGGGTATGATGGTGCAGCCGGAATGCGATTACTTGAAACAGCATCCAAAGCCGCAACCGCAGGGGTCACATCCACAGAGACCGCAGCCGATGGGATCACCACTACCTTAAACGCATTTAAGTTGAACGCTCAGGAAGCCGATCAGGTTGCCGATGCGATGTTTACCACGGTTAAGTTGGGTAAAACTACCTTTGAGCAGTTATCAGCGACCTTATCACAGGCCGCACCGCTGGCAGCCGCAACCGGGTTCTCCTATCAGGAACTTTTGGCAGCCGTTGCATCCCTGACAAAACAAGGTGTGCCAACTGCTCAGGCAATGACCCAAATACGCTCAGGGATAGAATCGGTCTCAGAAGTATTGGGGGACGGTGCAGCAAAATCTATGACCCTGCAAAACGCATTTCAGGCCATCTATGATAAGGCAGGGGGAAGCCAAACAGAATTAAAAAAACTGACCGGAAGGATGGAGGCCATGAGCGCCATCCTTGGTATTGCTGGACCTAATGCCGAGAGTGCAGCAAAAGACCTGGAACAGTTGGGACATTCTGCGGGGGCTGCGGAGAAAGCCTTTAAATCTATGGCGGCCTCCAATGAAAACGAGTGGGCTATCTTAGGGAATAGGATTAAAGCTACTACAGAAGATATCGGGAACACCATGGTAAGTGTTTCCAGCGGAATTGCCAAGTTGATGAATAGGGCAATAAATGATACCGAAAAAGTTACTGCTACAATACGCAAACAAGCAAACGAATACAATGTATTAAAAACCAGTTTAGAGGATGTAAATACGCCTTTTAACGAGAAGTTGGAAATACTAAGACAACTCAAAGAGCAATACCCCGAATACCTTGAAAGCCTTGTTATAGATAAAGTAAACAATGACAACCTTGAAGGAACGTTAAAAAAAGTTGCAGGCGCTTTGAAGTTGATTAATGACGAGCAAGAAAGAAGGATCAGGATTTCAGGAGCCGGGCAGAAAAAAGAAGAAGCACAAATCAAATTTGACGAATATAAGAAAGCCCAGGACGACCAAAAAACAAGGTTCTTTGGCATTATAGAGGAAATCAAAGATTACGCTGCCAATAATGACATAGCCTTGAATTTTAGCAATAATGATGATATTGGTAAGATTTATCAGGAGATCTACAGCAAGTTAAAAACAAAAAGTCCTTTTGGCGAAGGTGGTAGATTGTTGGCTAATTTAAGTGAAGCTAAAAATTCAGTCAGTGATTATGCACGGCTTTTGTACGATGCTAATAAAGAACTTGAAAAAGCCAATGAAAATAACGAAAATGTAAAGCGGAGTACGTATGATAATGCGGATGGTTATAAGGAAATTGTTTTGCAAATTGAGAAAATAAATTCCAAAGAACTCTTAAACCCTTTTAGAAAATACGAATTTCCCAAGATTGTTGAAGCTGTAAAACAACGGGATCAGATCGTTGGTGTTTTTGCGGAAATAGATTTAACCAAAGATATAAAATCCTTAAAACCGTTTTTAGATAACGAATCAGAGGAAATAAAGAAATATGCTGAGGAACGTTTCAGGTTACTGAATATCGATGCACCCACTCCAACCGGAGACCCTGACCCGGAAGCATTCGCTAAGTCTTTAGATGACCGCAAAAAACAATACGAGGCATATCAGGCAGTAGTAAACCAAATCGGGCAAGCCGCAGCGCAATCACAGTTTGCCAGCCTGATGGAGTTAGGCACAAGTTACGGTGAATTCCTGCAAAAACAATTACAGGAAACCACATCCGCAGCACGTCAACAAGCGATAGCCGCAGCCGCAGAATCAGCGGGATTGGATTTAAAAGGAAGGGATAAAGTAAGTAGTGTTGGAAACCTTACAACGGCCCCGATCGTTATAGATTTTGAGGTAAATACAAGTTCTATAAAATTCATTCAAGGCACTATAGATGATTTAAGGCAACGTTGGATAGAAGCGAGTGATGAAGATAGAGGTGCTTTAGAGGAGTCGATTAAAAGTTGGGAAAAGCGGGGTGAAGCCGCTAGAGCAGGATTATCAGAGGAAGAAGATTTATACAGCGATGTAACCCGTGCCTTATCGGAAATGACCTTTGAGAGTTTGAGGGGATATATCGATTACTGGAAAAAACGTCTTGAAACCGTTAAAAAAGGATCTGATGAAGAAATAGAAATCCTTGGTAAAATATCAGACGCAAATCAGGCTATCTGGCAAAAACACATCTCAGAAATATCGGCCAACTTAGGACAACTATCAGGCAGCCTCAGGGATTTAGGCGCTGATGGAATGGCAGACCTTATAGATGGTTTGCAAAATGTAGGGAATGAATTGGAAGGCTTGTTTAAAATGATTAAAGGGAACGCCTCAAAAGATGAAGCGATCACCTCCATGGTAAACGGGGCTATTACCCTTGCCGATGTCATTATAAGTTCAGCGGCCAGAAGGAAAGCCGCAGAAGCCGATTATTATAACTCAGTAATATCCCAACAAAAAGAGTACAACCGATTATTAAACGAGCAAGTAAGAACACAGGAAAGCTCCACAGACAACGTTTTTACAACGGACTACATAAACAAGATAGAGAAAGGTCTTGAAGCACTAGATAAGGCAAATACGGGTTATTCAGAGAGTTTAAATGCATTACAGGACGGACGGGCTAAGTCAGGGCAAAACAATGTAGTTGATGCAAGTTCTGTTTTAACCGGTGCAGGAGCAGGAGCAGCGATAGGAGCAGGAGCAGCGATCTTAGCGGGTGCTGCAATAGGTTCTGTAGTTCCTGTTATTGGAACAGTCATTGGAGCCGCTGTAGGTGGTTTGATAGCTGTTTTTGCAGGTAAAAAGAAAAAAGACACCTTCACGGACCTTTTAACAGAATGGCCTGATTTAATAAGGACCTCAGAGGACGGCATACGGTCTGTTAACCTTGAACTAGCTAATACTTTATTAGAACAAAATTTAGTAAATGATGCCACAAAAGATTTACTTCAAGATACTATTGACTGGCAAGAGCAAATCGAAAAAGCAAGGGAACAAATCGCCGGGGTTGTAGATGATCTTGCAGGGGGTTTAGGTGATAACCTTAGAAACTCATTAGTAGAAGCATTCCAAAGTGGAGAAGATGCCGCAGTAGCGATGGGAGATACTATTTCAACCGTATTACAGGATGTATTGGCGCAACTTATTTTCGATGAAATATTTTCAGAGCAGTTCAGAAAACTACAAGAACAAATGTCAGCTTCTTTTGATTCTGGAGGTGATGGAACTTGGCAGGATGATTTCGCACGGTTTTTTAGCGAGGCAAAAGATTTAACGGATATATTTAACCAAGAGCTTGCAGATGCGCGGGATATAGCCGCAAACAATGGCTTTGATGTATTTGGAGACACCACAGGCCAAAGGTCAGGACTTCAAGGGGCTATTACCAATATAACAGAAGATACAGCCGACTTATTGGCAGGTTACATGAACGCTGTAAGATTGGATTTAAGACAGAGTTTAAATATAAATGCTCAATCTCTTAAACACCTTAGCGAAATAGCATCAAACACCAGGTATAACCGCTATTTAGAAAATATAGATAGCACCATGACTAGTATGGACAGTAGAATGGGAACAGTAGAGAGAGGGATATTAGAATTTGAATCAAAAGGTTAACATAGGTTAACATTCCTTATTTACTTTTTCCATTAACTGAGTGAGATCTTCATAATTATTTATTTTGAAGGTCTCTTTTTTATATTCTACAAATCCGTTTATTTCAGGACTTTCTCCAAATCCTTTGGTTGGATAAAATAACTCCCTAATATCTACATTTAACACCTTAGCGATCTTTAAGAGTAATTCAGGTTTAGGGAAATTGTTTCCTTTATTAATATTTGAAATAGTTGCAGGAGTAACACTTACTTTATCTGCCAGGGCTACATTAGTTAAGCCTATTTGATCTTGCAGCTCTTTTATTCTTAATAGATCCATGGGGGTTTTTATTTATTTATTCAAATATACAAAAACTTTAACAACACTAAATTATTTAGCATTATTATTTAATATTATTTGCATAGTATTAAAATAACTCTTAATATTGTAGTGTAATTATTTAATAAAACTTAATAAAAACTTAGAAATTATGAGAGTACCTACAGATTTTTGTATCGATCAACAAAAAGAAACAATTATTAACATTTTAAATGATGCTATTATCTTTGAAAGGATTTTAAGAGGTATGCAAGAGACCGCTAAGGCTGCAAATCCAAAATGTGAAGATTGGGACCCTATCCATTTTTATAATGGAATTGCGAACGCTTGGATTTTCTTAGTAGGATATGAATTTCAAGATGATATAGAGGAAAGTTTAAAAGATGAACTTACGGATATATTTTTTAAGTACTTTAAAAAAGACATTAAAAAACCATTTGATAAAAGGAAAAATGCTAATATTTTAGCACAACTTATTTTTATAGAATGGAATGCCTGTATTGACAGAACCGGAAACAAATCAAAAAGTGCATAAAGTCTTAATTGCGCCCTACTCCTAAACCCTTGCAGCCCTATTCTGTAAGGGTTTATTTGTTTTACGGTTTTCCACAATTAAAGAAAGGTTTTTATTGTAACTTTCATTACTAACAATAATTCAATTAATTATGAAAAGTATTTTTATAGTACTTATTATAAGTCTCCTTTATTCCTGTTCAAAAGAAGAAAACACCGAACCAATTAATCCTAATGAAGGGCTTTTTGAAATAAGAGGCAACGAGCAAAAAGTGGAAAGTTTTCAGTTTATTTTTAAAGGAACTTATAAGGTTCAATATACTGTTTATGAAGCCACCATAGGTTGCGGAAATTATTGTAAAATGGGAGATAATATTAAAGCCGGGATTTTTGAGGTTAACGGGAATTATAAATTAAGCATAGATAAAGGGTTTGTTGTTTTTGAATATGTAATTACCGATATAGTTGAACCTGGGGAGTTGAAGATTTTATACAATAATTCTTTAGTTGCTATACCAAAATATTTTGTAGATGATTTAAACTTGGGATGGGCTTTCTTTATACCATTTAAATATAATCCAATGGATTATTCAAATGAATAAAAGCTAAATCAACAAAATTGTCAACGCAATTGTCAACTTAAAACAAAAAACCCCGTAAAGACAAGCCTTACGGGGTTATATGGTGGAGTCGGAGGGTTTCGAACCCTCGTCCAAACAAGCAATAGAGAAGCTTTCTACACGTTTATTTTTCGATTGGTTTTCGATTTAAGACCGGCCGAAAACCACCAATCTTAAACTTATCC
>Ga0307487_1001744_pt1 | contig 14925 bp, 11 predicted proteins | sample CBIW12metaG_FD_203665 | JGI IMG/M metagenome (GOLD analysis project Ga0307487, IMG submission 203665) | Sea-ice brine microbial communities from Beaufort Sea near Barrow, Alaska, United States - CBIW 1.2 | ecosystem: Environmental > Aquatic > Marine > Coastal | place: USA: Alaska | collected... | reverse complement strand
AGGCGGCAGCTTTTTTCATCGGTAAAGTGAACTCCAAAAGAAAATATATCCATCTTTAATCCATTTAAATTCATTCAAATATAGGAATATTTCCGATAATTAGGAAATATTCCGGATATACAAAAAATTTATTTAAAAAAAATCAGATTTAGCATGAGCTACAACAAATCAGCAAACATAAAAAATTACTCCTTTCTACTTCTTCTGATATTTTTAGGCGGTACCGGTTATGCACAGGAAGAGCAGCAGGAAACATCCCAGCCATACAAGAAAAAGGTCCTGGAAAAAACAGAAATAGAATTTTTGAGCAGTTATTATATCCAGGAAGGCGATAATGCGGCAGTTTCCGGCGGAATTGGAGATGAACATTTAACAGATATTACCCCAACCTTTGTGGTTTCAGTACCTTTAAACGAAGACGATGTTTTGACAATAGATGCGGGAATCTCTGCTTACACTTCAGCTTCCTCCAGCAATATCAATCCTTTTGACGGAAACAATTCTGCAAATCCTTTTCAGGCTTCCTCGGGAGCTTCCTCTGCAGATGTTTGGGCAGGTGTAGATGCGAGCTATTCCCACAGTTCAGACGACAGAAATACTATTTGGACAGGTAAACTTTCCACAGCAACAGAATTCGATTATTTTTCTATTGGTTTTGGAGGCAGCTATACCCGACTTTTTAATGAAAAAAATACCGAGATTTCCATCAATACAAATATCTTTCTCGATACCTGGAAATTGATCTACCCAATTGAATTAAGGAGTGACAATTCAGGCAACTTCAACATAAACAGATATATTATCACCGGGAATCCCAATTACAATCCGCAATTCACGGAGTTTAATGACAAAAAAAGAAATTCTTACGCCTTGGGAGCGAGTTTTTCTCAAATTTTATCCAAAAAATTCCAGGCTTTGATCTCGGTAGATGTGGTGAGACAGGAAGGATTGCTTTCCATGCCATTCCAGCGGGTTTATTTTAAGGATATAGCCGACTCATTTATTGAAGAATTTCACCTTGCAGACGATGTGGAGCGTCTTCCCGATACCAGAAATAAATTGGCCCTGGGCGCAAATCTGAATTATTACATCAATGAGTTTTTAGTGCTTCGCACCCATTATCGCTATTATACCGACGATTGGGGAATAGATTCACATACCGCAAAGATAGAATTGCCCGTTAAAATTGGTCACGGATTCACTGTTTATCCATCCTACCGCTATTATACCCAAACTCAGGCCGATTATTTCGCTCCTTATAATGAGCATCTTTCAACAGAAAAATATTACACCTCAGATTATGACCTATCCGAATTCAATGCCAACCAATATGGGATTGGAGTTAATTATACCGATATTTTTACAAAATTCCACATCTGGAAATTTGGAATGAAAAGTATTGATCTGGAATATAACAGGTATGACCGCAACACCAGTTTTAACGCGAATATATTTGCTGTTGCCTTCAAGTTTATTCAGGATTAATTTTATAACTTGGAAGGGATCAAATCTGCCTGAGATATTTTAATTTTAATAAAAAAGAAATCAATAAAAACCTGAAATAATGAATGATGCACATTTACATTTAATAGTTAACCATTTTCCAATTATTGGTATTGCAATTGGCCTGCTTGTTTTAATTGTTGGATATCTGATAAAAAATCAACAGGTAAAAGCGACATCTCTCGGTATTTTTATTTTTAGTGCGCTTGCTGCCATTGCCGCTAATTATACCGGGGATGGAGCAGAAGAAATTGTGGAAAAAATTCCGGGGATCAGCGAATCGCTTATTCACGATCACGAAGAATATGCAGAACAATTTTTTACCTTATCCCTGATTTTAGGTGGGGCCGCTTTAATCACCCTGTTCCTTCAAATAAAAAAACTGGGATTAGCTACATACGGGTATATCCTTGTAATAATCCTTGCAATTTCCTCCTTAGTCTCAGCAAATTATGTTGGAATTAGTGGTGGAGAGATCAGGCATACAGAAATTCGTGAAGCTTCAAATATTGAAAATCAACCTGATGCTATTAAAGCTGAAGAAGATCATTGATCCAGCCATTGTCTAAAAGAAGTTCTGGCAGGAATTTTTAATTCAACAATTATTTTTATCGGGTTGAATCCTGAAATTTGTGCAATCTTTATATAGAAAGCGCTATTAATATAACTTATAAGCAGAAATGGATCTTGAAAAAGCAATACTGGGAGAAATAGATACAGCCTATCTGTATCAGCAAATGGTGAATCTTTTGGAAGATCCTGAACTTCAAAAGTTTTATGGGCAAATGGCTGCCATTGAGAAAAAGCATATTCAAAAGTTTTACGAAAAAATAATCCTTTCAAATCCCAATTTTAAAATACGCGAACCTTCGGGAAGAGCTAAAACCATTGCCTGGCTGGGTGAAAAATTTGGCACCAATATCATTTTAAGTGTCCTTTCCGATACCGAAAAGAGCATGACTTATGCAACTATTGCCAATAAGACCAAAAACAAGCAGCCCATTGATGGTCATGAAGGAAGGCATGTTTCTATCTTAAAATCCTTAAAATCTTTAAGTGGCAGCAACATAAGCAAAATTGAAGGTCGGCACAGAACGGTTGGCGGAAACGCTTTAAGGGCAGCTGTTTTAGGGGCCAATGATGGTTTGGTTTCCAATATGAGTTTGGTGATGGGCGTGGCAGGTGCAACCGCACAAAGTGCCCCAATTCTAATCGCAGGCCTTGCAGGACTTATAGCTGGCGCCATCTCTATGGCTTTAGGCGAATGGATCTCGGTAAAAAGTTCGCAGGAACTCTATGAAAGGCAAATAGAACTGGAGTTTGAAGAGCTTGAAAATAATCCGGAGGAAGAAAAAGAGGAATTAATCCTGTTATACAGGGCAAAAGGATTTTCGGAACAGGATGCAGAAAAAGCTGTAGAAAAAATTTGGGCGGATCCAGAACAAACCAAACAGGTTCTTATCACGGAAGAATTGGGAATTAATCAGGAAGAATTGGAAGGCTCAGCCTGGGAAGCAGCAATCGCATCTTTCTTTCTATTTATCACCGGCGCAATTATCCCTGTATTTCCCTTTTTCTTTTTTACCGGCAGTAAAGCGCTAATTCTAAGCGTAGCTTTTAGTACCGTTGGATTGTTCCTGATTGGAGCGGCTATTACCCTTATTACCGGGAGATCGGTTACCAAATCGGGTTTGCGCCAGGTCCTTTTTGGTTTGGCCGCTGCAGGAATAACTTTTGGAATTGGAAAAATTATAGGAGTTGCCATCGCATAAATTGATGATGCCGGAACAGGGAATTGTCTATACAGTTTGCCTAATTATTCCTAAAAACAACAAATTTAAACCGGAATTTTATAAACATTTCCCTAAATTTTAAGTTTTATTTAGAATTTTGACTCCTTGTTTCGCTTAATATTAACATGCTTGCTTTTTTAAGTCACTATCTTTAGAATTAAAAACTTCAAAACTTGAAAAAGTTCCTGCGGAAATTTTTAAAAATTCTATTCTGGGTCATGGGAAGCATCATCCTGCTTTTCCTGATCCTTGTCCTTCTTATTCAATTCCCAACAGTACAAAATTATATAAAAAACCAGGCGGTCACTTTTATTGAAGGAAAAATCAAAACCCCGGTTCATATTAACCGACTGGAAATAGGCCTTCCCAAAAAGATAATTTTAAGAGGATTCTATTTTGAAGATCAACAACAGGACACCCTATTATCCGGGGAACGCCTGGCTGTTGACATTAGTCTCTTCAAATTACTCAGAAATACCGTTGAAATAAATTCGATAGAATTAGAAGGAGTTATTGCAAATATCACAAGAGACAGGGATTCGGTTTTTAATTTTGATTATATAATTGAAGCTTTCGCACCTGAAACTCCAGATACAACCACGGCTATGACGGTTTCAATAGATAAGGTCAACCTGGACAGGATTAAATTCCAAATGGATGACGCGCTTACCAAAACCGGGCTCAAGCTTCAGCTAAACCATTTTGATACCCGGATCAGGAAATTTGATCTGGAAAATATGGATTTTGATGTTCCTGAAATTGCTGTAGATGGATTTTTCGTCAAATTAAACCGGGGTTTGGTTGAAGAGGTTTTCAAAATAAAGGATTCGGAAACCAATAAAATTTCGGAAGATGAAATCGGCCTTAAATTGAAATTGGGAAAAATAGCACTTACAAATATCGGATTTGATTATTCCTCTGCTGAAGAAAATTTGAACTCTTCAATTATTCTTGATAAACTCAACCTGAAGTTCAACGATTTAGATCTGGAACAGGAATTGGCAGATATTGAAACATTAAATCTCAGCGGATTAAAGGGAATGGTTATTTTGAATAAATCCAGTATTAAAACAAATGACTCGATAAACCAAACTACAACTTCCAATAATTGGAAAGTAATACTGGCGAATGTAAATTTCAGCGAATTGGAATTCAGATATAAAGATGAAAACAAAATTCCTTTGGCTGAGGGTTTGAATTATGCCGATCTGAATTTAACCGATTTAAATCTCAATGCCGAAGATTTTTATTACAGCGCCGATACGATTTCGGGAAATATAAATTCATTCACACTTCAGGATAAAAGCGGGCTTCATATTAAATCCCTGCGAACCGATTTTCTCTACGGAAGCACTTCGGCATATCTTAAAGATCTGTATTTAGAAACCCCGAATACGATCTTAAGAGATAAAATTGTGCTTGGATATCCTTCAATTGAATCTTTGGGAGATCAGTTAGAAAACCTTGAAATTGATGCCAATCTTGAGAACAGCAGCATTGGTTTTCGGGATATTTTACTTTTGGCTCCCAACCTAAAGGAAACGCCTCCTTTTAAAAGTTATCCCAATGCCGTGCTGAGAATTAACGGAAAGGCAACGGGAAAAATCGACAATCTGGAGATCGCGAACCTGGAAGTTTCCGGGATCGGGAATACATCTCTTTCTGCAAGCGGAATTATTACAGGTTTACCCGAGGTTAAAACCGCGTATTACGACTTAAATATTCAGAATTTTAGCTCTACTTCCCGGGACATTGAACAATTTGTGCCTAAGGGAAGCATTCCTGATAATATCCTGTTACCCGAAAAATTGGCGGTAAATGGCATTTTTAAAGGAACTACCACAAGTTTTAATACAGATCTCAATTTACAGAGCAGTTCAGGAAATGGGCAAATTGTGGCAGATCTTGAACTGAGTCAAAAAAACAGGGAGAAATACAAAGCGGATATTGTTTTAAATAATTTTGACCTGGGAAGATTCATTAAAAATGATTCTATTGGCAATATCAGCCTGAATGCCAAAGTTAATGGTACTGGATTTGAACCTAAATCGGCAAATGCAACTGCTTCCGGGACTTTGACGAAGGCAGGATACAACAGCTATTTATATCAGGATCTGAAGTTTAACGGAAAAATTGAAAACGGTTTATTTAATGCAAAAGCTGTCATGGGCGATAAAAACCTGGATTTTGACCTGGTTGCCAACGGAAGTTTTAAGGGGGAATATCCATCAGTCCAACTCACCGCAAATCTTGAAAAGATGGTTCTGGATTCCCTGAATTTATATGCTTCCCCGTTAAAACTGAAAGCTAAGATTACAGCCGATCTCGCCACCGCAGATCCTGACTATTTGAACGGAAAGGTCTTTTTAACCGATATCGTGGCAGAAAACGCAGTTCAGCAATTTTTACTGGACAGCATTAGCATTCGTTCAACTGCTTCCGCAGCCGGAGATAGCATTCAGTTTAAATCTCAATTTATAAATGCGAAGCTGAAAGGAAAATATCAGCTCACACAAATAGGAACGGCTTTAATAAATTCGGTTTCTCATTATTACAACCTCTCCCCTTCCGCAGAAAAAATTGAATCCCAACCTCAGGAGTTTTCTTTTGATCTCACCATAAACAATGATCCAATTTTAAATCAATTGGAACCAAAACTCAAGCTGCTGGAACCCATTTTAGTATCGGGAAGGTATAACAGCCGTAATGATAGCATTTCAGCAACAGGAAGTATTCCAGCTCTAAAATACCTGGATTATAAGATCACTAATGCACAATTTAGCCTGGCAACCGAAAATGATGCGTTGAACTATAATCTCGTGATCGATGATGTTGACAGCGCGCAACTCAAACTCTTCCGGACAGAATTATCCGGAACGGTCGAGAATGATGTGATAGCCTATCAATTTCAAATTGACGATATCAAAAATGAGCCTCACTATCGGGTTGCGGGGATTATGACTGCCCGGGAAAATGCTACCTTATTTTCTTTGGATCCCGATGCCTTACTTCTCAATTATGAATCCTGGAACATCCCGAAAAATAACAGCATTAAGATTTCTGAAGAAGGGATCTGGGCCGGGAATTTTGAGCTTAGTCACAACCAAAGTGCCGTCAGGATCAATTCACAAACTGCTGAACCCGATTCGCCATTGAATGTCAATTTTAATAATTTTGAAATAGAAACCATCAGTAATATGATATCTAAAGATACCTTGCTGGCAGGCGGAAATATAAATGGAGATGTGATCTTAAGGGATTTAAAAACCGCTCCGCAATTCAATTCAGATCTGACAATTGAGGATTTCAATTTTAAAAAAGATACCCTGGGAAATATCAGGATGCTGGTAGATAACCAAACAGAAAATACGCTCAAAGCAGATATTAATATCACCGGAAAAGGCAATAGTGTTGAATTAAGAGGACTCTATAATACCGAAGTTGGCAATCTGGATTTTAATCTGGACTTACAACATCTCAACCTTAAAAGTATTCAGGGCTTTTCTTTCGGGGCTATTAACGAAAGTACCGGATATTTGTCGGGAAACTTCAGCATTAACGGGACTTTGGAAAAGCCGGTAATACTTGGCGATCTTAAATTCAATGAGGTTGGATTCAGGCTTGCACGGCTAAATTCCTATTTTCAATCCATGAACGACCGGATTTCCTTTAACCGGGAAAATATCCAATTTGATCAATTTACTGTTTTTGATGAAGCAAAGAACAAATTGACCATTAATGGAAGCCTTCAAACAGCAGATTATATTGATTACAATTTTAACTTATCTGTAAATGCCACAAATTTCAAAGCGATTAGTTCTACAGCAAAGGAAAACGACCTTTATTACGGGGATTTATTTCTGGATGCCAATTTGAATATTGGCGGAGATCTTGAAAGTCCCGTAGTAAGCGGAAATATCAGGATAAATGAGGACAGTAAACTCACGGTGGTGCTGCCCCAGGAAGATCCTTCCATAGCCGATAGGGAAGGAATTGTTGAGTTTATTGATGAAAAAAGCAGGTTACTTGCCGAAACCGAACGCATGAAAGAAGTTCTGAATACTTCCGAAATCCAGGGAATGGATGTTTCGGTAATTATCGAAACAGATAAAGAAGCAGAATTAACCCTGATCATAGATGAAGGTAATGGAGATTATTTAAGACTGAAAGGCGAAGCTCAACTCACCGCCGGGATAGATCCTTCGGGGAAAACCAGTTTAACCGGCAGATATGAGTTTACCGACGGGGCTTATGAAATGTCGTTTAATTTTATAAAAAGAAGGTTTGTAATTGAAAAAGGCAGTTATATCCTATGGACCGGAGAGCCTACAACCGCCGATGTTAACATCACCGCAATTTACGAAACCGAAGCCGCTCCAATAGATCTTCTTGAGAACCAATTGGGAAACCTTACCGCCGGAACAAGAAACACCTATAAACAACGGCTGCCATTTCAAACAATTTTGAAAATGAAAGGGGAATTGCTGAAACCTGAACTGAGTTTTGATATCCGTTTACCGGAAGGCAATTACAATGTTTCCGGGGATGTTCTAAATAATACGAGGATCAAACTTGCCCAACTGCGCCAGCAACCATCTGAATTGAACAAGCAGGTTTTTGCCTTGCTCCTTCTAAACAGGTTTGTAGGGGAAAATCCTTTTGCCAGTGAAGCCGGAGGTGCGGGTGCAGAAGCCCTGGCGAGGCAAAGCGTGAGTAAGATCCTTTCCCAACAATTGAACGACCTGGCTTCCGATTTAATTAGCGGGGTAGAACTGGAATTTGATCTGGAATCGTATGAGGATTATACCACAGGCCAACGGGAATATGCAACCGATTTAAATGTGGGTCTTTCCAAACAATTGCTGAATGAACGACTTAAAGTTACCATAGGCAGCAACTTTGGACTGGAAGGACCTCAACAAAGCAACCGGAATGCCACTAATATTGCGGGCGATATTGAGCTAGACTATAAGCTTTCCAAAGATGGACGATATATTCTAAGGGCTTACCGAAAAAATCAATATCAGGTTGCGCTGCAGGGACAAATTATTGAAACCGGAATTGCCTTTATTATCACTATGGATTACAATAAGTTTAAGGAACTCTTCAGAAAAAAAGCAACTAGTTTGAAATAAAAAAATGCAATGACTAAAAAATATATCCTCTTTTATCTGATTTTGACTCTGCTTTTTTCTGCCTGCAGTAACCTGAAAGCGCTGCCGGAAGGGGAATTATTATATATTAAGGGAAAGGTGGATGTTGAAGGAGAAAAAATTTCGAGAAGAGAAAAGAAACAGCTGGAAGAAAACCTGGAAGATCTGCTGCGCCCAAGACCAAATTCCAAAATATTAGGTTTGAGACTGAAACTTTATTTTTACAATATTGCCGGAGAACCAAAAAAGGAGAAAGGTTTTAAATATTGGCTAAAAAATAAAGTGGGAGAGCCACCGGTGCTTTTCAGCCAGGTGAATATGGAATATAACGAAGATCTGCTTCAGAATTTCGTTGAAAACAAAGGTTTTTTTAATGCTAAAACCAGCTCAGATTCTACCACAAGAAACAAAAAAGTTACCGCCAAATATTCGATAATTCTCAATGACCGGTACTTTATTAAGGAGGTTTCATTTCCAAAAGATTCATCTCAAATTACGGCGACGGTTTCCTCAACCCGGGAAAACAGTTTTTTAAAACCCGGAAAACCCTATGACCTGGATGTGATAAAAGCCGAAAGAGTTAGGATAGGTGCCAATCTTAAAGAAAATGGCTATTACTATTTTAATCCCGATTACTTGTTGGTGCAGGTGGACAGCACCATTGGGAACAGGGAAGTAAGCCTGAGATTAAAGGTTAAAGATGAAACCCCGGAAAAGGCAAAAAACATTTACAAAATAAATAATATTTACGTTTACCCGGATTATTCAATAACAGAAGACACACTTTCAGAAACATCTGCTGCGGCAGTAAAATTCAAGGATTTCACCATTATAGATCCCGAGAAAAAATTTAAGCCCCAGATTTTTGAGCGCTCCCTTCAATTTGAGAAAGGTGAACCCTATAACCGGACCGATCACAATAAATCCCTGAACAGGTTGGTGAATTTAGGCACATTTAAATTTGTGAAAAATCAGTTCAAAGAATCCGATTCTATAGAAAATGGCCTGGATGCTTACTATTTTCTGACTCCCCTACCGAAAAAGTCGATTCGACTGGAGTTGCTGGGAAAAACGAACTCCGCCAACTATGCGGGCTCCGAAATCAATTTAAACTGGAGCAACAGAAATACGTTTAAAGGTGCCGAATTATTGACAATTTCAGCATTTGGCGGATTTGAAGTACAGGTTTCCGGGTTGAACAAGGGATTTAATGTGTATAGGTTTGGGACCGAAGCCGCATTAATATGGCCAAAATTATTGACCCCGTTCAAATTAGAATCTTCCAGCGCTTTTGTGCCCAGGACAAAAGCCAGCCTTGGCTATGAATTTCAAACCAGGTCAAAACTGTATTCCCTGAATTCGTTTAAAACTTCCTTTGGATATTTATGGAAAGAAAACATTACAATCGAACATCAGTTAAATATTCTCAATATTAATTATGTCAATCCTTTTAAAGTAACTCAATTATATGAAGATCAAATAGCGTTAAATCCCACTCTTGGAAAGGTAATTGAAAAGCAACTTATCTTTGGCCCAACTTATACTTTTACTTTTACCAATACAATGAAAACCGGAAAAACATCTACTTTTTATTACCAGGGAGGAATAGATCTCGCCGGGAATATCGCGGGACTTATAACTGGTGCCAATATAGATTCCGGCACACCCGAGACTATTTTTGGCGTAGCTTTCAGTCAATATGCAAAGATCGAGAATGATTTCAGGCATTATTTTAAACTGGGATTAAAATCGCAGTTGGCCAGCAGGATTATCGTAGGAGCAGGTTTACCTTATGGCAATTCAAAGGAACTTCCCTTTATAAAACAGTTTTTTGTGGGCGGAACCAACAGTGTCAGAGCTTTCAGGGCGAGATCCATAGGTCCGGGCACTTTCAAACAGGAAACAGATGCCAGTTCATTCTTACCTGATCAGTCCGGAGATCTAAAACTGGAATTGAACACCGAGTTGAGAACAGATCTATTCAGCATAGTTAAAGGGGCTTTGTTTGTTGATGCAGGGAATATCTGGTTGATGAATGAGAATCCCAATAAACCCGGAGCCAAATTTTCAAAAGATTTTTTGAAGGAACTGGCTGTTGGAACAGGAGTTGGTCTTAGGTTTGATTTTTCCTTTTTAATTTTGAGAACAGATCTTGCTTTCCCGTTGAGAAAGCCATATTTGCCAGAGGGAGAACGTTGGGTGTTGGACCAGATAAATTTTGGTGACAAACAGTGGAGAAAAGAAAACCTGGTATTTAACCTGGCCATAGGATATCCCTTTTAACAATAAAAAAGACTACCTGTCTTTGTCCCATGGACTTTACATAAATAAAAATGAGGCCATCATTGCTGACAGCCTCATTAAAATACTTGAGAAATCCCTAATTATTCAGCAGGAGTTTCATCTATATTTTCTTCTACTTGAATAACTGTATCTACAGTTACTTCAACCGGAGTTTCAATAACTTCAGCAGGAGTTTCAGTTTCAAGGATTTCAACATCTTCAGTTTTTTCAACTGTAGTTTCTTTACAAGAAGTAAAACTTAAAGCTAATGCGATAGCAGCAAAAGTAAAAATTGATTTTTTCATTTAGATAAATTATTAATTGTTTTGAGAAAGCAAATGTATGTGATTTTATAATCCAAAAAACAAATTCATAAAAATATTTCCATTTGATAGCTAAGGCTCGTTTTTGTTGAATTTTTTGATTGTTTTGGAGGGATTTTTATAATTTAGGAGGAGTAGAAGTCTATCATTATTTTGATAAAAAGATCCATAAACCTGAAAATCAACAAAAAAAAAGAAAATTTGTTTTTAGAACGCGAAGAAATATGTCAACCAGGAATATTTAATATTAAAAAAGATAATCATCTTCACTCCATATATCAGGATTGGGATTATAAAAAACAGTAATTAAATTAAAAATCTTCCCTGATTCTCCACCTTTGTAGAGTAGGTAAAATTTTTATGGCCTTCTGAGCTTCTTCCAAAGTTAGATCTTCATTTTTTTTGGCCTTTTCAAGATGTCTAACTTCCATCTCGCGCAGGCTTAGGGAAGGTTCTACGAAATTTCCATCTTGAAAACAATTAATGCAATAATCTTCACTTTCAGTTTGGTCACGGTTGGTCCCTCTGGACTCATCAGTAAAAGGAAGACCGCAACTTTGACATATTTCAGGTTTCATCAATTTATTTTTTAATGAATATTATAAGCCTAACAGGCTAGTATTTAAACTTTCTTAAAATCTAAAATTCAATTAATTGTAAAAATTTTGAAATTCACAATTTTCACAGAACTAAAATAAAGGTATCGAAATCACTGAAAATTTAATACAAATGTTATCCTAATTAACATGGATTAAACATAAAAGGAAATTCTAATTGGCTATTTTTATCCTTTAAATAATTTATTTTGAAAGGTGGTGGAATTAGCATTGGGCACTTACAAAATTTAGTTGATGCCAATTTTGCCAAATAATATGGAAGTTAAGATTATAATTATCATATCTTCAATTTCTGAATTCACACCATTGTACCAATAATCTATCAATTATAAATATGAGTAAGAAAATTTTAATACCTACAGATTTTTCAAAAAATTCCTGGAATGCTTTAGTTTACGCCTTAAATCTTTATAAAGATGAGGAGTGCACTTTTTATTTGTTAAACGCTTTTCAGCTATATGATTTTCCCACCGATACCATCAGGGATGCAGATCCGGGGGATGCTGAATATGAAAAAGAAAAGGAAAAATCAGAAGCTGGACTGGAAGGTCTTTTGGAGGGAATCAGTATGAGAAATGATACTTCAAATCACCATTTCGAAATAATTTCTGAATATAATAAAGTCATTGATGCTGTTCTCGAAACAGTTAAAGAGAAGGGAATTGAATTTCTTATCATGGGCACCAAAGGAGAAAATAATCCCGAAACTACTTTATACGGAAGCAATGCAGTAGATGTTATTGAAAAAGTCCAGGATTGTCCCGTATTGGTTTTACCTTCGGATATCAATTTTGAGGAAAAAGTCAATAATGAAATTGTTTTTGCCACAAATTTTAAAACCTTGTACAATCATCATGAACTGGATTATCTTTTGGATATAGCCAAGCGAAGTAATGCTGCCGTTAGAGTACTATATGTTCAGGAATCTGATAAATTATCTTCAGTGCAAGAGGAGAATAAAAAAGTATTAAGTGATCATTTAAAAGAAGTAGTATTCACATTTCATACTTTGACAAACATAAAGGTTGCTGAAGGGATCCATTCATTTATTGAAAGCCGGGGAAGTGGAATGCTTGTTCTGGTCAACAAAAAGCACGGATTTTTCAGCAGTGTTTTTTCAAAATCCCTGGTAAAGGAAATAGGACACAAACCACAGGTCCCGGTTCTTGTGTTACACGTTTTAAAAAGTTAATTACAAAAAATTTTACATCTGTATTCATTAAAGATTTAAAAGCATTGAGACTGACAAGGGCACCAAGTGCCTATCAGTTTCAATGTTATATATTTGAAATTTTCCAAAATACCGCTTTTAACTCTTCAAAAGCTCTATTTACAATGACTTAAAAACTGATTTTAGAATGAGAAATTAATTTTTGAGATATCCTTATTTACCTGCAGGAAAATAAAATTTACCAAAACAATTCAGATCCCTTTATAATAATATCGACTTTGATAAGATGAAATTTGCTGTTTTATGTTAAAATAAGCAACTTCTCATTTCAGAAACCTGATATATATCATTTTTCCTAACTTTAATCTCAGCTAACTTTAAATAGCGAAATTAAACACATAATCTATGGAAAAGTCTTCCCCCATCAGGGAAAATATAAATGATTTTTTTGCTGAGATAGGTGAGTTAACTTATTTTGCCGGCAGATATTTCAGGGAAGTCCTATCCCCGCCTTTTGAGTTCAGGGAATTTTTGAGGCAATGTTATAATATGGGCAATAAATCCTTATTGTTGGTGGGGGTTACCGGATTTATCCTGGGCCTGGTATTTACATTACAAACCCGCCCTACCCTAATGGAATTTGGCGCTGTGGCCTGGATGCCTTCCATGATTAGTATTTCAATTGTCCGGGAAATTGGCCCGGTCATGATCGCCTTAATTTGCGCTGGCAGAATAGGTTCCGGTATTGGCGCAGAACTTGGATCAATGCGGGTAACCGAACAAATTGACGCGATGGAAGTTTCAGGAACCAACCCGTTCAAATTTTTAGTGGTCACCAGGATCCTGGCGGTAACTTTAATGCTCCCCATTCTGGTAATCCTGGGGGATTTTATCGCATTGATCGGTTCCGCATTAATTGAAAATATTAAGGGGGATGTTTCCTTTTTGTTGTATTTTAATGAGGTTTTTGAAGCTTTGGAATTCAGTGATTTTTTTCCGGCCACGGTCAAAACCTTTTTTTTTGGATTTGCCATTGGTCTTGTAGGCTGTTTTAAGGGTTATAACAGTAAAAAAGGAACTGCAGGTGTTGGAAAAGCTTCCAACTCAGCAGTAGTTTTTACTTCCATGTTACTATTTGTGATAGATTTTATTGCAGTTTTTGTTACTGATATTTTTTACTGAAAAAAAATGAATGCACCGCAAAACAGTTCAACTTATACAAAGGAAAAACCTGTAATTGAGATAAAAGATCTCCATAAAAGTTTTGGGGAATTAAAGGTGTTAAATGGCTTTAACCTGCAATTGTTTGAAGGTGAAAATTTGGTGTTAATGGGGAAATCCGGTTCCGGAAAATCGGTGATGATAAAATGCCTGGTAGGGCTTTTGGATCCTGATAGCGGCAGTATCAAAATTTTGGGTAAGGATATTTCAAAATTAACTCAACAGGAAATGGACGAATTAAGAGCAGAAATTGGATTCTTATTTCAGGGCAGCGCCTTATATGATTCTATGACCGTTCGTGAAAACCTGGAGTTTCCAATGCGACGGCATAAAAATAAAGTTGATATTGAGGATGCCGATGCCCTTGTGATGGAAGCTTTAGAAAGTGTTGGCCTTGCAAAAGCCATTGATTTAATGCCGGAAGAGCTTTCAGGAGGGATGCAACGGCGAGTTGCACTGGCAAGGGCATTGATACTCAAACCCAAAATAATTATTTATGATGAACCCACAACCGGATTAGACCCTATCACCGCAAAAGAAATTATTTTGCTGATGGAGAATATCCAGGAAAAATATAAAACCTCCTCGCTTATCATCACCCATGATGTTGACTGTGCCAGGGTGGTTGCAAATAGGATGATATTATTGCTGGATGGCGTTGATTATGTTGTAGGAACTTTTGAGGAATTAAAGGCCTCTAAAGATCCGAAAGTTCAGGCCTTTTTTAAATAAAATTGCTAAGTACATGACAAAAATTGCAATAAGTTAATATTTAGTTCATTATACCCTGTCAGCAATACCCTGGAGAGGTAATCAAGTCCATATTTACAAACACTAACGGCTCTCCTTCCGTGTTTTTTG
>Ga0307487_1001740_pt1 | contig 14930 bp, 15 predicted proteins | sample CBIW12metaG_FD_203665 | JGI IMG/M metagenome (GOLD analysis project Ga0307487, IMG submission 203665) | Sea-ice brine microbial communities from Beaufort Sea near Barrow, Alaska, United States - CBIW 1.2 | ecosystem: Environmental > Aquatic > Marine > Coastal | place: USA: Alaska | collected... | reverse complement strand
ATCCAAAATACTATGTTAAATAAAATCCTCTACCAAACTTTATTTTGTTAAAATTCAATATCTTAGAGAAATGATTTGATTATTCTAAATTAAAAAGTTTCGTGATGATAACAATTAATAAACCTTTACGAATAAAACAGATATTTTGGGTTATTCTCCTGGTACTTCAGGGAATAACTCCATGCTTAAGCGCTACAACCTCAATTAAAGTCCATTTTATTGAATACAAGGGTAAAGTTGTCGATAGCCGGAATGGATCCCCTATAGCATCTGCATATTTGGCTGTAGTCGGTACCAATATTTCAACTATTACCAATAATGACGGGGAATTTTCCCTAAAAGTTCCAGACGATATTACAAATGCAATGGTAACAATCTCTTATCTGGGTTACCAAAGTAAAACACTCCCTCTGGATTCTTTCAAAAATGAAAACACCCTCATAGAACTCGCTGAAACTGTAGAAGAATTATCAGAAATCAGCATCTTTAGTTCTAAAGATGCGAAAGGTTTAATTGAAATTATGCTCAAAAAAAGAAATGAAAATTATATGAACGAGCAAACGCAAATGACAGCTTTTTATCGGGAAACCATAAAAAAAGGAAGAAGAAATGTATCGCTTTCTGAAGCGGTCGTAAAAATTTACAAACAGCCCTATTCTTCTTCAAAACGGGATGATATTGCCATTATAAAGGCACGTAAAAAAACCGATTACGAAAGATTGGACACTTTGGCTCTTAAACTACGGGGAGGACCATTTAACACTATTTATCTCGATGTGATGAAATATCCGGAGTTTTTGTTTAAACCAGATGAGCTTGATATTTATGAATTCAGCTTTGACAATCCCACAAAGATCAATAACCGCTACTTGTATGTGGTGGATTTCTCCGAAAAAGACCATTCCAGCCCTTGGTATTACGGAAAATTATTTGTGGATGCGGAAACCCATACATTGGTTAAAGCTACATACAAACTCAATGTAGATAACAGAAATGCTGCTTCCAATTTATTTGTGAAGAAAAAACCCGCAGGGGCAAGAGTTTATCCGGTAAATGTAGATTATAAAATAGATTACCGTGAGCGTAATGGAAAATGGTTTTATGGTTATGGAAATGCACAATTGGAATTTGTGGTAAACTGGAAAAACAAATTGTTTAACTCACGCTATACAATCAATGGTGAAATGGCGGTTACCGACTGGGAAATAGATCTGGAAGGAAAAACAAAAAAAGACAAAACCTTTATTAGTCCTTCGGTAGTAATGGTTGATGATGTCTCGGGCTTTTCCGATACAGATTTTTGGGGAGATACCAATATTATTGAACCTGAAAAATCCATTCAGAATGCCATTGAAAAAATTCAACGTCAATTGGAAAAGGAAAAATAAATCTTCAGCCATTTTTCCTTTTCCAATTATAGTTCTTTTTTAGAAGATTGTGAAAAGTAAAATATTTTTTTTAGTGCAACTTTGTGTCTTAGAGCCTTCGTGGCAAAATTCATGAACTATATACATTCCTTTATTGCCACAAAAGAACAAAGAATCCCAAAGTTATTTTGTCGTTTTGACTTTCCTTTATACTTCTAGATTAGGATTTTGTTCTCAGCTTTTAACGAAAATAGGTTTCTACAATACTCTAATACACAACCCCCATAATTAAACTAAAAATCCCACTCAAAGGCGGGATTTTTAGTTTCGTGGAAGATCAATTCCTACGCATCAGGATGCATAAAGCGTTGTTTTGCCAATAATTCTTCCTTGGTTTCAACGTTGTCCTCATCTGGAACACAACAATCTACAGGACATACCGCAGCACATTGAGGTTCATCGTGAAATCCCTGGCACTCGGTACATTTATCTGCAACTATATAATAAATTTCGTCGCTTATAGGTTCCTGTGCCTCGTCTGCATTTGCTTTTTTCCCGTTTGGATAGATAACATCTCCTTTCAAATCGGTTCCGTCAGAATAACGCCAGTCATCGGCGCCCTCATAAATAGCGGTATTGGGACACTCCGGCTCGCAGGCACCGCAGTTAATACATTCGTCAGTTATTTTAATTGCCATAGCTTTTTTTATTAGTAAATTTAAAATGAAAAAATTGAGCGTTTTTACTTCCTCTCAACTTTTCAAGGTTTTATAGGTGATTTTAAACCGATAACTTTTAATTTCGCCGGTACAAATTTAAACCCAAAACATTTCATAACCAAATTAGTGCTATGACAATCGTCCAACGAAAATCCCATTTTATACAAGTCGGTTTATTTTTGAGCCAATTTCAACGAGTAGGAATTCATCAGCTCCCAGACTTACCTCAAAATGATCTTTTCTTTAATGCATTCCAGGAACAAATAGAAATGGCTGTTCATTATAATGGCTGGTTTACCAGGGAAAATGTACTTTTTTCACTGGAAGAATGGAGCAAAGCACTTACCGAAGCTAATTTAGATCATTGGTTAAAACCCTACAATTTTAGCCAATCAGAAGCAAAAACGGTGGGAATCGTTATGGCCGGAAATATTCCTTTGGTTGGATTTCACGATTTTATCTCCGTTTTGATCTCGGGCCATAAAGTGCTGATTAAACAATCATCCAATGATCAGAAATTATTGCCAATATTGGCCAGTTACCTGATGGCAATTGAGCCGGGATATAAGGAGTTGATTGAATTTACGGATGGTCGGTTCAAAAATTTTGATGCAGTAATAGCCACCGGCAGCAACAATACAGCCCGGTATTTTGAGTATTATTTTGCAAAAAGACCTTCTATCATCCGAAAAAACAGAAATTCAGTCGCTATTTTAACAGGAAATGAAACTGAAGCAGAATTACAGGCTTTGGGAGATGATATTTTCAGATATTTCGGTTTGGGATGTCGCAATGTCTCAAAGCTGTATATTCCTGAAGGCTATAACTTCGATCCATTTTTTAAAGCTATGTTTCCCTGGGCAGATCTTATGAACAATGCCAAATATGCCAATAATTACGATTATAACAAGGCTGTATATTTAATGAGTGAATTTAAATTACTGGACAACGGATTTTTGATCCTTAAGGAAGAATCAAGTTTTGGCTCCCCCATTGGTACCTTGTTCTATGAAACATATTCTGATGTGAATTCCCTGAAAATAACCCTGAAGAAAAACAAGGATAATCTGCAATGCATAGTTTCCAAAGGATTTTTTAAGGATGAAATTGCTTTTGGACAAACCCAGCACCCGCAACTTTGGGATTATGCCGATAATGTGGATACCCTTAAGTTTTTACAAGAATTGTAGAAATTCTTTTTGAGCCCTGGAATATGCCGTTTTTCAATGTAATCTGGAAATAATGATATTCTTATTCATTTTCTTTTTCGCTCATCAACAGCATCTCCAGTTCTTCAGTAGAAAGAGCGATTATATCCTCAGGTCGGGTATAATCAAAAATCTTATCGATCGCCACCAACAATTTTTCGTTTTTAGAGGCTAAAATCCTGCCCGCCAACTTTTTCTGAATATTCCCTAAAGTATCCATTCGTTTGCTTTCTGTAAATTTGGACAAAATTTAGATTTTCTCTTAAGAATAAAAAATAATTTTTCTTTATTCTGATTAAGTGCAGATTGATAATATCATCCAATATCAAAATTTTTAGGCTTTTATTTAAGGCGTGACTTTTGTAACTTGTCGGCTTTCAACTATCATTTTAATAACAGAATATTAGGTCAATTTTAAGATCTTTATTCAAACAACAAATTTATGAAATGAGCATAACGAAAACTCGATACAAACACCGATGATTATATGCGAATTACATCCCGAATTATCGGGACAAGTTATGATCAATAAAAAACAATAAATATAAACAGATGAAAAAACACAACTTTAGTGCAGGGCCTTGTATCCTGCCGCAGGAAGTATTTCAGGAAGCCTCACAAGCCGTGCTGGACTTTAATAATTCAGGATTATCTATTTTGGAAATTTCGCATCGCAGCAAAGATTTTGTAGATGTGATGGAGGAAGCAAGAAACCTTTCCCTCGAACTTTTGGGCCTTAAAGGCAAAGGATATCAGGCTTTATTCCTGCAAGGAGGAGCCAGCCTTGAGTTTTTGATGGTGGCTTATAACTTGTTGGAAAAAAAAGCAGCATATCTTAATACAGGAACCTGGGCAGACAAGGCTATAAAAGAGGCGAAACTTTTTGGAGAAGTTGACGTAGTGGCTTCTTCAAAAGATAAAAATTTTAATTATATTCCGAAAGGATACAAAATTCCGAAAGATGCCGATTATTTTCACTGTACCAGCAATAACACTATTTTCGGCACACAAATGAAACGGTTTCCCGCTTCTTCCATTCCGCTGGTTTGCGATATGAGCAGTGATATATTTTCCAGGCAGTTAGATTTCTCAAAATTCGATTTGATTTATGCCGGGGCACAAAAAAATATGGGACCTGCAGGAACCACTTTGGTAATCATCAAAGATGATATCTTGGGAAAAGTAACCCGGAAAATTCCATCTATATTGGATTATAAACAGCATATTGAAAAGGAAAGTATGTACAATACGCCTTCGGTTTATCCTGTTTATGTCTCTTTACTAACCCTTAGATGGCTCAAGGCTCAGGGTGGAATTGCTGCTATTGAAAAATTAAACAAGAAAAAAGCCGTGTTGATGTATTCTGAAATTGATATCAACCCGCTCTTTAATGGCTATACGGCAAATGAAGACCGTTCAATTATGAATGCTACTTTTAACCTGAAAAATGAATCTTTAAAAGATAAATTCGATAAAATGTGGAAAGAAGCCGGCATCATTGGACTCAATGGTCATCGCAGTGTAGGGGGTTACAGGGCTTCAATGTACAATGCCCTTCCCTTGGAAAGTGTACAGGTTTTGGTAGACGTAATGGGCGATCTGGAACGAAAGGCTTAGCGGAAATTTCCTAATTGGGAACCTATAATTTATTATTGAAAATAAAAGTAATGAAAGTATTAGCAAACGACGGAATATCACAAAGTGGAATCGATGCCCTTGAAAAAGCAGGATTTGAAGTGATTGTTACCAAAGTGGCACAGGAGCAACTTAAAAATTACATAAATGAAGAAAAAATAGATGTAATTCTTGTCCGCAGTGCAACTGATATAAGAAAAGATTTGATCGATGCTTGTCCTTCCCTAAAAATTATTGGTCGTGCTGGCGTTGGGATGGATAATATAGATGTGGAATACGCCCGCAAAAAAGGAATTAAAGTCATAAACACCCCTGCGTCAAGTTCTGCATCGGTTGCAGAACTTGTATTTGCACACCTTTTTGGCGGGGTTCGCTATTTATACGATTCTAACCGGAATATGCCTTTAAGTGGGGATACCCAATTCAAGGATCTTAAGAAAAATTATTCCGCAGGAACAGAACTCAGGGGAAAAACCCTGGGAATTATAGGGCTTGGACATATAGGTCTTGAAGTGGCTAAAATTGCCCTAGGAATAGGAATGAAAGTGATTGCCAGTGACGATAAGGTGGGCGAAGCAGCTATCACCCTTCATTTTTATAACGAGCAGACGGTATCAATTCCCATTAAAACAGAACCTGTAAAGGATGTGATCAGGGATTCAGATTTTATAAGCCTACACATACCTGCGCAAAAAAAACCAATTCTCGGAAAAAAGGAATTTGAAATAATGAAAGACGGGGTGGGAATTATAAATACCTCCCGTGGCGGAATTATTGATGAGGTGGAACTTGTGGAAGCACTTAAGAATGGAAAAGTTGCCTTTGCAGGCCTGGATGTTTTTGAAAATGAGCCTACCCCTGCTGTTCAAATTTTAATGGATCAACGAATTTCGCTCACGCCCCACATTGGTGGAGCTACCCTAGAAGCGCAGGAAAGAATTGGGACTGAGCTTGCCGTGCAAATCATTTCCATTTTAAAAGGCGAAACTGTATAGTGGGAATTATCAAATCTGATTATTAAAATGATCAATGTAAAATGCCCCTGGATCATTTTTTTATTATTTCCTTTAGGTTAACTCAAGTTAAAATATTGTAAATTAATAGTTTAAAAATTTCCATTTGGCTATTAAAATTATTGATGGTTATTTTATGTGATCTAATAATTAAAAAAGAGACAAAATGAAAAATCTATTGTATATTTTTCTCCTGGGGTTGTTTATATATGGTTGTGGTTCTGGCAGGGATTTTAAAGGCACCGCTGCTTCCGGAACTCAAAATGATACCGTGCGAATTGCCAATGACAGTTTACAGTATGAGATCATCATTATTGAGCCCGGATTTAATTTGTTCGTAAATAGTTTGGCCAAGCCCAAAGGCTATTATTCACAATCTTATCTCGAAAGTAAAAACCGGATTCTTGTTCAGGATTACAATTCCCGGGTTAGAAACCCGCTGCGTTATAACCCGAATTTATACATCCAGGAAATCAATTACGACTTGAATGTCGATTATGGCTATGAAGTAAATTATTTGCTCTACAATTATTTTGTTTATATTTCACGGGAATACAATCAGCGATTCTCGGTGCCGACACGATTATAGTTTCAAGTTTGCATAAATGAACTTCATTATATTATCTTTGCAATATGAATAAACTCAAGAAACGTTGGGGTATAGATTCCAATTTTCAGATTCTTATAATTTTCTTCGTTTTTGCGATTACCGGTTCGTCTGCAGTAAGACTTGCAGGACCTATTTGTGAATTTTTTGGAGTGTATAAAGAAACTTCCGCCTGGTTTGTATATTGGCCGGCAAGGATTTTGCTTATTTTCCCCCTTTACCAATTATTACTGGTTGCATTTGGCTGGATATTCGGTCAATTTAGTTTCTTTTGGAAATTTGAAAAAAAAATGTTGGTTCGTATGGGATTCTCCCGTTTTTTAAATGAATAAAATTTAGTTGAATATTTTTCAAAAATACGGTTTGCTCTTTATGGTGGTTGCCCTGCTATTTCCTTCAGCAGTGAGCATCAGTCACATTTATGCACACGAAAAGGAAGTGGTTTGCACCGACTATTTCGACACACATCTTCATAAAAAAAATATCGAATGTCATTTGTGTGATTTACGCACAACTCCTATAATAACCTTCGATCTTTTCAATTTCAATTTATACCAGCCACTTTCGGTAGACAAAAAATTTTACAACCATTATCAGTTTTTAAGTGATTTTCAAAAATTATCATTTGAGTTGCGGGGTCCGCCCTCCTCAACTTTATTCAGTTAAATGATGATTAAGCAGGAAATAATTTTCCTGTAATTGTAAATTTCTTAAAACCATATTAATGAATAAATTAATTTGTATACTATGCGTTATGGCAATCTCTGTCACGACTTACGCCCAAAATTCACTTGAAGGAAGTATCCTCAATGCCGAAACAAATCAACCGGTTATTGCCGCAACCATCTATCTTCCAAAACTGGAAAGAGGCGCAATGTCCTCTGCCGATGGCCAATTTCAATTAAATAATATTCCGGCAGGTAATTTTCAAATGGTAATTTCATCCTTAGGATTTACTACACAAACCATTGATGTTAATAGTTCTCTTAATGAACCTTTGATCATTTATTTACAAGCATCTGCCATAGAGATGGAGGCGATTATTGTTTCCACCCCCTTTCACAAGCTACAAAGTGAAAATGTAGTAATGGTGGCACGTGAAACTGTGGATAACTTGAACAAATCTGGAGCGGTTTCCCTTGCTGAAGGGATTACACAAATTCCTGGAGTGGAAAGCGTTACAACAGGGGCCGGAATAGGAAAACCTGTAATTCGGGGCTTAAGTGCCAATAGGGTTTTGGTCTATACTCAGGGGGTTCGGCTTGAAAATCAGCAATTTGGCGATGAACACGGGTTGGGCGTAAATTCCAGCGGTATAGAAAGCATTGAAGTTATAAAAGGACCGGCATCACTGCTCTACGGAAGTGATGCGTTGGGTGGCGTACTCTACCTAAATCCCGAAAAATACGCCATTGCAGACAGTACTAATGTGGATGCGAAAATTACCTACCACACAAATTCTCTTGGAACTGAAGCAAATGCCGGTTTTAAAACTTCCGGGGAGCGTCTTAAATTTTTAGTTCGCGGAAATTATGCCGCACATAGCGATTATAAATCGGGAAATGGCCTGAGGGTCACCAATTCAAGATTTGAAGAACTGGATATTAAAACCGGTTTAGGTTATCAGGACCCTAATTACCGGGGAGATTTAAGGTATAATTACAATAATACCAATACCGGGATTCCTGAAGAAATTGGAGAACAATCAACTTCAAAAGATATGCTGCTGCCCAATCAGCAACTGGACAATCATATTTTGAGTTTTGACAACAGATTGTTTCTGAAAAATTCCAGTATCGATCTAAAAGCGGGATATCTCTTTAATAACCGAAAGGAATTTGAAGATCATCACGCTGATGGCGAGGAAGAAAATAATGATGATGATCCCGCACTTGAAATGCACCTGGAAACTTTAAACTACGATATAAAATACAACACTGCTCAATGGGGAAATTTCGAAACTATTTTCGGGGTTCAGGGAATGTTTCAAACCAATAAAAATTTCGGGGAAGAGATTTTGATCCCGGATGCCAATGTAACCGATATAGGATTTTTAGCCACTAGTCATTATCACCTGGAAAAAGTAGATTTCCAGGCAGGATTGCGTTTTGACAGCCGAAAAATTGACAGCGAGGAACATGGTATTTTTGGGGAAGATGAATATTTTGCGCCTATTGAACGTGATTTCACAAGTTATAACGGAGCCTTAGGGGTGAAGTTCGATATCATAAATTCATTGATCGCCCGGGTAAATGCAGCCACCGGCTTCAGGGCTCCTAACCTATCGGAACTTACCTCCAACGGAATCCACGAAGGCACCAACCGATTTGAAATTGGAAATCCAAATTTGGAGAACGAGCAAAATTTTCAGCTGGATATGGCCCTGGAATTCAGAAATGAACATTTTGAAGTATTCGCGAATGGTTTTTACAATAAAATAAACAATTATATTTTTCTGAAGCCTTCCGGTGAAATTAAAGATGAAAATCCTGTTTTTGAATATATTCAAAATGATGCCCAACTTTACGGAGGAGAAGCCGGCTTGCACTTGCATCCTCACCCACTGGATTGGCTGCATATAGAAAGCAGTGTGGAAATGGTAAAAGGAAAACAGGAAAATAGTGAGAATTTGCCCCTTATTCCTGCAACTTCATTCACAAATACGCTTAGAATTGAATTTGATCAAATTTGGTCATTGAAAAATAATTACGGTTTTATTACTTTAAAAAGCACTTTAGATCAAAATGACATAAGTGAATTTGAGACCAATACCGCCGGTTATTCTTTATTAAGTGCCGGAATTGGGGGAAGCCTGAAAATAAAAGGTCAAACTCTCGATTTGAGGATCAGTGGAAATAATTTATTGGACAAAACCTATATTTCCCATCTCTCCAGATTGAAACAGAACGGAATCCCAAACAGGGGAAGAAATGTCACCCTGAGCTTACAAACATCTTTTTAATAAAATCCTTTTAAAACAAAAAGAGGTTGTCGAATTGGCAACCTCTTTTTGTTTTAAAATTTAATGGGATTAATTCCCTAAACTACTTCCGCTTCAATTACAATCTCTTTTGGAGTTTTCTCCCTGCTCCAAACAAAGGTATATAACCACATTAATGTGAAGGTTGGAATGATATCGGTACCAGGCAGGATCTCTTCGATAAAAACTATTACTGATGCGATTTTACCCTTTTTCCCGGGATACAGCTCACTCATCTTTTTCGCTGCATAAGGTGCCCAAAGAAGGTCTAGAAACGGTCCCGCAACCGGTATTGCATAGGTAGCCATACCAATCGCGTCGTATATGATCCCCTTTATCAACAATTTGTTTTTCAAATTTTTCATAAGTCATCAATTTTACTGATCAGATTTCAGCAAATAAAATGCCAGTTATTTTAAATTGGAGGTAATCAGCTTAAGAAATTCATTTCTGGTCTCACTTATTTGAAATTGTCCCCGAAATCCTGAAGTTGTGGTTATGCTGTTTTGTTTTTGAACCCCGCGCATCATCATACACATATGTTGCGCTTCGATCACCACTGCAACTCCCTGTGGCTGAAGTGTGGAATTAATACATTCCAAAATATCATTGGTTAAACGTTCCTGCACCTGCAGCCTTCTTGCAAAAACATCTACCACCCGGGGCAATTTACTCAAGCCAACAATTTGTCCGTTTGGGATATAACCAATGTGTACTTTTCCAAAAAATGGTAACATATGATGTTCGCAAAGGGAATACAATTCGATGTCTTTTACAACCACCATTTCGTCATAGCTTTCCGTGAACATGGCATCTCTCATGATCTGTTCGGGATTTTCTGAATAGCCTTGCGTTAAAAACTGCATTGCCTTTGCAGCTCTCTCCGGGGTTTTTACAATTCCTTCCCGCTTTACATCTTCCCCTAACTTACTGATTATATTTTTAAAGTTTTCTGTCAATTCTTCGGTAACCTCCTGGTTGTATTCTTCAATGATTTTATACATAATTTCCGAATTAGTTTTTTAATTTATTTGAAAATAATTCCTTAAGTTTTTTAATTTTAGGATCGATAATTACCTGGCAATATTGCTGTTCCCTGTGCCGGGAATAATATTCTTTATGTTCCGGTTCTGCAACATAAAATGGGGTTGCCTCATTGATTTCTGTCACGATGGGAGCACCAAAAACCTTTTCTTTTTCAAGACGTACAATTACCTTTAAGGCTGTTTCTTTTTGTTCTTCGGAATGATAAAATATCGCGCTCCTGTATTGAGTTCCCACATCATATTGCTGTTTGTTTAAAGTCGTTGGATCATGAACACTGAAAAAGATATACAACAATTCCTCAAAACTGATGATTTCAGGATTAAAATGAATTTCCACAGCTTCCGCATGACCGGTCCTTCCCGTGATAATTTCCCTGTAAGCAGGATTTTTAATGGTTCCGCCGGTAAATCCTGAAATCACTTTGGTCACGCCCCCTATTCTTTCAAATACAGCTTCGGTGCACCAAAAACAACCTCCGGCAAGGGTTGCTACTTCTTTTGTTTGATCGTTCATTTCCATTTTCCTCTTTTTTGTTTAACAAAAGTAATAAAAATTTAAACAAATTTAAATTATTATCTCTCTTCATATTTCAAAAATACTTTAATAGTTTTGTAACCTTGCACACGTTAACCTGTCTTTTAGAAAAGAATATCCCATTTATGAATAATCGAAGCATTCTTTTTATTTTTATCTTACTATATATCAGCAAGATTCCGGCACAAAATCCGGAAAAGGATTCCATAAAAGAATATACCGCTTTGCGTATCACAAACCCTCCAAAGATTGATGGGTTTCTCAATGATGAGGTTTGGAAAAACAAACCTATTGCCACAAATTTTGTTATGATAGAACCAGGTGACGGCAATCCCATTCATGAAACCCACCCTACCTCGGTAAAAGTGGTTTTTGACGATGAAGCTGTTTACATCGCGGCTTATATGAAAGATAATGAACCAAACAGGATCCTGAGGCAATTTACCCAAAGGGATAATATTGAACAATCTGATTTCTTTTTTGTTGATATCAACACTTATAATGACGGGGAAAATCAAACCCGGTTTGTAATTACCTCTGCCGGGGCTTTGGCCGATGCAAAAATGAGCGGGAATAACGAAGATTACAGTTATAATGTGGTGTGGGAAGGCGAAATATCTTACGATGAAAACGGATGGTATGCCGAAATAAAAATTCCCTATGCCGCTTTGAGGTTTCCAAAAATGGAGGAGCAAGTTTGGGGAATTCAATTTGCTAGAAAAATTTTACATTTAAATGAGGTTTATACCTGGAATTACATCAATAAATCTCTGGGGAGATTTTCACAATATAACGGATTGCTAAAAGGTATTAAAAATATTGAACCGCCTATTCGTTTGAGTTTTTACCCTTACACCTCTGCCGCTGTGGAACATTTTCAAGGCAATACCAAATCAAATTTTAGTGCGGGCATGGATTTCAAATACGGCATAAATGATGCTTTTACCCTGGATGCCACATTGATCCCAGATTTTGGACAAACTGCTTTTGACAAAGTCGAATTGAATTTAGGACCTTTTGAGCAAACATTTGGTGAAAACAGGGCATTTTTTACCGAAGGAACCGAGCTGTTCACAAAAGGGGATTTGTTTTATTCCCGCCGAATTGGCGATGCACCTATTAGATTTAACTCGGCCCAAAGGGAATTGCTCAATGATGAAATAATTATTGAAAATCCCGAAAAAGCCGATTTACTTAATGCACTTAAAATTTCAGGCAGAACCGACAGAGGCCTTGGAATTGGGTTTTTTAATGCCATTACTCAGGAAACCTTTGCCAGATTTAGGGATACTGTCTCAGGGGTTGACAGAAAAAGAGTTACAGAACCTCTTGCCAATTATAATATTTTTGTGCTTGATCAACAATACAATCAAAATTCCTCTATAACCCTGATAAATACCAATGTCACCCGAAACGGACATTTTAGGGATGGAAATGTCTCCGGATTTTTATTTGATATTTTTAATAAATCCAATTCCTTCAATTTTACGGGGCAGGCGAAAATGAGCAATGTAAACAAAACCGAACAAAACATCAGTGGCTTTGCTTCCACTTTCGGAATAGAACGCACCAAAGGAAATTTCAGATACGAGTTTAAGCACGATTTTGCCAATGAAACTTACGACATAAATGATCTTGGATTAAATTTTACAAATAATTACAATAATTTCTATGCTGAAACCTCCTACAGGATCTTTGAGCCTACAAAAAAATTCAACACGTTAAATTTTACACTTTTCGGAAGTTATAAACGACGATATTTACCCAGTTTATTCGTAGGCACCGGGATTGGTGCAAACCTGTTTGCGGTCACTACAAAACGTCTTGCTTTTGGCGGACTTTTATTATGGAACTCCGATTATAAAGACTTTTTTGAACCCCGCCGCAATGGTCAATATGTGATTTTTAATAAAAATTTTGGTGGTAACACCTGGATATCTACAGATTACAGAAAAAAATTCGCAATTGACGTTAAAGTGGGATACAGAGGTTATTCTGATTCCATGCACGAAAACATTAACCTTCGCATTAGTCCACGTTTTCGTTTCAGTGATAAATTCAGCATGAATTATTCCTTTGAATATGACAAAACCTCCAACAGGGAAAGTTTCGTGGCCCTGCAGCGAACTGCGGTTATATTTGGAAACAGGGATATGGAAAGCGTAGAAAATTCAATTCAGGGAAGTTATAATTTTAATACCAAACAGGCGCTCAACTTGAGTTTCCGGAATTTTTGGTCGGCGGCAACATTTGCCGAAAACAAATTTTCCAGCCTGGGAGACAATGGAAGCCTAACCCCTACGCATTTTCAAATTACGCCGGATAATAATCCGAATGCAAATTTTAATATCTGGAATCTTGATTTGAGTTACAGATGGGAATTTGCGCCGGGAAGTGAGGCAATTTTGCTTTATCGCAATTCTATTTTCAATTTTGACAATCAAAGCGAGTTGGGTTACGGGAAGAGTTTGGAGAATTTATTTGAGGAATCACTGAGGCAAAATATTTCCCTAAGGCTGGTTTATTATATAGATTACAATAAGGCAAAAAACATTTTTAAAAGTTAAGGTGTTGGGTTCAAAAAAAATATAGGTAATTTCGCCTTTAAAGCAATTAGATGATTTACGCCAATAATATCCATAAATACTACGGAGACCTTCACGTTTTAAAAGGAGTAGATCTTCATATTAAAAAAAGCGAGATCGTTTCCATTGTAGGGCCTTCAGGAGCCGGTAAAACAACACTTCTCCAAATTTTAGGAACACTGGACCAACCGGATAAAAAGCCCGACAGTTCCCTGAAAATAAACGATATGGATATTTATTCGCAAAGTGCTAAAAAGCTTTCCAAATTCAGAAATGAACAGGTGGGATTCATCTTTCAGTTCCATCAGTTATTGCCGGAATTTACAGCTTTGGAAAATATTTGCATCCCCGCTTTCATCAAAAAAATCCCGAAAGCTGAAGCTGAAAAAAGAGGTCTTGAACTGCTGGATTTTTTAGGATTGACCAGCCGGGCACGTCACAAACCCGGGGAACTTAGCGGCGGGGAACAACAGCGTATTGCTGTTGCACGCTCCCTGATAAACAATCCATCTGTAATTTTTGCCGATGAACCTTCGGGAAACCTGGACACTGAATCGGCGGAAAACCTGCACAAATTGTTTTTTCAGCTTCGGAAAGAATTCCATCAAACTTTTGTAATTGTTACCCACAACATGGAATTGGCCGATATGGCCGACAGGAAACTGACCATGGTTGACGGGGAAATTATCTGATTTTTGAGTTTTAAAAAGGTAAAAGAAGTGAAATGATCAAAAAATCGGAATTAAAATCATTTTTAGATTATAAAGTCGAGCAATATAATTCCCCCGAATTTATAGAAACCGATCCTGTACAAATCCCGCATCAATTCAGCAAAAAAGAAGATATCGAGATCGCCGGGTTTTTAACTGCAACCATCGCCTGGGGCAACCGCAAAAGCATCCTGAACAATGCCTCGGATTTAATGGAGTTGTTGGAACATTCGCCCTTTGACTTTGTTATGAATCATTCTGAAACTGATTTAATTTCCCTGGAGAATTTTGTTCACCGCACCTTTAACGGAACAGACCTTCGGTATTTTGTACAATCCCTTCAAAATATCTATTTGGAACACGAGGGATTGGAAGCCGTATTTGCCAAATATGCCGAAGCAAATTCCCTTCAGATGAGCATACATCAGTTTAAACAATTGTTTTTTGAATTGCCGCATCCCTTAAGAACCCAGAAACATGTGAGTGATCCGCTGAAAAATTCAGCAGCAAAACGCATCAACATGT
>Ga0307487_1001737_pt1 | contig 14939 bp, 13 predicted proteins | sample CBIW12metaG_FD_203665 | JGI IMG/M metagenome (GOLD analysis project Ga0307487, IMG submission 203665) | Sea-ice brine microbial communities from Beaufort Sea near Barrow, Alaska, United States - CBIW 1.2 | ecosystem: Environmental > Aquatic > Marine > Coastal | place: USA: Alaska | collected... | reverse complement strand
CACGACGACCGAAGCAGCGGTCGGAGATGCCATCCGCCGACTCAAAGGCTCCATGACGATAGTGACCGTCGCTCACCGGCTCGCAACGGTCAAAGAGGCCGACGAAATCTTCTTCATGAAAGACGGTCATCTCCTGGAGTCCGGAACATTCGACGAGCTAGTTGCTCGGGTTCCGGACTTTGCCAAGCAGGCAAAGTTGGCCGGTCTAGGCCCGCGCGAAGACTAGCCGCGTTTGTGTGCGAGTAAGGCGTCGACAACCGCCGCCGCAGCAGCACCCACACCATACGGTGCTTCGGTCGTAGCTGCCGGGCGTTGGCGCTCGACACTGGGCTTCAGCTTCGAGAGATCTTCGCTCACAAGTTCATTCCACCCCAGCGACACAGTCTCGACCCACTCGGTCTCGGGCCGAATCGTCGTGCACGGAACGCGCAGCAGGAACGCCTCTTTTTGAAGCCCACCAGAGTCGGTAATGACCCCAGCGCTGCGACTCACGGTAGCCACAAGCTCAGGGTACGCAAGCGGGCTGATCGCACGGATAGAACCTTGGTGGAGGTCGATCTTGTGGCTCTCGGCGAAGGCAACCAAGCGCGGGTGCGCCGCAAGGAGAACGGGAAGCTTAAGCGAACCGAGCTGCGCGAGAATCTCGAACAAACGCTCCGGATTGTCGGTGTTATCGGGTCGGTGAAGAGTCGCCAGATAGTACTCGCCAGCTTCGAGGCCGTCGGGTAGCGGAAGTGGGTTCTCAAGAACGCGGTCGCGAACGGAGTACAACACGTCAGTCATGACATCGCCCACGAGTACAGACTTCTCTGCAAGACCTTCGTGCGCTAGATGATCCATCGCGACCTGAGTGGGAGCAAGCAGCAAGTCTGCTGCGTGATCAGTCAACACGCGATTGTGTTCTTCAGGCATCCGACGGTTGAACGAGCGCAATCCTGCCTCAAGGTGCGCGACAGGAACGTGGATCTTGATCGCAGCGACAGCCGCAGCCAAAGTCGAGTTTGTATCCCCGTACACAAGCACCCAGTCGGGCTGGTACTGCTCGATAATCGGTTCCAGCTGCGCGAGCATCGCGCCCGTTTGCTCACCGTGCTTACCAGAGCCGATTGCAAGGTTGACGTCGGGAGCGTCTATGCCCAGGTCGCGGAAGAACACATCTGACATTAGTTCGTCGTAGTGCTGACCGGTGTGCACGACGATGTGTTCCGCTCGCCCTTTCATCGCTTGCGAAATCGGGGCCAACTTAACAAACTGTGGGCGCGCGCCCACGACACTTAGTACTCGCACATGACTGAGCCTAGCAACGCTCTGCTGCACTAACGGGCCGCAAACCGAATAAGCTAAACCCTGATGGTCTCCGAAGAAAATCGCCCGCACCTTCTTTATGTCGCCTGGGCTTTTCCCCCCGCACGCAACGCCGGAATGTACCGCGCCCTCGCGACAGCGAACGCTTTCGTTCGCGACGGTTGGAAGGTAACGGTTCTCACCGCCACCGAAGACACGTATGAACGACTCACTGGCTCAGATCCAGAGACCGTCAACTCGATCGACCCTCGCATCACCGTCATCCGCATCCCGTTCGACCCTGAACGTGGAGACACCAATATTGGCTCATGGTCACGGCTGCGCGTCTTCTCGTCGTTGCTGTGGAATGCGTCACGGTGGTTGGTTTCACTTGCTCAATTTCCCGAGCTAGCGTATGGCTCGTGGCGTAAACCACTGGAAGATGCCGCAGAGCACATCAATGCGTCCTCCCCTGTTGATCTGGTCATCGGCACGGCTAACCCAAATGTGGACTTTGCGCCGGCCAACTACCTGAACCGTCGCTACGGAACCCCCTTCGTCATCGACCATCGCGACGCTTGGCACCTCAACGTCTACTCAGGAAAACGCGTAGGGGAACGTTGGCACCGGTCGAATCGCCTGGAACGCTCGCTGTTGGCGCGGTGCACGGAGGCCTGGTTCGTCAATGAGCCGATCAAAAAGTGGCACGCTTCTGAATACCCTCATGCAGCCAACAAGTTTCACGTTGTCGCGAACGGATACGACACCAGTTTTGTCGGCGGCTCAAACGCTATGCGGCCCAAGAACTCACCGCTCGTCTTTGGATATTTGGGCACGATCTACGGCCCGATCCCTCTCCGAGAGGCTCTCGAAGGGTGGGCACTCGCGCGAGCGCGCGAGCCTCAACTTGCGGATGCGAATCTAGTGTTCCGCGGTCGTCTCGGCCACTTTGCGGAGGCCGATCAAGAAGCCGCGAACCTCTTGAAGTCGTTCGAAGACCAGAATGTGAGCTACGGGGGTCCGGTCAGCAAGACGCAGGTCTCGAATACCTACAAAGACTTTGATGCACTGCTCCTTGTCATCAGCAGGAGCAAGTATGTGACGAGCGGCAAAGTCTTTGAGTACGCTTCAACCGGTTTGCCGATCGCTGCGCTTCACGACCCCGTCACCGCGGCGACAGGAATTCTCGAGGGCTATCCCAGCGTGCATCCTGCAGTCGAAGTGAACGCAGAAGCATTTTCGAAGGCCATCGAGTCTGCCGCCATCGCCGCAGCGAACTCAACGCCGAAGTCGCGAGGAGACGCACGGGCGTGGGCGGCTCATCTCGAACGCGACGCCCAACTTTCGCCACGCATAGCTGCACTGCGCGAAGTCATCGGAAGCGGTCGAAGATGAAGAACGTACTTCTCCTCATTGGCGGTGTTCCCAACTCCTCAGCCGGCGCAACCCTCAGTGGAGAGACGTCTTACCTTGGGGCACTGCTGCACGACCACGTTGGTGGCTTCGAGCTGTCGGTCGTCTCGCTCGGCTTCGCACGGGACGTCGCAGTAGTTAGCCGGAATATCGTGCTTGATCGCTCACGACTCTCCCTCGTCGACCGAGCACTGCACGCTATGGGAGCACGCGCCCTTTATGCACGACTTGCGACGTTTCCGCTCGGGAGACTCATCAACTCCATTGGGCCTCTCGACCAGGGGCGAGTGTTCTGGAGACATGTTCGTCGGGATTCGTCCGCGCTAGCGGCCCTAAAGAACGCGGATGTCGTGGTCGCCGCTGACCTAGCCGCGGTAAAGACGGCGTGGATCGCAGCCAAGCGCGGATGGTGCACCCACGCCGAGTACGACACTCGCGCGTATGGGCTAGGGATCAGCTTCGCGGTAAAAGACGCCGATTAGCGAGAGCATCCGCTCGTGTAGTCACTCGCTATGTCGTGTAGGCCGCCGTCAAGAGTTCGCTGACACGTTCCGGAGTAAAGCGACCACTAACGGTCGCTGCAACATCCTCCCCGCTTACGGCACTGGTCGAGGCCCGTAAGTCGAGGATCGCATCCGCGTAAGCCAGCGGGTTCTTTGCGTCACCAACGAACCGCGAAACCTCGGGGGCGGAATAGTCGACGGCGCCGGTATCCGCACCGCTCACGATCGGGCGGCCGTGTGACAGCGCTTCGGCTACCACAATGCAAAAATTGTCGCCGAGCGTAGGGAGAAGAAACAGATCTGCCGCATCGAGTTGCTCTCCGACCTCAGCCTCGCTCAGAGCACCGGTCAACGTAAGCTGATCGTCGAGTTGCAGCTCGCGCGCACGGGCGACCAGCTCACTGCGCTGCGGACCGTCGCCCACCCACGTGAGGTGGGCCGTGACTCCTCGACGCTTGAGCTCTGCCACGGTTTCGAGCGCGCATATCGCGCCCTTTCGTTCGATAATTCCCCCAATGCCAACGATTCTCAGCACTGACGGATCGCCGGGGGCGGGAGTCACAGAGTCGGGTGGAACGACCACACACGGAATCGTGACGATCGGCTTACTGCGCACCGTGCGGATTGTTTGTGCCAGCCGATCACACGCGACAATTACTGCGTCAGGTCGCGCGAGAATCGGCATGAGTACCCTGCGGCCGATACGCCCTCGTGGCGTTAGCGTCTCCGGCGCAGTCAACCCCGACCAGTGCTCGGTGTGTACCCAGCGCTTGCTCTTGCCCGGCCGCGCGAACGCAAATAGGACGATTCCGGTGAGAGCATGAGTGTGAACGACATCCGCATCCGCTGCAGCAGTTCGAACGGCTTTGAGCGCGGAGAACCAGTCGCCCAAACGCCACCTGTTAAATGGGACCCTAATGGTTGGCACTCCGCGAACACCAGTTGCACCGCTTCGCGACCGCGCCGTCGACGCAGAGTCGAGGTGAAGCACACTCACCGAGTGCTCGGCACTCAGCGCGAGAGCATCGCGTAAAACAAAGATGCCTGACTCTGCGGAGCCAGGCGTCGGGAACCACGGAGTGACCATCAGTACGCGCACCGCATCACGATAGCACCGCCCGCTTGCCGCCTCGGTTGTCGCGCCGCTGGAACTCTCTTTCGACCAGTTACTTGGGCTGGGTTCAGCGACCAAGCAACTACACTTATTGAGTTCGCACGCGTATCGCCCAGCAGACAAAAGGACCAAATTTCGTGAAAATCGCAGTTGTTGCCCTCGGCAAGATCGGCCTCCCGCTGGCCGTTCAATTCGCCTCGAAGGGCCACGAAGTTGTTGGTGTTGACATTAACGCGGCGTTCGTCGAGCTCATAAATAAGGGCATCGAGCCATTCCCGGGGGAAGCGCACCTGCAGGAGAAGCTGAGCGAACTTGTTCCCGCAGGCAAGCTACGCGCGACCACTGACTACGCTGACGCTATTCCGAACGCCGACGCCGTTGTGTTGGTTGTGCCACTCTTCGTCGACAATGACGCGAAGCCCGACTTCGGCTGGATGGATGTCGCCACCCGCTCACTTGGTGAGCACCTTACGCCCGGCACCCTCGTGTCCTACGAAACCACCCTCCCGGTCGGCACGACACGCAACCGATGGAAGCCACTACTCGAAGAGGTCTCCGGTCTCACCGAAGGCAAAGACTTCCATATCGTATTCTCCCCCGAGCGCGTACTCACTGGCCGCGTTTTTGAAGACCTCCGCAAGTACCCCAAGCTCATTGGTGGACTTTCGGATGAAGGCGCGAAGCTCGCAACTGCCTTCTACAATGCTGTGCTCGACTTTGATGAGCGCCCCGACCTGAGTCGCGAGAACGGTGTCTGGGATCTAGGCTCGGCTGAAGCATCCGAACTCGCCAAGCTGGCAGAAACCACCTACCGCGACGTCAACATTGGGCTCGCCAACCAGTTCGCGCGCTTTGCCGGCCAGAACGGCATCGACGTGTACGCCGTGATCCAGGCCACAAACTCGCAGCCGTTCAGCCACATCCACCAGCCCGGCATCGCCGTCGGTGGCCACTGCATCCCCGTCTACCCGCGCCTCTACCTCTGGAACGACCCCGACGCCACCATCGTGCGCGCCGCAAGGGAAGCCAACGCCGGAATGCCGGAGTACACAATCGGCCTCCTCGAAGGCGCATACGGCGACATCCGCGGCGCCCGAGTTGTAGTCCTCGGAGCTGCATATCGAGGAGAGGTCAAAGAGACCGCATTCTCCGGGGTCTTCGCCGCCGTGGATGCTCTCGCCAGCCGAGGAGCGACCGTGCTCGTGCACGACCCGCTCTACACCGACGAAGAACTCACCAAACTCGGCTTCACTCCGTACCACTACGGTGAGCCGCTTGACGCTGCGGTGGTGCAGGCCGACCACGCGGAATACCGAACGCTCAGTGCCGATCAGCTGCCCGGAATCCGCACCTTTGTCGACGGACGCCGCGTGAGCAGCGCCGAGCAGTGGCCCGGAGTGACCTACCGCGTTATCGGGAAGCCGACAGCGTAGTTTTTAGGTCGAGATCGAGGTCGATCTCGGGGGTTAACGCCGCCGAGATAGACATCTCGCGTACAAGCACGAAAACGAGACCCGCGAACGCGGCTGAGCCCGCTGCCCAAATGACCATCGGCGCAGGCGCTCCAGCCCAGAACCACTCCGCCCCGGCGTTGAGGTTCCACCCGGGAACATCATTGCCCGTGACGTATCGCCGAATGTTCATGTGCAGCGCCACCAAATTTGCGCCACTAAGCGCCACAACAACAGCAAGGGACTGCACGCGCCCTAGGGTCAATCGTTTGCGTCCAGCCTGCAGCACCAAGAGACCACCAAGCAGCACAATCAGCGGCAAAATGTAGCGAGGCTGCACCTGCTCGCCCACCTTGTCGCCGCCCGACGTCAATACATAAGTCGGAAGAGCCCAGAGTACGAATCCGACTCCTGCGACCGCGAACGCCTTTCGCCCGTTGAGAGCACCTAGACCAGTAAACCCCACACCAATAAACACCGCCAACGCCAGAACCATGACAACGGCAGGCATCGAGGTATCGATCCACCCCAAGGCCCAGCCGCCGAACGCTCCGACCCATAGCGATGGGACGTTAAGAAGGTTGTACGCGAGCAGGCCGAAACCAGCCAAATTGTCGATCGTGTCCGCCGCCTGGGTGCCTGTTGCCTGCGCTCTGGAACCGCCGCCAAACCCGGTGATCCCACTCGAAACCTGCCGGGACATGGAGAAGAATACCGCGCTCACTGCGAGCATCGCAGCCGGCAGTGCCGAACGCACCACAAACCGTCGGGAACGCTCAAACGCGAGAACCCCGACAATACCAATGGCGCCTGCGACATAGAGTGCTGAATCTCCTCGGGAGCCTGCGGCCATAAACACCGCAAGCGTGAAGAGTGCGCCGAGCGCAATCGTCTTGCCCCGTGTCCTCGTCTCGTAGAAGCCCAAGAGTGCAAGCCACGCTGTGCCGACTCCAGCGATTGCCCATCCGCTGGGATTATTCGACGCGATCAAGAACAGCCCCAGCGGCATCGTAGTGATCAACCAGCCCCAAACGAGTGCAGGACGACGTTCAGCGGGAAGAAGCACGTAAAGAGCCGTCGTTATCCCTACGAAAAGCAGGATGTTGAAAAGCCGCATAAGCATGACGGAAAGCAGGATGTTGTCTCCGACGAACACACTCATCGCTGAGTAGTACAAAGGTGGATACGCGCCAACAAAATTTCCGCGCGAAGTTTCAACCAGCTCATCGGTGGTGAAATCCAGCTGCGTCTGGCATTCGGCACTTCTATCCTTGTAGAAGGCGTAACACGGGGATTCCAAAACTGCTTCAGGCACAAAGCGCGACTTCTCCACGCTGCCAGGCTGACAGTAAGCGTCGTCACCTGTCGAACACCAGATGCTCACCAAGTGGTAATCGTCATCAGGCGATGATCCCATCGGCGAGGCAAAAGCCCAGGCAGATAGAGCGATGAGGGCGAGCACCGGAGCAAGCGCGATCAGACGAAGACGCTTGTAGCTTGGGGTGCGCGCGGACGCAGACGAGGATTGAGAGCGGCCGGGTACCATCCGTACAGGTTATATCAGAGACCACGAACGCCGTGCGGCTGTTCGGAGAGGACTAGCGTTTCGGGTTTACTGACCGCGAGAGCAGTAATGCGGTGCGTAGACAGCAAGAGGGCAAGAGCACCACCGAAACACAGTGAGCCAACCAGCCACGCCAGGTTGGGCGTGATGACAAGGGCCCACCACCACTCGCGGCCTGCATCAAGATTGGGGCTCAGCGCATCAATTCCAGTTACATATCGGCGAAAGTTGAGGTGAAGCGCCACGAACTGTGCGCCCGAAAGCGCGACGACAATTAGCCACACCTGAGCTCGCGAGAACCTCACCGTCTGCACGCCTGAAGTGACGAAGACCGCCCCCATGAACACGATGATGAGTGGTAGTAAGTAGCGCGGCTGATAGTCATCACCGACGTCCTTGCCTGCGAGAACGAGCAGCATCACAGGAATTGCCGCAAGTGCGGTTACACCTAAGGTAACGACGAGCGTCTTTCGCGGCGAGGCTGCCTTAGCCGCCACAAACCCCGCACCGATCACTGCCGCGAGGCCGCTCGCCCATACAATGGCGGGCATTGACGTATCAAGCCAGCCCAGTCCCCAGGACTGTCCGAAGATTCCGGTCCAAATCGAGGGCACCTCGGTGAGGTTGTATGCGATTCGAGGAATGATGACACCCAAGCCGAGCTGATCATCGACGCCACCCGCGACAGTATCCGCAGAGCGTGAAGCGCGGAACAGCAGTGCGCAAATAACAAAGCCTGCCACTGGCAAGAGCGATGAAATCCAGAAGCGCCGCGTGCGGCGTGCTGTCAGCACAACAGCAGCAAAGGCTGCGACTACAAACAGAATTGTTGCGTCGCTACGAGAACCGGATGCCATCACTGCGCTCAGTAAGAAAAATGCGCCAAGCGCGACCCGCTTTCGACCGCGCGCCTCGTAGAAGCCGAGCAGGGCAAGCCAGCCGTAGCCGACGCCCATAAGAGCCCACCCACTCGGGTTGTTCGATGAGAGCACGAACAGCCCGAGAGGCACCGTAGTGAGTGCCCACTGCCAGACGAGAATCTGGCGTCGGTTAACAGGAAGCAGGAGGTAGAGAGCAACGCCTAGTCCCACAAACAGAGCGATGTTAACGAGGCGCATCACGAGAACCGACGCGTGGACATCAGGTCCAACAAACACGCTCATGGTCCCGTAGTAGACAACCGGATATCCGCCCGCAAAGTTGCCCCGCTCAGTTTCTTCCGTAGCATCCGCGGTAAAATCGAATCGGCTCTGGCACCCAGCACTTTTCTCAGCGTCGTAGGCGAAGCACGCCGGATCAGCTACTGCGGGAGGGACCAACCGAGTGCCAGGGTCTCCACTGGGCGCGCAGTACTCCGAATCGCCCGTCGCACACCAAATGCTCGTCAGGTGAAAGTCGTCGTCAGGACTAGAACCGACGGGTGAGGAGAGCGCCCACGCTGCGAGCGCAGCGAACACCAGAAAGGGTGCCACGAGCAGCCCGATTCGACGGCCTGAGCGCGACAACGCTGAGCGCACACCGGTAAACATTGCACAAAGCTAACCCGTGCAAACCCGGAGCCTGCTGTGAGAACACCCTAGCGACGCAACCGCGCTACCGCTTTGTCTACTGTCGCCTTCACGCCAGTGTGCCGAAGGTGGTGCCACGCCATCCGCAAATCGTGCCGCACACCATACGGTTTGCGCACCTTGCCGCCCAGCGCAACGCCACGGCGGCGAGTTGCTTCGTGGTCAGCCGCATGCCGAGGGTTTGCCACAAAGTTCACGAGCGGGGCAAGCGTGCGCTGCCAGTAAAACTCTTCCCGCACTCGAGCAACGTTGCGCTTGCTCTCGGCAATGAACGCGTCGTCATACAGAACGCGGTCAAGGGCTGCGGCGAGAACATCCACATCCTGAGCGGGAACCGTAAGGCCGAGTCCCTCGGTTTCGATGAGGTCAGCAAAGCTGTCGCCCTCGGTAACCACCATGGGCAGCCCTGCCCACAAATAGTCCAGAATGCGGGTGCGGAAAGAGAACGTGGTCTCAATGTGCGACATGTGGGTGCTGACTCCGGCATCCGCCTCGGTCAGGTAGTTTTGGCGGTCGGCGTAGTCGACCCACTCTTCGTTGAAGAACACCGACGTGTTGAGTGCACCGAGTTCGCTCGCGAGATCGTGTGATTCGCGCACAATGCCCATCTGGTCGACTCCCGGATGCCGGGTGCCCAAAAAGTAGAGTTTGGCCGTATCGCGCGTCTCCGCCAATTTCGCAACGGCACGGATCAGAGTCTTCGGGTCAAACCAGCTGTACACGCCGCCACCCCAGATCATGAGCTTGTCGCCGACATTGATGCCGGGCAGCACGCCCTTGAGAGTGTCACGGGTGTGCGAGGGAGGTGTGCCCTCGAGCCCAAACGGCATAACACTGAGTAGGCCCTCGAGGTGCGGGTCGTTCTCGTAGGTTGCGGGGCTGAGCCGCCCCAGTGCGGCAAGCTGCCCGAAGTAGAACAGCCGTTGACGCTCGGAGGCACAGAGGAAGAAGTCGCCCAGAGCGAGTTGCTCGTTCAGCACCTCAGTTGCGGTGGTCACGCGCAGCTCCCAAGTGGCACGCGCAAGCTCGCGACCCTGCTCCAGCATTTCGAGATGCATGGGGTCATAGATGTCAACAACGGTGATCTTGTCGGTCGTTCGCAGTACCCCAAACTGGCGCATCGCATGACCTTGGAACACGATCACGTCGGCCCACTGCTCAAGTTTCGCGAACGCGTCGTTCTCTCCCGGAGTCACGAGCGTGAGCTCGAAGGGAGCATCCACCTTCTGCAGCTTGGTGGTGGTCATCAGCGTGACCTCGTTGCCCGCCTCGGCGAGCGCGAGAGCCATATTCCACGACCGAATAGCGGGCCCAGCCATCCGCGGCCCGATCGGATCACCCGTGATGATCAGTACCCGTGTCACCGTGCGGCCGCCAACAGTCCTTCGAGGTATACGCCGTAGCCACTCTTGACGAGGGGGGCTGCGAGGGCGGCGAGCTGATCATCCGAAATCCACCCGGCACGCCACGCGATCTCTTCAATGCAGCCAATTTTGTAGCCCTGACGGTCTTCGATCACCCGCACGAATTCGGTGGCCTGAACCATTGACTCGAAGGTTCCGGTGTCGAGCCAGGCGGTGCCACGATCGAGCACATCTACCTGCAGGTTGCCACCGTCGAGGTAGTTCTCGTTGACGGTCGAGATTTCGAGTTCACCGCGAGCGCTTGGAGTGATCGACTTGGCGATCTCGATAACCGAGTTGTCATAAAAGTAGAGGCCAGGCACCGCATAGTTACTCTTCGGCTCTAGTGGCTTCTCTTCGATCGATTGGGCGATGAAGTTCTCGTCAAACTCAACAACACCATAGGCTCGCGGGTTACGCACGTGGTAGGCAAAGATCAGCGCACCGTCGACGTCGTTGTGCTTGCGCAGATTAGAGCCGAGCCCAACGCCGTGGAAGATGTTGTCACCGAGCACGAGCGCCACCTTCTCGTCGCCGATGAACTCCTCTCCGATGATGAACGCCTGCGCGAGACCATCCGGTGAGGGCTGCACGGCATAGCTCAGCTCGATACCGAGTTCGCTGCCATCGCCCAGCAGTCGCTGAAACTGCGGTTGATCATCCGGTGTCGTAATAATAAGAATCTCGCGGATGCCCGCACTCATCAAAGTCGACAGGGGGTAGTAGACCATCGGCTTGTCGTAGATAGGCATGAGCTGCTTCGAAATGCCCTTAGTGATGGGCCAGAGGCGTGTTCCGCTGCCGCCGGCCAAAATGATTCCGCGCATTAGTTGCGTTCCTTTCGGTTCGCCGCGTAGTGCTCCTTTACGGCAGCGTACGACGGCAGTGAGCCATCGGCTAGCCGTTGGGCAAGAGTGGGCGCAATTTTGTCTTTGGGTGAGAGCACGAGGTCGCCGAGCTCCGGGGGAAACTCGAGCCCGATCTCAGGATCGAGCACGGTGATGTCGTGTTCAGCGCCAGGCTTGTAGACGTCGCTCACCAGATAGGTGAGGGTGGCGTCGTCGGTGAGCGCGATGAACGCATGACCGAGACCCTCAGCGACGTAGACGGCACGGCGATCCATAGTGTCGAGGATGACAGAATCCCACTGACCAAAGGTCGGTGAACCCTCGCGGATGTCGACCACGAAGTCGATGCCGGCACCGTGCGTCACGGTAACGTATTTGCCCTGCCCGGGAGGAACATCCGCATAGTGGATGCCCCGCACAACGCCACGCTGTGAGACCGACGTGTTCGCCTGCCGAAGGTCGAGGGGGTGGCCGATTACCTCTTCGAGTTTGTCGAAGCGGTACCACTCCAAGAAAACGCCGCGGTCATCAGCGAATTGTTTGGGGGTTATTTCGTAGGAATCAGGCACCGAGAGTTCACGTATCTGCACACCCGGAATCCTACCCGGCGAGCCATGGACGTCAGTCGACGGGCTGCACGACGTCGCGCACAGCGTCGAGCGGGCCACGACTATACCGGCGATAGTTGCCGGCTAGGAACGCTCGAGTTACGGCGGGAATGCGGCGAAGACGACCCTCAGGTAGCGAACTGCGCATGCGTTCATGATCGAGCTTCGCGAGTGCACGCTGCACTTTTTCGTCGCTCACTCGGGCTCCGAGCCGCTGGAGTCGGTCAACGAGGACGCTCATGTTGGCCTCGAGCCGAGCATTGCGGGCCCGCCGCGGTTCAACCATGCGACGGAACTTGCCCGCCACACTCAACTTGGTCGCCCCGATTTGGTTGGCTCCGTGCTGGCGGTAATCAATCGTGGGGTTATCAATGAAATCGGTTGACGCGACCGCGGCGGCAATCACTCCCAACCATTCGTCATGCACCCAGCCCGTCGGGAACGGTGCCGCATACTCCACGAGCGATCGGCGAAACACCGTGCAGGCACCAGTCACCAGATTGCGTCGCAGCAGCACTGAAAAAGCGTCACCGGCGTGGATGCTCGCCACATCCGAAGCGCTCACGCCGAGTGCTTGCGCCAAGGTATGGCCGAGAGACTCACCCGAAGCATCAACAAGCCGAGCATCACTGTGGATGAGCGAAACCTGAGGCCGCGCCGCAAACTCGGCCGCGAACAGCGCAAGCCTCCCCGCATGCCACACATCATCCTGATCGCTCAACGCGATGATCTCGCCAGTGCACGCCCGAATCGCTTGCTCAAAATTCTTGGTCACACCCAGCGGCGGAATATTTTCGAACACGGTGAGTTCAACAGCGGGATAGCGGGCAACGACCTCGCGAACGCGCGCAATTGTGTTATCGCTGGAAGCGTCATCCGACATCACAAGCTGTTGCGGCGCTGGCACCTGATCGAGAATACTGACGAGTTGTTCGTCGATGTAGGCGGCGCCATTGTGCGTGCACAGGGCCACCGAGATGCTGGGGGTCGACTCGGGCACGCTCATTGCTCCAGACTACGGCGGCGAGGGTGCGGCATTGCGCAACGCCAAGCCAACTATCATTGTGGAGTTATGCCTGCCGATTCCACCTCTGGGGTGCTCCCCCGCGTCGCAGTGCTGCTGGCAACCCATAACGGCCGCCGCTGGCTTCCCGAACAGCTCGATAGTGTGCTCGCGCAGTCTGGTGTAGAAGTCGAGGTGTTCGCGCGCGACGATGCCTCAACCGACGGCACCGCAGAGTGGCTTGCCGAACGTGCCGCCACCGAACCACGGCTAATGGTCATCCCGAGCGACGGTGCATCCGGCAGTGCCGCAGCAAACTTCTACCGCCTCATTCAGCTGGTTCCCGCTGACCGCGATTTTTATGCGTTCTGCGATCAGGATGACATTTGGTTGCCAACCAAACTTGCGTCTCATGTGCGATTGAGTGCCGCGCTCGGGGTCGACGGTGTCTCTTCAAATGTGATGTCGTTCACCCCCAACGGCGAGCAGAGCCTCGTGAAAAAGGACTTCCCGCAGCGCCGCTTCGATTACTTATTGGAGAGCCCCGGCCCAGGCTCAACGTTCCTCATGTCGAATCGACTTGTTGCGCTGGCGCGGGACTACCTCAGCTCTCCCGACATAACGAAGCCACCGCAGTACCACGATTGGTTACTGTATGTGTTGGCGCGGGCCCACGGCTGGACGTGGCACATCGACTCCGTGCCCACAGTGGAGTACCGCCAGCATGACGCCAACGTTATGGGCGCCAATGTTGGTGCTCGTTCCGCAATTTCACGACTGTCGCTGGTTCGCGAACAGTGGCATCGGGGTCAAACACGCCTGCTGACCCGTGTAGCCCTCAGCGTTGCCGACAACGAACATCGCCCTGAACTGCTCCGGATGCAAGACCTCGTCGAACGGCGAAACCTGCGTGCCCGATGTGCCCTAGCTCGTCGCGCGTCACAACTCAGGCGACGCCCAAGAGACCAATGGATAATTGCGCTATTGATTGGCGCTGGTGTGTGGTGAACGGACAATCTGTCGTGAACGGGCAAGGCAACTCTATGAAGATTCTCGTCGTCGGCGGCAGCGGCTTTATCGGCACTCGACTGCTCGAAACGCTGCACGAGCATGGGCACAAATTCACCAACTTTGACCGTCAGCTTTCGCCGCGCTTTCCCGATCACACCGTGACGGGGGACGTGCGCTCCGCTGAGGAGCTGACGGCCGCCAGCGCCGGCCACGACGCGATCATCAACCTCGCCGCCGAGCACCGCGACGACGTCTCTCCCCTCAGCCTCTACACCGAGGTCAACGTCGGAGGCGCCAACGCCATCGTCGCTGCTGCCGAAGCCAACGGCATCCAGCGGATCGTATTCACCAGCACTGTCGCGCTGTACGGACTCGACAAGAACAACGCCGCCGAGGACTCGGTGCCCGAACCCTTTAACGAATATGGCCGCTCGAAGCTCGCCGCCGAAGGCGTGTTCACCACGTGGGCAAACTCGGATGCCGCGAGGTCCTTGGCGATCGTGCGCCCCTCAGTGGTGTTCGGCGAAGGCAATCGCGGCAATGTGTACAACCTAGCCAAGCAGGTTTCTTCTGGCCGCTTCATCATGGTTGGCAAGGGCGAGAATAAGAAGTCGATGGCGTATGTGGGCAACATTGTTGGCTACATTGCGAGCCGACTTGATGCCCCGGTCGGAATCGAAATCCGCAACTTCGCTGACAAGCCCGACCTCTCAACGAAAGATCTCATCTCGATTCTGCGGGACGAAATGAATGTGCACGCGGCGAGCAACGTGCGTCTACCACTGGGGTTGGGGATAGCTGCGGGCCACGTTTTTGATGTTGCGGCTAAAATCACCCGACGGACGTTTCCGATCAGTGCCGTGCGCATCCGCAAGTTTGCTGCCGACACTACGGTGAACACCGACCGTCTTCGTGACTCCGGCTACACCGCAACCTACAGTTTGACCGAAGCTCTCAAGCGCACACTAGCCTCGGAGTTTCCCGCCAGCAGCGCGTCGGCTTCGGCCGCAACGCCCCCAACCGACAGGAACCCCTCATGAAGCTTCTCGTGACCGGCGGCGCCGGATTCATCGGCTCCAACTTCGTTCGACGCACCCTCGAAGACGCCTACCCCGGTTTAGCTGGAGCAGATGTTGTCGTACTTGATGCCCTGACCTACTCCGGCAACC
>Ga0307487_1001736_pt1 | contig 14952 bp, 8 predicted proteins | sample CBIW12metaG_FD_203665 | JGI IMG/M metagenome (GOLD analysis project Ga0307487, IMG submission 203665) | Sea-ice brine microbial communities from Beaufort Sea near Barrow, Alaska, United States - CBIW 1.2 | ecosystem: Environmental > Aquatic > Marine > Coastal | place: USA: Alaska | collected... | reverse complement strand
TTCAAGAATTGATTGATTACATCTCAAACTCTGGTTTGGCTGAGGTGAAAATCAAAACTGGAGAGTTCGAACTTTCTATTAAAAAATATGCGGATTCTGTAGCCCCCGCTCAGGCACACTATTCTGCCCCACAGCCAGTTGCGCAAGTTTTAGCACCAGCTGCAGTTAGCTTAGGAGCGGCTAGCCCCGAGCCCGTTAATTCCAACTTGATAGAGATCAAATCTCCAATGATCGGTACGTTCTATCTAACTTCCAGTCCAGATTCAGATCCTTTTGTAAAAGAAGGAGATACAATCAAGATAGGTGAAACGGTATGTATTATTGAGGCAATGAAGCTTTTCAATGAAATCGAAGCAGAGGTTTCTGGAAAAATAGTGAAGGTTTTAGTTACTAATTCTACTCCTGTGGAATATGACCAGCCGCTCTTCTTAGTAGATCCAGCAGGTTAATTTTTTCACAAAACTTACTCACCGTGTTTAATAAAATATTAATTGCCAATAGAGGAGAAATCGCACTTAGAATTATCAGGACCTGCAAGGAAATGGGGATTCAGACGGTAGCGGTTTATTCCACAGCAGATAAGGACAGTCTTCATGTAAGATTCGCTGACGAAGCGGTTTGTATCGGACCAGCACCGAGCAAAGATTCTTATTTGAATATTCCTAGAATCATCGCTGCAGCTGAGATCACCAATGCAGATGCTATTCATCCAGGCTATGGTTTCCTTTCGGAAAATGCAGAATTTTCTAGAATTTGTGAAGAATACAAAATCAAATTTATTGGTGCCAGCGCAGAGATGATCAACCAAATGGGTGATAAAGCTACTGCAAAGGCAACGATGAAAAAAGCCGGAGTACCTACAATCCCAGGTTCTGAAGGCCTAATAGATTCTATCGAACAGGGGGTCAAACTTTCTAATGAAATGGGATATCCTGTGATTCTCAAAGCAACTGCCGGAGGTGGCGGTCGTGGGATGAGAATTGTAAAAGAAGAAAGTGGATTCAAAAAAGCTTGGGATGATGCAAAAATGGAATCCAGTGCCGCATTTGGAAATGATGGATTATACCTTGAAAAATACGTTGAAGAACCTCGTCATATAGAGATTCAGATCATCGGAGACAAAACTGGAAAAGCATGTCATCTTTCTGAGCGGGATTGTTCTATTCAGAGGAGACATCAGAAGTTGCTTGAAGAGACTCCTTCCCCATTCATCACAGACGATCTCCGCCAGAAAATGGGTGAAGCTGCGATCAAAGGTGCTGAGGCCATTGGATATGAAGGTGCTGGTACCGTTGAATTTCTGGTAGACAAAAACCGGAATTTCTATTTTATGGAGATGAATACCAGAATACAGGTGGAGCATCCCATCACTGAAGAAGTAACCGACTTTGACCTGATCAAAGAGCAAATAAAAGTTGCTTCAGGTGATACCATCAGTGGTAGAAACTATTTCCCTAAGCTTTATGCTATGGAATGCAGAATAAATGCAGAAGATCCTGCACATAATTTCCGTCCTAGCCCGGGAAAAATCCTCAATCTCCATATTCCTGGAGGTAGGGGTGTCAGAATTGATTCTCATGTTTATGCTGGCTATGTGATCCCTCCCAACTATGATTCTATGATAGCCAAACTTATAGTGAGCGGGCAATCACGAGAAGAAGTAATCGTGAGGATGAAGCGATCTTTGGAAGAATTTGTGATTGACGGCATCAAAACAACTATTCCATTTCATATCGCTCTTCTAGAAGACGAGCAGTTTAAGGCTGGAAACTATACCACAAAGTTTCTTGAGGATTTCGATTTCTCCGTGATAAAATAAATCTCAATACGTATGAGTTAAAAAGCTGTCCATTTTTGGACAGCTTTTTTTTTGCTTTTTTTCTTTCTCTTAGTACAGTTAGCACTATAATTAAGGAGGTATTCAAATCAAAAATAGTCTAAAGACAAGGACGACGCTGAAATTTTGTAGCTTTCCATTTCCAAACTCCCTGAAGAATCTTCTTTGTTTTTTCATTGTGAAGATATTATAAAAGGTTAATGCATCCCTTTTCAGCGTAAAATGACACATTTCTTCTAAGAACTAAGAAGAAAAAACTAGCTCTCAGGAAGATATTTGCCTTATTTTCTTTAATTTGAGACTGTAAAAATCCCTGAATATATCTCAGATGAGAATCTCCTCTTTACTTAAAAACATACTCTTTACTTCTACCCTACTCACATTAGTTGGATGTAGCAAACAGGATAGCGTAGAACTTGAATTATCTCCTAACGAACAAATCAGCTATAACTTCCACATCAGGCCGATACTTTCTGACAAATGCTTTGTTTGTCATGGTCCCGATGCCAACAAGCGTGAATCAGATCTTCGTTTAGATACTGAAGAGGGAGCTTATGCTGCGTTGAAAGACGATGCCTCTCAGTTTGTGATCAAACCAGGCAACATAGAAGAGTCGACTGTTTATCACCGAATCACAGCGGAAGATCCGGGAGAGTTAATGCCACCTCCAGAGTCCAACTTATCTCTTAATGGAAACGAGATTGCACTTATTAAAAAATGGATTGAACAGGGAGCGAAATATGAACCTCATTGGGCTTTTGTAAAACCGGAAAAATCTACACTTCCTGAAAAAGAAGAATGGTCCAGAAATGAAATTGACCAGTTCGCCTTAAAGAAAATGAGGCAAAAAGGAATGGAACCCAATCCTGAAGCCAAGTCCTACGAGTTATTGAAAAGAGCGAGTTTGGATCTGACAGGCTTACCACCCAGTCCGGAGATGATGAGTAGATTCGGGGATTTCAAAGGCGAAAGTTCCTATGAAACCTTACTTGATGAATTATTGGATCAACCTGCTTTTGGTGAGAAACTAGCGGTGCTTTGGATGGATATTTCCAGATATGCAGATAGCTACGGATACCAGGATGACAATGTGCGAGGTCAATGGCCCTATCGTGACTGGGTAATACATGCCTTCAATGAAGATATGCCTTATGATCAGTTTTTGACCTATCAGTTAGCAGGAGATCTGATGCCAAATGCCAATAAGGAACAAATTCTAGCTACTGCATTTAACCGAAATCATAAATACACAGAAGAAGGAGGAGTAATTCCAGAAGAATACCGAATAGAATATGTCTTGGACAAAACCAATACGTTCAGCAAAGGAGTATTGGGAATCACGATGGAGTGTGCACAATGCCACGATCATAAATACGATCCTTTTTCTCAAAAGGAATACTATCAGATGTTCGCATTTTTTAATAATACACCAGAAAAAGGATTTGAAGGGGATATTTCTACCTCCAAACTTGCAAAAACCCCGGTGCTTTGGGTAGATCAAGAGGATCTTTCAGGAGTCTTAAGTTTTATCAATAATCCTGATACAAGCAGATTAAATATCTCAGTGATGGGTGAATTGGCCAAAGATGAAGCTAGAACTACCTATATTTTAGACCGAGGAGTATATGACGCACCTTCTGATTCAGTTGCTCCTTCTACTCCAACATCCATTCTTTCTTTTCCTGAGAATTCAGAAAGAAATCGCTTAGGCTTGGCAAAATGGACGACCAACCGAGATAATCCATTGACGGCTAGAGTATTTGTCAATCTAATTTGGCAAGAAATTTTTGGTCAGGGAATCGTCAAATCTGCAGGAGATTTTGGGATGCAGGGAGATCTACCCAGTCATCCCGAATTGCTGGACTGGCTAGCTGTGGACTTTATGGATAATGGCTGGGATATTAAGAGACTGATGAAGCAGATTCTCAACTCTGCCACTTATAGACAATCTGCTGAGATTACTAAGGATAAAATTAAAATAGATCCTGAAAACATTTATTTGGCCAGAGCTCCAAGATTGCGCCTTTCTGCAGAAAACATTCAAGACTTAATATTGGCAAGTAGCGGTCTGCTTTTTACAGAGATTGGCGGACCAAGTGTAAAGCCGTATCAGCCTAAGGGAATTTGGGAATCTGCTACCTCAGGGAGAGGTGAATTGGCTACTTATATTCAGGATACCGGAAATGATCTATATAGACGGGGCCTTTACAACTTTATCAAATTGACCGTACCACCTCCAAAAGCCATGATTTTCGATGGAAGTAATCGAGACCGCTGCGAGATCACAAGAGGAAGAACAAATACTCCTCTACAGGCCCTGGTGATGTTAAATGATCCAATGGTATTGGAGGCCGCACGAGTATTGGCCACGAATATGACCAAGGAATATTCTGAGGATGATGCAGCCTTAGAAATGTCTTTTAAACGCATTCTTTGTCGAGAGATGAGTGTAGATGAAAAGGATATCCTCGAAGGCTATTTTAAAAATCAATTGGAGCGGTTTAATACCCATCCAGAGCAGATCAACCCCACTTTAAAGGTGGGTGAACATGAATTGCTAAAGGAGCAGGAAACTGCCCGGTCAGCTGCATTGATGCAGGTGATTATGAGTTTGTATAATTTGGAAGAGACCATTACTAAGAGTTAATATGGAAAAGGAAATAGTTGAAAAAGCATTGAATTTTAACCGCAGAAAATTTCTGTCCCGGCTGAGCTTAGGGGTAGGTTCAGCTGCGCTGGGTTCATTGTTAATTCCAGACTTATTTAGCGGCGGCAGTTCTTCAGAAGATGCCATCATGGATGCCCTACCTCATTTTGCTCCGAAAGCTAAACGGGTAATTTATCTTTTTCAAAATGGTGCTCCGAGTCAATTAGAATCTTTTGACTACAAACCACTTTTGAATAAAAACATGGGTCAAGAGCTTCCCAACAGCATTCGTGGAGATCAGCGATTGACAGGTATGACTGCTGGTCAAACCTCCTTTCCGTTGGTGGGTTCTTATTACGGCTTCAATCAATATGGGCAGTCCCGGGCTTGGATATCCTCTCTTTTCCCTAAGACAGCTGAGATAGTTGATGACATCTGCATCATAAAGTCCATGCACACAGAAGCGATTAACCATGATCCAGCATTGACTTTCTTCCAAACAGGTGCTCAAGTTGGGAACAGACCAAGCATGGGATCTTGGTTGAGTTATGGTTTAGGAAGTGAAAACAGTAACCTTCCAGCCTTTTGTGTTTTACTTAGCAGAGGACGAGGAAATGGTCAGGGTGTGTATTCAAAACTCTGGAGTAACGGATTTCTAGATGCCACCCATCAAGGAGTTCAGTTTTCAAATTCGGAAGATCCAGTCCTTTATCTTAAAGATCCCGAATCAATGAGCAGGAACGAGCGTCGCAAGATGCTTGACCAGATAGCTGCTATGAATGACCTAAACTATCAAGAGTTTAATGATCCTGAGATCACTGCTAAAATACAGCAATACGAGATGGCTTTTCGAATGCAAACTGCTGTACCGGAAATGACTGATCTTTCCAAAGAACCTGATTCTATTATTAAATTGTACGGCCCGGATTGCTTAATACCAGGCACCTATGCTGCCAACTGTCTTCTTGCAAGAAAGCTCACAGAAAGTGGCGTTCGCTTTGTCCAACTGTATCATCAAGGCTGGGATCAACATGGAAATCTCCCAAATGAGATGGCACTTCAGGCCGAAGACGTAGATCAAGCATCTGCCGCATTAATTACCGATTTGAAGCAACGCGGTCTGCTGGATGAAACCCTAGTAATATGGGGAGGAGAATTTGGTCGAACTAATTATTGCCAGGGGAAAATTGAAGTGGATAATTATGGAAGAGATCATCATCCCAGAGCATTCTCAATATGGATGGCAGGTGGTGGAGTGAAGCCGGGAATTGTATATGGAGAAACGGATGACTTTGGATATAACATCACTGAAAATCCTGTTCATGTCCACGATTTTCAAGCTACCGTATTAAATCTTATGGGAATTGATCATGAACGCATGACCTACAAGCACTTGGGAAGAAGATATCGACTGACTGATGTGTCCGGAAAAGTGGTCAAAGATATTATTGCTTAGAAAGTACATGTTCAAATCGCTCTCTATTAAAAACCTTCTTGAAAATACAATTTTCATTTGGTTAGGTATAATTCTGATTTTAAGCTTAGCAGGCAATAATATCGATCTTCCAAACTGGGTTCGAGTTATTGGAAGGTCTCATCCTTTGTTGCTGCATTTTCCGATAGTGCTGTTACTGACTGGATTAATATTCTTTTGGGTTCCTAATTTATTACGCAAACCAGAACTTCGGGAAATAGGCGAATATTTATTACTCGCAGGAATAAATTTCGCAGGAATCACCGTCATTGCAGGACTAATTTTAGGTCAGGAAGATTACGAAGGAAAGGCTATTGTTTGGCATCAGTGGGCAGGTGTAGGCGTTTTTTTTGCAGCAGTTCCACTTTATTTTCTCAGATATAAAAATCAACAATTCCTAAAGGCTAGCACACTTGTGATTGGAGCTGGAATTATTGCGACAGGTCATTGGGGAGCAAATTTGACACATGGTGAAGATTTTTTACTATCTCCAATACAACCTTCCAAAATTGAAATTATTCCCTTAGCCGATGCAGAAGTATTTAAAGATATGGTACAGCCAATCTTTGAAACTAAGTGTGTGAGCTGTCATAAAGAAGGTAAGGTCAAAGGCGAATTGCGACTGGATGAACTTGCAGGTATAAAGAAAGGTGGAGAAGATGGTCCTTTTGTATTGGCAGGAGACATGGAAAAATCAATGCTTATTCAAAGAATTCATCTTTCAATGGATGAAAAAAAACACATGCCCCCAAAAAATAAGCTTCAACTTACCCAAGAAGAACTAATTATTCTAAGTGAATGGGTAAAGTCTGGGGCATCTTTTGAAGAAAAAGTTATTCAGACTGATCCCAATGGCGAATTGTATCGTCTAGCATCGGCTAAATTTGAGTCAAATAGAGTGTATGAATTTCAAGCTGCGGAGGAGGATGATATTTTAGAGTTAAATAATTTCTATAGATCTGTGCAGCCACTTTACCCAGAATCTCCAGCTCTTGAAGCCACCTATTTTGGAGCTTCCGCTTTTGACCCCAATTCCTTATCTGAACTAAAAAAGGTAAAAACTCAATTGGTCAAACTGAGCCTAAATAAAATGCCTCTTTCTGGAGTTGAACTTTCTTTTCTTTCAGAATTCCCAAATCTTGAAGAGGTTCAAATGAATTTCTCAGACCTCAGGTCCAAAGAAATTGAAGCTTTAACAAAAATCCCAAACTTAAAGAAATTAGCGATCTCGGGGAATCCACTGCAAGAGAAAGATGTAGAAGCCATTTCAAAAATGACCTCCTTGGAAAACTTGTATGTTTGGCAGAATGGACTTGATGAATCTCAAAAAAATCAATTGAGGAATTCACTTTCCACCGCAGAAATAGATTTCGGTTTTAACGGAGCAGATAAAATCTACACGCTCAATTCTCCCAAGATTGAAATTGCAGAAAAACTGTTTCAAGATTCTGTCGAAATGACTATCAAACATCCGATCGCTTCTGTAGAGATTCGATATTCTCTGGACGGAGCTGAGCCTGATAGCATCGAAAGTCTGATTTACTCCAGACCCATTTGGATCAAGTCAACTTCTTCTATTCAAGCTAAAGCTTATGCTAAAGAGTGGAAAGGAAGCCCTAGCGATAAAGCAATTGCACTAAAAGCATCCTTCACTCCTATTTCTGATAAACTCGAAAAAGAGCCGAGTGAAAGTTATAATGGAAATGGTGTTGCCACACTTTTTGATCTCACCAAGGGATCAATAGATCATCAGGATAAGAAATGGTTAGGGTTTCAGAATAATCCATTGGAAGTGGAGATGAATTTTGAGGCTAAAACGCAACCAAAGTCCATAAGCATCAGCTTGCTTTATAATGAAGCGGCATATATTGTACCTCCTCAGAGGATAGAAATTTGGGCTGAAAACAATGGCATTTGGAAGCAGGTAATCTCTGAGATACCGCCACAAAGTGAAAAATACGAACCTGCCAGATTGGATGTTTTGACCTATTCTTTACCAGATTTCAACTCTACCAAATTGAAATTGAAAATCACTCCTTTGGCTCGACTTCCAAAATGGCATCAAGGGAATGGGGCAAAAGGCTGGCTCTTTGTCGATGAGATATTAGTGAACTAATCACTTGGAGAAGATAATAGTTTGCTTGTGTTTACCTATTTCTCACCTTCCTCTTCAAGAATTTTCCTGTATTTACCAATGTGTTCTGCTATCGCTTCATCAAGTTTAGGTTCTTTAATATCTGTATACTTGGACATGACTTCATTGATAGTCTGAGCCACCAATAATCTCGCTGTTTGCTTACTATCTGAAGGGATAATATACCATGGAGCATGGGGCTTTGAGGTTTTATTAATTGCGTCCTCGTAGCAATTTTGATATGCATTCCATTCCTCACGTTCTTTTAGATCACCGGGTGAAAACTTCCAATTATGTTTTTTCTTATTCAATCTTCTAAGCAATCGTTGTCGTTGCTCTTCCTTGCCTAGGTGCAGAAAAAATTTGAATATGATGGTTCCATTTTCGAATAGCTCCTTTTCGAAATTATTGATCTGCTGAAATCTCTTTTCCCAGAATTGATCGGTTATATCTTCCAAAGACTCAATTCCAGGTATATTCTCTCCCAGAATATATTCTGGATGTACGCGCGTCACCAGTACATTTTCATAATGAGTTCGGTTAAAAACACCATATTTACCACGTTGGGGGAGAGCGGCAATATGTCTCCACAAATAGTCGTGCTGAAGCTCCAGTTTGGAAGGAGTTTTGAAACTATGAACTACTACTCCTCTAGGATTGAATTCCTGAAAAACTTCACGGATTAAACTATCTTTTCCAGCCGTGTCCATCCCTTGAAGACAAATCAAAACTGAATACTTATTGTGGGCATACATTACATCCTGGCGCTCACTCAACTCCTCCCGTATATCATTGAGTGCTTTTTTCTTTTCCATTTTTGAGGCATGAATATCAACTGATGTTGGTAAATTTTTCAGTTGCACCATTTGAGTTACCTGCAAACTTTCTGTCGAAATATCTTTCATAGTGGTTTATTTTTATATCCTCAAAAAAATGATTTAAATGGTATAAACAATATAATATTTTATAATTAAGTTTAAGAACTTCAATTAAATTTTTGTCTTACTCTTAAACACCAAATGTCAATCTCTCCCGCTCCTACATTACAGTCCAAAAGGTATTTAGCATTAGATGTTTTGAGAGGGCTGACCATTGCCTTCATGATTATAGTCAATACACCAGGCAGTTGGGGCGATTTATATTGGCCACTTGCTCATGCTCATTGGCATGGTTTCACTCCGACTGACTTGGTATTTCCTACTTTCTTATTTGTAGTAGGAAATGCGATGAGTTTTTCGATGAAGAAAATGGAAAGTATGAATTCTGGTGATTTTTTCAAGAAAGTTGGAAAAAGAACACTTCTTATATTTCTGATTGGATGGGTGCTACATGCATTTCCATTTTACGATAGGTTGGAAGGTGGCAGCATAGCGTTTATTGATCTATCTGAGGTGAGGTTATTTGGTGTGTTAGAGCGAATCGCCTTGTGCTATTTCTTTGCCTCTCTGATTTTATATATCGGCGGAGGTAGATTAGCATGGATATTTTCGGCCGTAACACTTTTAGCTTATTGGGCAATCATGTACTTCTTTGGAGATGCAGGCGATCCCTACAGTTTGACTGGCAATGCCGCTATCAAATTGGACCTAGCCTTGATAGGTCCTGCAAGGATGTATGGAGGAGAAGGAATTCCTTTTGATCCAGAGGGGATTTTAAGTACTCTACCTGCAATAGTCAATGTTATTGCTGGGTTTCTAGCCGGAGTAATGATCCAGAAGCTTGGCAATACGAAGGAAACAGTCAAGAGACTGGTAGTAATCGGGGTGATAATGATAGTTGTTGCTTACGGATGGGATCTCGTTTTTCCTATAAATAAAAAAATCTGGACCAGCTCTTACGTAGTACTCACAGTGGGCATAGATTTAGTTCTTATTGCACTCTTAATAGGCATCATAGAAATTAAAAATTGGAGAGGATGGACCTATTTCTTTGAGGTTTTTGGTAGAAATCCATTGATTCTATATATACTTTCTGGACTCGTGATTACCTTATTATCCATGATTCCTGTGGGAGATACTTCCATCAATGGATTTATGTATGAGACTTTTTATATTTCATGGCTTTCACCAAAATTAGCTTCATTCTTTTTTGCGTTGACCTATATGCTAGTGATTTGGCTGATCGGACTTTGGATGAATAAAAGAAAAATATATGTGAAAGTGTAAAGTTAACTTTCTTGCAGTCAGATATTTGAAGACAATTTTGTAGATTCCATAAATTTTTAATCTAAACTTAGATTTTTATGAACCTCAAAATTGGAGTGTATAATGTTAAATGGATGAGAGATCTATTTGACACCACGGGTCAACCAAAAACCAGCGCTGAAGAACATCTCAGAAGTCAACAGTTAGCGGAGGTAATCCATGCTATGAATCCTGATTTTTTAGGTATTGTAGAGGGACCAAATACCTTGGTAGATGGTTCAAAGACAGCATCTCTTCAAATGGAGTTGTGGTGCAGGACTTATCTTCCGGATTTAAATTATCTAGGAGTGCATGGTTTTCCGTCGCCGGGACAGCAAGAACTTTGTGCGATTTACAACCCTGAAAAGATCAAGGTATTATTCACTCCAGAAATCAAAGCTGGACACAGATTCGATGAGCCTTTTCTTCAAGACACCACAAATCGTCTCATCAAAGAACAATATAGGCATTATCGAGCACCGCTGGAACTTAGCCTTTTGGCACTGGATGATACTTTTTTGACCCGAATAATCATTGCACATACCAAGTCTAAAGGAATTTTTGATATGGTAGACTATGCTCGGTTTGAGCAAATCTCCGCGCGAGACAGACTAAAACTTTTTGCAGAATGCATGTCTATCCGAGAGCGATGTGATGAATATTTGGAAAAAGGGCAGCAGGTCATGGTAATGGGAGACATAAATGATGGGTTCGAATTGGATTTCTACGAAAATAAATTTTCGAAAAGTGCAGTGGAGATTTTGCTAGGTGATGTTTGGAGACCAGAATTAGTGTTGAAACCGATTATTGTCAAGCCAAAACTAAACAGTTACGGTTATTCTCCCTACTCTAGCCGCTATAAAGACCGAATTACCGGTGATCAGATTAATGTATTAATAGATCACATATTGGCAAGTCAGGGGTTGAAGATCATTGATGGAACTGTATGGAATCCCTATTTGGAACGAGGAAATGAGGACATTCAAAAAGTAAGTCATTCCCTGAAAAATGCCTCAGACCATTTCCCGGTTTTGGCTAACATTGAATTTTAAGTGCCTACCACTTATCCTTAAGTCTATCAAACTATCCAATACCATCACGATTTGGAGCGAAAAGCCTGTATTTTAGAATTCGACTTTCAGTTCTACCTATGACAACTTACTTTTCTATTCAAAAATCAGTATTGGCAATCTGCACGCTTCTTCTTTCATCTTTCTTGGCACAAGCTCAGATCACGGAAGAAACCTATCACCGCGCAGAATATTTTCTAAGCAATAACATCCAGAGGGAAGTACATTATATGGATGTCAATCCGAATTGGTCGAGAGATGAGAATACATTCTGGCATCAGACGTACACTAAAGATGGTAAGAGATTTTTCATCACTACTATTGATCAAGCTAAGACTAAAGAAGCATTTGATCATGAATTATTGGCCAAGCTGCTAGGTGAAAAATCAGGTGAAAATATAGAAGCTGCCAACCTGCCTTTTTCACGGATACAACTACAACCTAAAGGTGGGATTACCTTTGAATGGAAGAATCAAACCTGGATTTATAAGGATAAAAAACTGACATCGGAGAGAAATACTTTTGATCAATCTAATTATAGGATTTCAATATCACCAGATGGAAATTGGAAAGCGTATGTCAAGAATTTCAATTTGTATGTTGAGAATCTTCAAAGTGGAACCGAAACTCAGTTGAGTTTTGATGGGAAAAAAAACTACGAATATGCTTCCTACTGGGGCTGGTCAGATATGATTCGCGAGGAAGATGGAACTAGACCAGAGCACCTGACTATCAATTGGTCTCCCGACTCGAAGAAAATTCAAACTCAGGTCGTTGATTTAAGATTAGCCGAAAAAATGCTTTTACTGGACAATAGTCAGGATGACAAATTCCGCCCGCAACTTCTTGGATATTATAGAGCATCACCTGGAGATACAACGGTGGTTAATTATACTCCAGTACTATTTGACCTGAAAAAAAATACGGAGATTAAGTTCACCGAATTAACGTTACCGCACTTTATAGGAGCTAATTTCAGATGGGATGAGAAAAGCGAAAAACTCCACGGAACCTATTTACACAGAGGATTCAAAGCCTTTGATCTCGTAGAAATCGATGCTTCTACTGGTAAAATTCGAAAGGTTTATTCCGAAAGCTCCCCTACCCATGTAAACAATAATAACATCTTTCAACGATTAGAAAACGGGCAGTTTATATTGGGTACCGAGAAATCCGGTTGGAATCAGCTCTATTTAATAGATTGGGAATCAGGGAAATTAATCAATCGAATAACTGATGGGGAATATGTGGTTAGAAATTTACTGTCCGTAGATGAGCAAAACAAGGTGATTTATTTTGAAGCAGCCGGAAAAGAAAAGGAAGTAAATCCCTACTATTCATTTGTTTATAGAGTCAATTTTGACGGTACTGGACTACAACTTTTGACTCCTGAGAAATCATTTCATGACATAAGCTTTGTAGAGGGTAAAAATTATTTGGTGGATAATTACTCAACGGTGGATGAACCAACTGTATCAGTTGTAAGAGAATTGAAAACGGGAAAGATCGTGCATGAAATCTCCAAAGCTGACATTTCCAATCTTCAGAAACGAGGTTACAAAAGCCCAAAGTCTTTTTCCGCTACTGGCAAAGACGGTGAAACAACGATTTATGGAATATTCTTCTTGCCAACTACTTTTGATTCCACAAATAATTATCCAATTATAGACTATACCTATACCGGCCCGCACATTGATATTACCCCAAAAACTTTTAAAGCCGGTTTGGTAGGTTTGCAGCAGCCCATGGCGGAGCTTGGATTTGTAGTGGTGACCGTCGATGGCCTTGGGACGGCTGGCCGAGGAAAAGTATTTAATGACGTTTCATACAACAATCTTGGAGATGGCACTACCGATCATGTATTGGCAATAAAGGAACTTGCTTCCCAATACTCTTACATGAATGTCGATAAGGTGGGTATTTTTGGTCATTCTGCTGGTGGCTATGATGCTGCCAGAGCAATGTTGCTTCATCCGGACTTCTATAAAGTTGGGGTTGCCTCAGCGGGTGATCACGATCATAGGATGGAAAAAGCATGGTGGCCAGAGATGTATATGGGATATCCTGTGGGAGATTTCTATAATGAACAATCCAATATCACCAATGCGGCGAATCTCAAGGGTTACCTACTTTTGGCACATGGAGGAATTGATGAAAACGTAAATCCTTCGGCAACTTTCAAATTTGCTGAAGCTTTAATTACTGCAGGTAAAGATTTTGATTTGTTTATCTGGCCAAGTCACGACCATAATTTCGGGCGTACCAATGGAGATTATTTTACGAAGAAACGCTGGGACTATTTTATTGAGCATTTGATGGAGGAGAAGCCAGTGAGGAATTATCAAATCAAGACAGATTAAGACTTCTCAGACAAATACAAGGGAAGTCACTATTCAATGACTGATTTTGTGCATTGGATTATCTTTATCGCTGTGACAAGTATTTAAAAAGAGATCGCTTTAACTGATTATCCGCAATCATGCCAGTAAGCTTATTTTCTTTGGTTAATTGGAAGGAATACCGATGCTTCAGCAAGGTCAGCACTAGTGTCGGGTGACCGAAGTAATGGCTAAGCTAGTATTTTGCTTTAATGAGTCGATTTTTCTCATTTCTTGGTGCAATTGCGAATATACGTATAACATATTGTGAGGATCCGTGACCTTGCACGTATCAATAAGTTGTTTGGTTCTCAGGTGTAAAAATCCTCCAGGCCCCCTTTGGAAAGGGGGAGTTTCCGAAATTGATCCTTAAAACGCGCAACTACTCATTAAATGTTACTTATATCTTCTCCTTTTTTGTCTGATGACAATAGCGCGAAAACTTATATAAAAAGATCAATTTAACCTGTCCAACACTTCAAATCTAGAAGAATTAGAGATGAACTCAGGTACGATAGTTTTCAGATGACTGACCAACTCATTCTCCGAGTTTTTATCGATGAGTTCAATAAATAGATCAATTTGACTGTCGATTTTATGATAGGGCGAAGGAAGTACCTGAGCAATTTTAATCTTCGGATGATGCGTGATTTTGACCGTTTCGAAATCGTTCAAGAGCTCTTCATATAATTTCTCACCTTCCCGAAGGCCAGAAAAAACTATTTTAATATCCTGGTCCACCTTTTTACCAGAAAGTTGAATCATCTTTTTGGCCAAGTCGAGAATTTTCACAGGTTCCCCCATATCAAAAACATAGATCTCTCCGCCCTCTCCCATGATCCCAGCTTCCAACACGAGTTGACAGGCTTCTGGAATAGTCATGAAATATCGAGTAATGTCAGGATGCGTAACAGAAATAGGTCCACCATGCAAAATCTGTTTTTTGAAAAGTGGAATTACAGAACCGTTGGAGCCTAGTACATTTCCAAATCTGGTAGTGATAAATTTGGTATGGTAAGACTGATGATGTGTCTCTAAGTACTGGTTTAATGCCTGAACATACATTTCAGCGGCACGCTTACTTGCCCCCATCACATTAGTCGGGTTTACAGCCTTATCTGTGGAGACGAGGACAAACTTATCTACTTTTGCTAAAACAGCAATATCCGCAAGAAGTTTTGTGCCCATCACATTGCACTGGATAGCTTCCTCTGGATAGGTTTCCATCA
>Ga0307487_1001734_pt1 | contig 14966 bp, 16 predicted proteins | sample CBIW12metaG_FD_203665 | JGI IMG/M metagenome (GOLD analysis project Ga0307487, IMG submission 203665) | Sea-ice brine microbial communities from Beaufort Sea near Barrow, Alaska, United States - CBIW 1.2 | ecosystem: Environmental > Aquatic > Marine > Coastal | place: USA: Alaska | collected... | reverse complement strand
ATAGGTGTTTAATAAATAAAAAGTGCATTCATCATTTTCAAAAAGCTCAACTGCGTATTTAACGGCATTGTAAGCGTTATCTGAAAAATCGGTGGGTAACAGTATTTTTTTCATTGCCTTATTATTAAAATTAACTTACCTCAATATTTTTTAAACCGAGATCCGATTTATAAGGCAGACCGCGTTGAAAGTTTTGAAGAACTAAAAACGGGATCCTTGGATGCAATCCTATTTTGTCAACAGTAGATTGGTAAATAATATTTTCCAGATAGGTATATCGGGAATTTACCATTATGAGCATATCGATATTCAATTCGTTGATAAAGAGCATTATGGCCTTTGTTTTTTCATCTTCATCGATCCTGTGAAATTGAAATGAGGTTTCATAAAATTGCTCCTTTAATAATAATTGATTTGCTTTTTGCCTGAAAGATTCCAAGGGAAATTTTGAAATATAGAGCATGTGGACGGTCGTTTTATTTGCCCTTGCGATTTCAGCAACCAACTTTAATTCCCGAATTTGATAAGGGATCATATAATTGGTGGGGAAAAGGAGGTTTTTTGGGGATTGATATTTATAATTTGCCGGAACGCAAAGTATAGGGCTTTGCACGTATTTTAGTACCTGTAAGGTGTTGCTGCCAAAGGTAATATTGCGGTCATTGGTTAATCCCACGGTGCCCATAACGGTGAGATCGGCATTTTCTTTGTTTACAAGATCATTCACTTCATCAACTAAAATTCCGAATGCTGAGATGGGTTTAAAACTGTGTCTTGGATTTGGCAATAATTCTTTGATCCTGTCCATGATATTTTCCAACGTATCATTAGAATTTTTTAACGTGCTTATTTTCAGTTCCTCCAGAAAATGTTGCGTGACCAAGGCCTTATGATTATAAACTTCATCGGCATAAGCATGCAGCAGGAAAAATTCACTTTCTTCAAACTCAAATAATTCCACTGCGTATTTTAAAGCATTGAATGCATTATCCGAAAAATCTGTTGGAATCACTATTTTTTTCATCGGGATAAGATTTAGTCTATTAAATTTATATGAAATACAAAGTAAAAACTATGACTAATATCAGTTTCGGATACTGAGTATTAAAAAAGACACAGGAAGCAAAGCTTCATGTGTCGTAAAGTTATTCTATACTTAAATTAGAGATACTTTTATTTTCTTATTGAATTACATGAAATTACCGGTTTTTACCTTTCTGCGCTGATTTCCTTTTTTCAATAAAAGTTTATACTCTTTACTGATCACCTTATTTTCATCGTGGAAATTGACCAAATATACATTTTCAGCAACGGTCCAATCGGGATATTTATTTACAACAGCTTTGGCAATAACAGAAGGGACTTCTGTGTTTTTTAATTTTTCGATAGTCCGTAAGATATTGCCTTCTGCATCATAAGAAGCCAGAATATCCCCCGTTGGAATATAAAATGACAAAAAGTAATTTTCATATTCATCTTCATAATATTTTGAATTTTCCAGGTTAAAGATCGCGGGTCTTTTTTGAAGTAATTTAATCGGTTCATCCGGACTCACTTCTGAGTTATCTTCCGCAACCTTATCAATGTATTTATAACTTGCCGGTGCAATGTGAACCTCAAGGAAATCAATTTCCTGTGCAAAAGATTGGATGGTTAAACCAAAAACGAATAAAACAAGAATTATTTTTTTCATGATTTTAGAATATTTTAATTAATAGTTAAACAAACTAAAAAACTTTGTTTCTTTTTTTGACGGGATGAATATCTGGTGATTGACATTCTTAATTTAATGAATGTCAGAATTGTGATTTTTCATAAACTGAAATATTGTTAATTGAAATAATTAATTAACGCATTACCTTATAACTTAAAATGATAAATATCAGGCAATTAATTTTTTTGAATTGGGAGCTAATTAGATAAAGGAGAGGCATAAACACAGAAACAGGAAGCCTAAACCTCCTGTTTCTTAAGAAGATATTAAGTTCACTTCCCAACTTTTGATGGATACCAGCAATCTTACAACTGAATGTAAAATTTGTATATCCGGCTAAAAAATGGCTTTGACATCTTCCTAATTCAATTTCCCATTCCTAACGGTTTGAAAAATCAAATATCAATATGTTTTATCAGCTTAAAATATGTACCAGATCATTTTAAGTTTTACTAATTTAAGCGGTTTTGTGATCAAAAAAAATGATAAATATCAGGAAATGAAAGTTTAACATTTTTTAATTTCCCTGGTTCACTAAATTTTCGTTTTAAAGAAAATGTTCTTAAAAACAGAAACAGGAAACCAGAAGCCTCCTGTTTCTTAAGAAGATATTAAGTTCACTTCTCAACTTTTGATAGATACCAACGATCTTACAACTGAATGCAAAATTTGTGTATCCGGTTAAAAAGTTGCTTTGACATCTTCTTAATTTAATTTTCCACTCCTAACGCTTGTGAAAAATCAAATGTCAATATTTTCTTTAAGCTTAAAATACGTACCAGATCATTTTTAGTTTTACTAATTTAAGCCGTTTTGTGATCAAAAAAAATGATAAATATCAGGAATTTAAAGTTTAACATTTTTTAATTTTTCCCTGGTTTATAGATTTTCAATTTAAAGAAAATATTCTAAAAAATAGAAACAGGAAGCTAAAAGCCTCCTGTTTCTTAAGAAGATATTAAGAGCATTACCAAACTTTTATTGGAATATCAGTGATCTTAGACAATGCTAAGATGTGAATATCCGGTTGAATATTGCCTTTGATATCTTCTAAATTCGACTTCCCACTTCTTACAGTTGTAGAAAACCTAATTTCTATATTTATTAACCAGACTATAAATCCCTGACCATTTGATTTGCACTAATTTATACCTACTTAGGGTTAAAAAGAATGATAAATATCACCTTAGGAATATTTAACATTTTAAATATTTATTTATGCTGGTTTGGCTGAAATCGGTTCGCCAAAACGAAATGCACAATTGTTGTTTACTTTAAAAAATCCTGTGGCGCCCGATAATATTTCTTTATTCAGAAATTATTTTTCGGGTTAAAAAAAATGATGAGGCCCCCATATTTTTTTGCATCAATCTCAAATCGTAATTCAAATTATAAAAGGCTTAATTAGAGTTGATAAACAACTTCAAATGGAATGAAGTAATCTCTCGAATTTTCCCGGGTATTCTGTAAGGAGCATAAAATATTAAAATCATATCAAATCCTCCCGGAGGTTATTTTTCAAAAGGGCATGGCCACTGAGCTTGTAAATACGCAATTTCAGATCCTTAAATTTTGAAAGATGTTCTTGAATATTTTTGAAAAGATTTTGATGCTGGGAGTGATAAAATATATCGCAGCTTATATCCTCACATTCCCTCATCCCGTTTAAATCATTTTTATGGTGGCGAAGAGCTGTTTGGAGATCTATTTTATCAATTTTAATGTCTTCCAGTTCTCCCGAAAAACGATTTAAATGTTCATAAAGATCCGGGATTTCGGGTTGAAAGATATCAGCAGATAAAAATTGTTCCAGAAAATGAATTTCCTCAGTACAAGTCTGAAGTAATTCATCCCATTTAATAGTATCCAATTGAAGTTCTTCAATGCTTTTTTCATTTGGAGATTCCTGGCTTGGTTCTATGGCAGACATGGTGAAGAAAAATTTATCAATCATTTTTTAATTATTTATAAGTTTCCGATATTTCACAAAAAATTTACAAAGAATTAATCCTAATTTAGAGTGCAAAACTCCAATTAATTTACATTATTTTTATTCAAATATGAAACTGCAAAACTTTAATTTTGAAATAAACATGAGCATAACAGATTTTAATCTATTTGATATCTCAATTTAACAATCGCTTTTGCTTTTGTTGTTTTAATGCCTGCGATACTGTTTCAAAAATTTCCTTTTTCAAATCATTATACTCCAGTGAAAATTGATTTACATCTATCAATAATTTCCTGTGTTCTTGTTTATATCTATTTTCATCTTCAAGTTGGTTGATACCATCCACCATTACTTGCAAACCGTTTCGGTGTTCTGATATTTTATTTAAAAGCGTCTCCGTCTTTTGTTTATATTTTGTCAGACGGCCTATCAAATCTTTAACTTTAGAAAGCAAATGCGATTCTATAATTGGCAGGGTATATTCTTTGAGCATATCCTCAAAGAATTGATGTTCATCTTTGATGAATTTTAATTCAGAAATCCATTGGTTTGAAGAAAAATGCATTTCTTCTGCACTTTTCCATTCAACATACTTATAATTTTGGCCTGTAGTTTCCATATTGAATCTGTTTTCTTTTATTGACTGAGAAAAATTATTTCTCAATTCACCTGGTTTTCTTTAAAATGTTTCCTGTATAATTGAATATTTCCAGTTTTAACCCAGAATTTTTTTTCAAAAACTCATTAAAATTTTTCCTTAATTGAAATTGTGTTTTTTTAAATAACGATGTCTTCTGCTCCTCATTTTTCTCCAATTCTTTGATAAAATCTGTTTTATGTTTTTCGATTTTCTTCTCCAAAAGTATTTGTTCGATTTTTAAATCCTGGAGTTTTTTGGAGTATTGTTGAAGACGTTCATAAAGGTTGGGGATATTTGGCTCAAAAATTTCAGTGCTTAAAAGCTTACGAAGAAATTTTATTTCTTCAGAGATGAACATTAACGAATCCTCCCATTGAGCGATCTCGAATAAATACCTTTCTCTGGTTTTTTTACTAAAATCTTTTTTGGCAGAATCCAACATAACATATTCTTTTGATCTTATCTAAATTTAAAAATATATCAGATTAATTAAAATGATAATTATCAGGAATCCAAAAAAAGTTATTGTGTTTGAATTATTGTATCGTGCATCAAAAAAATCGTGATTTGAGGATTGAATTCAACCTCCTTATCTATCATCGTTCCTGAATAAATATTGTTTAAGAAACTTTGTTTTTCATTGATTAATGCAAGCATGTCACTTTCCCTTCTTTCGACAAAAGATTGAACTCCGGCATCTACATTTTCATTGGTCAATGTGTGAAAGGCAAATTCTACTCCCTTCAAATATTCCCTCAAAATTTCTTTATTATTTTCCTGATCAGCAGTTAGTTTCCCATTTTCCAGAATGTGTAATACCTTAACAACAGCTTTAATGTTTTTAGCTATACTTATCATAGATTCTAATTCCTTGTATTTAAAAGGGGTATGAAAATTTGTCGCATAGACTAATTCTTTTTTTGTGTTCTTTAGAAGAATGGAATCCGGGGGCACAAGAAGTAACTGGCAATTCTTGATTTTATCAATAATGTTCACCGTATGACTGCCAAATAAAATATTTTTAGCATTGGTTTCTCCCTGGGTCCCAATTATAATAATTGAGATGTCATTATTTTCTAGTGTTTGTTTTACAGCCTCCCATAAAGTATTGTAAGAAGATATCATCTCAAAATGATGGTTTGAATTATCATTTTTCATAACAATTTCATCCATCAGTTTTTTTAGGCCTGTTTCAGATCCATTTTTGGTTCGTTCATAAGTCGCTTCCCCAAGATCAGGATAAAATAAATTATGTGTAGATAGTTCATTATGTTGATATGCATTCAATAAATAAAAAGTGCATTTATCTTCTTCAAAAAGTCTTAAAGCATAATTTAAAGCATTCAATGCATTTATGGAAAAATCGGTTAGGACTAGGATGTTTTTCATTTTTTATGAATTATATTTTCCTGATGGAATAACTAAAAATGGAATTTTAATGTGAAAACCTATTTCATTTATAACTGGCCTGAAAAGAAGATTTTCAAAAAAAGAATGTTTATTGCTGATCATCACCATTAAATCTACAGGATTCTTATTTTGAAATTCATCAATGCCTTCTGGCACGCTGCTCTTTTCTATCCTGTAAAAATTATGCGGTAAATTTTTAAAATATTCCTCCAGGAATTTTTTAGATTTTTCCTGCCCCGATTCAAGGGGAATTCCAAAATAAACGTTGACAATATGAATTGTTGAAGCGTGTTTCTCAATAAGTCCTTTCAAAAAATTTAAATATTTATCAGTAAACTTCAGGTCATAATCTGTTGGGAAAAGAATGTTTTTTAAAGTTTTAAATTTAAAATCGGAAGGAATTGCAAGCAGCGGGCAACTCGCCTTTTTAATGGCATGAACGGTGTGGGTTCCAAATAAGATCATTTTGGCTCCGGTTGCACCCTGGGTGCCCATAACCACCATGTCAATATTTTTTTCCTTAACCTGAATTTTTATTTCGTCACTTAACATATTAAATGAAGATACAAGTTCCCATTTGTGTTTGGAATTAGGCAAATCCGTATTTATTTGCCTTTCTAATTTTTCCAGACCTTCAAGGGATTTGTTTCTGTAAGTTTCGTGCAGGCTGAGGGGAGATGGACTGTAGAGAATGTATTCTGTATCATAGAGCACCGGGGTATAGGTGTTTAATAAGTAAAAATTACATTCCTCATTTTCAAAAAGCTCAACTGCATATTTAATGGCATTGTAGGCATTCTCTGAAAAATCTGTGGGTAGCAGTATTTTTATCATTGTTTCAATATTAAAACTGATTTACCTAATTTTCTATAAACTGCGCATGAATAATTCAATGACAAATTTTATCTCATTAAACAATTATTACAGAAAAATTTTTGGATAAATTGAATTTTTTCAATCCCCAGGAATCTTGTCTTTCAAAGTTAGATTAATGGAAATCTGAAAACTATGACTTATGTCATTTTAGAAATCGACTAAAAATTCTCTCGAATTCGGATGTTATTTTAAGCATTTTATCGTCCTATTTTTACAAAATATCAATCGGCATATTACTTCTGTTAGAAAGATATATGCCGAATGATTTCAATTAAATTTAAAGCAAACTTTTATGATACTTTCACTGTTTTGGCCAATTTAGGTTTTGCCTCTGGCTTTTTATGAAGCATCAATTTTAAAATTCCATCCTTGTATTGTGCTTTTACCTCCTTATTTTCATCTACCATTTCAGGTAAAATCATAGATCGTGAAAAGGTATTATAACTGAATTCTTTACATAGGTAACCTTCTTGTTTTTCCTCTGATTTTTCTTCTTTTTCCGCAGAAACCGTCAAAACTCCGTCTTCTATTGTGATATGAAAATCATCTTTGGTAAGCCCGGGAGCAGCCATTTCAATTTCATAATTGTCCTTGACATCCTTTACATTTATCGAGGGATTGATTTCAATATCATTTTCTATATCCCTGTTAAAAATTCGGTTTAAATTAAAAAGACTTCTTCGTGTATTTATTAGATCTGAAAAGAACGGATCTTGTAACATGGATGGCTCCCTTAGGATTGGAGTGATTGGATTTTTAAATTTTACTAAAGTCATAATTCTAGGTTTTAAAGATTAATAATTTTTTGAGATAGTTAAATTAATGCATCGATGAACAATTTAAAATGATAAATATCAGATACTTAGGATCTTTTTAAAATTAACACAAGGAAGATAAAGTCTACTGAAAATAGAAACAGGAAGCTAAAGCCTCCTGTTTCTTAAGAAGATATTAAGCGCATCACAAAACCTTAATTGGATAACAGGAACCTTACAAATGATTGTAAAATTTGTACATCCGATTGAATGTTGCCTTTGACATCTTCTCAATTTGATCTTCCATTCCTAACGGTTATGAAAAACCAAATACCAATATTTTAATCGCAGTTAGGACATGTACCGGTTTAATTTATCAACCTGAAATTTTGGAAAAAGAATCACATAAGGAATTGAACTTGAAGCAACTCCTTATGTGATTTGTTTTTTAAAGGATATTTCCGTTTTCATCGGTTTTTATCCGCATACGTTGACCTTCTTTTTCTAATAAAATCTTATACTCTTTTTTGGTCACCCCTTTTTTATCGTGGTAATTAACCAAATAAGCATTTTCGGCAATGGTCCATCCGGTATAATTTTTTACTATCGATTCTGAAACAGCAGGTGGAAGGGCTATGTTTTTATATTTTTCCACTGTGCGTAAAACATTTCCTTCTTTATCATAAGAGGCAAGAATTTTTCCTGCGGGAATATAAAAGGATATAAAGTAATCGTCATACTGATCTTCATAATATTCTGAATTTTTCAGGTCAAAAGCAGCTACCTCCCGTTGAAGTAATTTAACGGGTTGAGCGGCATCGGGCTCCCCTACATTATCCAGGTATTTATAATTTACAGCAACTATTTCAACCTCAGGTAATTCTACAATCTGAGCAAAAGATTGGATGGTTAATCCAAAAACAAATAAACCGAGAAAGATTTTTTTCATGACTTTAAGAGTTTTAATTTATGATTCTTCAGTGTAAATACTTTTTGACCAGTTTTATATTTTGATCTATTCAACCTTCGGTTTTGAACAATTTTTATAGAAAAAAGTTTATTTATAACAGATTTCAGAGGTTATGTCGTTATTTGAAATCCTATTTAAAATTCCTAAACTTCTACGAAAAAATCAAAAATTTATGTCTTTAACTAAACCTAAAATAATTAATTTGTCAGTATTAACATTACTAAAATAATATATAAATCAGAAAAAAAAATAATATATAAATCAGAAAAAAAAATGATAAATATCAAGAAAAAAAAATGCTGTTTTAATTTAAAAAAACCTTTCAACCGGCAGTTTTACTGTTAAATAAGTAAAAATCATCGAATGTGATATAATTCCTGAAGGTTTAAAATCCTTATATTTCTTCCTTCAATATCTATCAATTTTTCCTTTTTCAGCAGTGAGAGGCTTCTAATTAAACTTTCTGTTGAAATCCCGGCGATACTCGCGAGATCACTCCTTGAAATCTTGATTGCTTCCAAAAGATTGTCCTGGGCCCCATCTACAAATTTTAAAATGGTATTGGTAGTTTTTTTAAGTACCGATCCATACGCCATCTCCAGTAAATGCGATCTTAAAATCGCTAGATTTTCAGATTGTAATTGTGCCAACTCTAAAGTGAGCTGATGGCTTCCAGATAAAATTTCTTGAAATCGTTTGGTGGAAAGCCTGTATAAAGATCCGTTTTCCAGGGCGGTAGCGGTCTCAGGGTAGGAAGACAATTTTTTAAAAGAATAAAAACCTAAAAACTCACCTTTTTTATAAATTCCGGTAATAAGTTCTTTTCCAAATTCATCCATTCGGTGTGTTTTTAAAAGGCCTTTCTCGACAAAATAAATGGAATCTGCATTTTTTCTTTCCTTATAGATCATCTCGTGTTTATCAAAATCTTCGAATTCCCCGGTTTTTTTAAAGTATTCACACAATTGATCCAAGGAATTAATCTTTATAGGTTGCGAAACAGGATAAGATTTTTTCGGGGAGTTGTGATTTAAAGTGGCATGTTTAGCCAGTTTACTCTCGATAGTTTTGATAAGATCTCGAATGTTAAAAGGTTTTGTAACATAATCATCTGCTCCAAGGTTCATGGCTGTCCTAACATCATTGGTTTCAGTTTTGCAAGACAAAAATATAAAAGGGATACAACTGGTTGCTTCGTTTTTATTTAATTGCTCAAAAACTCCATATCCATCCAATATAGGCATCATAATATCACAAATTATAATGTCCGGATTGGTTTGCAAGGCCAAGTTCACCCCAATGTTCCCGTTTTCGGCATACCATACCTTATAATCGTATAATTCCAAAAGTTCCTTGGTATTAGCCAATAAGGTCAAATCGTCATCTATGAGCAGTACAGTTTTCATATTTCACCAATTAAAAGATTAGTCAAAACATCTTATTCAAAAGGAATAAGTATCAAAATTTTCTTATAGGTTGGGGGAAAATATTTTACTATTTAAAATTGAAATCCTGTGGGGGGATAGAGATTCGAAATACAATTATTTCTGAAAATAAAATTTTGTAAGGGGAATGGTGGGGACAATAAAAAACTGATTTTATTGATGAGCTAAATATACGACTTACATTATTTAATTATCTGGATTTTTTAATAAAAAATCATTAAAAATTTTTTCGGGATGTTATCAGTAAAACCAGGGGTTTTAGACTGGTAAGATAATATTTTAAGTAATTATTTGGAGAATGTGGAACATTTTTTTATCCATTAATTGCCTAAAAAGCTGATATATGTCATATTATTTCTTGCTCCTTCCATTTATCTTTAATTTAAAATGTAATTTTTATTAAAAATGATAACTTGACAAACCCTGGATTTGCCCGAAAGTTTTACCAGAATTTGGGGAAATTATTTTATGCCGTTGCGGCATCTGACAAAGCGGTGAAAATTGAAGAAATTAAAGCGTTAAAAAGCATTGTAGAAAAAGAATGGGTTTCTATTGATGAATACCAGGACGAATTTGGCACTGATACCGCATATCAAATTGAAATTATTTTTGATTGGCTGGAAGAAAATCAACCTGATGCATTCCTTGCTTTTAAAGAATTCAGTGATTTTAAGAAGGAACACGAAAATCTCTTTAACAACAAGATCAATAAACTGATTTTGAAAACAGCTGATGCAATTGCGGACAGCTTTGGAGGTAAAAATAAATCGGAACTCATCATGCTTTCCAAATTAAAATCCATTATCTAAAACGTTTCTTATGAAACCAATTTTATGTCAAAGTTGCGGCTTTCCTATTTTTGAAGAAAGTAAGGGAATCAATCGGGATAATTCCAAAAATGATAATTATTGCACAAGCTGTTACCAAAAAGGGGAATTTTTGGACCATTCCCTCACCTTGCATGGGCTTCAGGTAAAACTTATGGAAATGGCCGCATTTCATGATGAAATTACCCTGGGGGAAGTTGAACAATTAATTAGGAATTTACCCAGGTTGAAAAGATGGCAAATGAGTAGCATTTAAGAATTTTTGAACATCCGGGAAAACTATGATTAATAACCCTTTTAATTTTAAAGGCCTCACAGAGGCTGAAGTTATTATTTCCCGGGAAAAAAACGGGCGTAATTCAATTGATGGCCAAATTGTCGGTTATTTCTGGGTTAGCTTGAAAGAGATTGTCCTGGAGCCAATGTTCTTATTATTGTTTGCCACTTCTTCTATTTATTTTCTGCTGGGAGAATTCAGTGAAGGCCTGTTTTTACTGGGAGCCATTATAATCATATCGGCAATTTCATTTTTTCAAAATGCCCGGAGCAGGAGAGCTTTAAATTCCTTAAAGGAATATACACAAACCCTTTCCACGGTTATACGCGATAATCAATCTGTTGAAATTCGTTCCGAGGAAATTGTGGTTGGGGATATTGTTGTGGCCCAGGAAGGGGAATTGATTACCGCAGATGGAGCTGTCCTTCAACTCAACGATTTTTCCGTAAATGAATCCATTTTGACCGGAGAAGCCTTCAGCGTAAATAAAAGTACAGGGGAAACCGAAGATAATACCGTTTTTCAGGGTACCGCTGTGGTTTCAGGACAATGCGTATTTCGCGTAACACAGGTTGGCAGGAATACAAAACTGGGTAAAATTGATACTTCCCTGTCTGCTATAGAAAATATAAATTCACCCTTACAGGATCAAATTAGCCGGTTTGTAAAACAAATGGCTCTTTGGGGTTTTGTGATTTTTCTCATTATTTGGGGTATTAGTTTTTACAATTCAAATAATCTGTTGGAGAGTTTATTGAAGGGACTAACCATAGCAATGTCCGTTCTTCCTGAAGAAATCCCGGTTGCCTTTGCCACCTTTATGGCACTGGGATCCTACCGCCTGATGAAATTGGGAATAATTGTAAAACACACTCAAACAATTGAAACTATGGGTGCGATTACCGTTTTATGTACAGATAAAACAGGAACCATCACCCAAAACAAAATGGAACTTTTTAAAATTTACAGTTTTAAGACGAAATCCATAGGGGAGAAAGAAAGCTGGAACTCACCAGAATTTATTCATATTATTTCTACTGCCATGTGGGCCAGTGAGTGTGTGCCTTTTAATCCCATGGAAAAAGCCCTGCACAAGATCTATGATGAAGTTGTGGAAAAAGATGAACGACCGGATTATAAAATGATCCATGAATATCCATTAGCCGGGAAACCACCTATGATGACCCATATATTTGAAAATGAAGAGTCTAAACGGATCATCGCCGTAAAAGGTGCTCCTGAAGCAATTATAGAACATTCCGATTTAACTTCTGAAGAAAAAAGCGAGATTCTAAAGATCCTAAGTCAATTCGCATCTGTGGGTTTGCGGGTATTAGGAGTAGGGTTGTCAAACTTTGAGGGAGAAAACTTTCCGGAAAATCAGGAAGAATTTAAATTCAAATTTTTAGGATTGCTCGGGTTTTATGATCCTCCCAAGGAAAACACCAGTACGACTTTCAAGAAACTGTATGAGGCCGGAATAAAGATCAAAATTATAACCGGGGATAATGCATTAACAACCTTGTCCATTGCTAATCAGATAGATTTTAAAGAGGGAGGTATGCCTATTACTGGAGAGGAATTAATGCGGCTTTCAGATGGCGAATTTGACCAAAAAGTGATACAAGCCAATATATTTACAAGGGTTTTTCCGGAAGTAAAACTTAAAATCGTCAATAGTCTTAAAAGTCAGGGAGAAATAGTTGGTATGACAGGAGATGGGGTAAACGATGCTCCTGCACTTAAAGCTTCCCATATTGGAATTGCAATGGGAAAAAGAGGTTCGGATATTGCGAAGGAGGCTTCTTCATTAATATTGTCTGATGACGATTTCGGGAAGATGGTAGATGGGGTAGCGATGGGAAGAAAAATTTATTTCAATCTCAAAAAGGCCATTCAGTATATAATTTCCATTCACATTCCCATTATTTTAACCGTTGCGCTTCCTGTAATTTTAGGTTGGATTTACCCGGTTATATTCTCTCCCATACATGTTATCATTTTGGAATTGATAATGGGACCAACCTGTTCTATTATATACGAAAATGAACCTTTAGAAAAGAACAGCATGCAAAAACCGCCAAGGGAAATAAAAGATACCTTTTTAAGATGGAAGGAATTGTCTATAAGTATTATCCAGGGTTTAATAATCACTTTGGGATGTCTATTTATATATCAATATTCAGTTCAAAATAATTTCGGGGAAGCACTTACCAGAACTATGGTTTTTAGTACTCTTATTATTGCAAATATTTTTTTGACCCTTGTAAACAGGTCATTTTACTTTTCGGTTTGGAGTACCTTTAAATATAAAAACCCGTTGATCTGGATGATAGTTCTAATCAGTTTCTTAATGCTGTTATTAATGATCTATCAACCCAATTTTGCCGCATTTTTAAAATTACAAATGTTATCTGTTCTTCAAATCTCAATTGCTGCAGGAGTTGGGTTTTTATGTGTTATTTGGTTTGAAATTTACAAGTATTTCCTCAGGTTAAAATCTGTATAAAATAATTTTCATGTCCCGTTACAAGAATTATAAGGAGTTGGGAATATTTCAAATTTGTTTAAATTTTTTTAATTTCCAGAATAATGGCATCAGATTAAGGAACGAACCTTCAAAATTATGGAGTTTTAAACCCTAATTTGGTCCTTATAAGGGGAACTTCCCATTTGATCATTTCTTTTAAAAATTCATCTATTTTTTCAATAATCAATTTTTCATTGATTTCCTGGGGAGCATAAATACCCAATTCCACCATATCATTATCGAAAGAAGCCGAGTTTTCAGGTGCAGGGAACAATACCAAAATTTCAACATCCCCATTGTACATTTGTGAAAACACCAGGGATCCCCCTTGAAGAAATTGGTAGGTAGGAATTTTATTGGTTTGTCCAATAAGATCCCTGGGAAAAGAATCAAAGGTAATGTTGACGGCTTCATTGGTATGGATCCAGTTTAATTCCTGAACTCGCCAACCAATTTTATAAGTTTCTTCAGCAGTTTTTAAAATTTGGGCGATCAAAATTTTAATTTCCATATTCCATAAGATCCTTTTTTGAACCACGGTTTTAATGGAATTTTCATATTCGTTAACTCGCTTTTCAAGATGGTCAATTTTCATCTTTGTCAGGTTTTATTCTAAAAACATCCTGTTTGCTCAGGAGATTTCGTTGAAACTCAATAATGGCATTTTCAGGGAAGATTGCATACGTTTTACCAAATTCCGATGTAATAAATAATTGATTTCAGGTTTGTGTTTGCGTTCCATCATTGCCACCATATCTGCTTCAGATTGATCTATGAACAACTTCAGGGATTCAAAAATATTTTCAGAAAAAATAGTTTCAATTTCTATATTCGGGTAATTAACTTTTTCTGATAAAGATTTCTTGAACCACGTCAACAGGTTTTTATTCATCAAATTATCCTCTTTACTGACATGTATAATAATAATTTTAGTATTGAGGGGATGTACTATTTTTACCAATTCGCCAATATTGTAAATATCTTTTAGTTGTAAATCACTCGTATACAATATTTTTTCAAGTTTTTTAAACACAAAACCTGTGGGTACTATCAATAAGGGAAAAGGGGAAATTGCAAGCATTTCAGTCGTTGTACTGCCCAATCCCTTTAAATTTCCTGTTCCACAAGCGCCCATTACCAACATCCACACATTAATGTTCCTTACAAAACTCAGGATTTCACGACTCACATCAGATCCTTTAACTGCTGCTTCAGAGAAATTTAAACTGTCAAAATCCTGTTTTAGGTGTAAGCTGCAAAAATCCCGGAGACGGTTTTTATGATGTTGAACAATTAGTTTTTTTTCAGGAACCAACTCAATTTCCAGTTCAGGTTGCTCTTTAAAAATGTGAAGTACAATTACTTCAGCTTGCAATAAATTGCTCAGGGCATAGGTATATTTTAAGGCTGAAACCGAATTCTCAGAATAATCGGTAGTACAAATAATTTTTTTCATCGGTAGTTCTTTATTGCTTTTTAAAGGTTAGGACTTATCCCATATTAATAGGAAGTAATTCTTATATTGAATTGGTTTTCCTTGGAATATCGTTATGCCATTTATTTTGGTTCTT
>Ga0307487_1001733_pt1 | contig 14967 bp, 17 predicted proteins | sample CBIW12metaG_FD_203665 | JGI IMG/M metagenome (GOLD analysis project Ga0307487, IMG submission 203665) | Sea-ice brine microbial communities from Beaufort Sea near Barrow, Alaska, United States - CBIW 1.2 | ecosystem: Environmental > Aquatic > Marine > Coastal | place: USA: Alaska | collected... | reverse complement strand
AGGACTGTGCGACAGCAGGGCGACCAAAGCCTGAGTCGTTCGATTTTCTGGGGTTCACGCACAGCTGTGCAGTCCTGCGTGATAGACGGACGTTCATGTTGCTGCGGCAAACATCTGTGAGCCGCAGGGAAGGTGGATATCAACGTAAACAGACAGGATGATTTCCGCGAAAACCCATCTATACCGGGACAGCACTCATCAGTGCGAGGTGACTACAGTAAGAGTGGTTTCGATCGAGGTCATTGCGCTCCGAGTGCCTCAATCGACTATACCGCCAGCGCGAACTCTGAAACTTTCTTCTATACCAATATGTTTCCCCAGCTTCCCGGGTTCAATCGGGATATGTTCGGTCACAAAGGGGTGTGGGGGTACCTTGAGAATGAAGTGCGCCAGTGGGCCCGTGAAAAAAATCGGCTTTATGTGATTAGCGGCGCATATGTACCGGAGGGATCCAGAACAATTGGGCAGGGTGTGGCGATTCCTTCACACTTCTTCAAAGTAATCGTAAACCCCCTTGGGCCTGAGGTGATCGCTTTCTGGATGCCCCACGAAGAAGACTCAAAATACAATGCATCCCAGTACCTGGTGTCCATAGATTTCATAGAAGCGGCCACGGGACTTGACATATTATCGTTGGTTCAAGATGAACAGGAGGACGTCATAGAGGCCAAAATAGGTTCTAAGCTTTGGTAAGGTTCGGGGGTTTCTGTTCGGCGACAATTAGGATGACCGGTCAAGATAGTTGACGCTAAACATTCGGTACCTTCCAATATCTCACTTACTAGACGGCCTGAAGAAGCGACACCAGTAATTCTTTATATGGCTTATAAAGAGAAAGCTGCTGATCTCAAGCTATGTCTCTAATCCATTTCCATAGTTCAGACTTCAACTCAAGTCCGATGCCGGGACTATCGTGTAGTCGCACACGACCGTTAGCCACCTCAATATCATCTGCGAATCCTCCAAGAGGCTGGAATACCCCAGGGTAAGACTCGTTACCTCCAAGGCCCAAGCCTGAGGCGAGGTTTAGCGACAATTGATGGCCCCCGTGTGGATGCAGCGAGCGAGGAGACCATCCATGCCGAGCCATTAAATCTAGCGTATTGAGGTAATCAGGCAATCCATAAGAAAGTGCGCAATCAAACTGAAATATATCCCGATCCGGGCGCAATCCCGCGTAGCGCAGCAAGTTTTTTACCTCCGAAGAAGAGAAAAGATTCTCGCCTGTCGCTAATGGCAAGTCGAAACGCTCTGCCAATACAGCATACAGGCGATAATCCAATGGATCCCCCGGCTCTTCAAACCAGCGCACTCCGATATCATCCAAGGCCTCAGCATATTCGAGTGCCTCCGTCAGATTTAATCGGCCATTTGCATCGACAGCCAGCGCGTCTGCACTCCCAAGAACTGATATGGCGGCCTCCACTCGCTTCATGTCCTCTGAAAGAGTTGCACCACCAATCTTAATCTTAGCTGAGGTATAGCCAAGATCCAAGTAATGACGCATTTCCTCCTTAATCTTGTTCTGCGGGTCACCTTCTGCGTAGTAGCCTCCAGCAGCATATATATCGACATATTCATCCGCCTCACCATTACGAAACCTGTCAGCTAATAATCGCCATAAAGGAACACCTTCTGCTTTCGAACGAAGATCCCATAAAGCCATATCAATGGCACCCATTGCCACGGCGCGCTCACCATGCCCACCTGGCTTTTCATTAGCCATTGCGATGTTCCAGCATCGAAATGGATCTATATATCCTGCTTCATCAACCAAGTGCTGAGGCTTGGAGTTAATAAGTCTTGGAAAGAAACGATCCTTAAGCAGACCTCCAACGCTCCATCGGCCAATAGAACCAAAGCCATAGCCGCAAAGCGGCTTGCCGGAGCATCGAATATCACTCTCTACTACCACCATACTAGTTTTTAAGCCGGCGAAGTCGACAACAGCGTTTGCTCCCGGTGAGCTGATGGGCAGGTCGCATTCCAAAAGTCGCTTAATTCTCATTACCAACCCCTTAGGTCATTATAAATTAGAGCTTCGTCGCACAGCATTATCTCCTCAGCCCAGAAATCTGTGCGACGAAACCATTAAATTGACAACTGCATATTCTCCTGAATTGAGAATATTTTTTTAGCCAACCCATCGGCTTCTGGCCAGGTACTTTCGATTGATTCTATATTATTATGTACAACTTCAGAAAAAGCATCGTGCTGCTCTTGGGATAGACGGATAATCCCCATCCCTTTTTTCTTAAGTCGACTTATATAGTCATCCTCCAGCTTTTTAGTTAGTAAGTTATTGTAATTACCAGCTTCAGCGACTGAGCTTTTAAGTATCTTTTGGTAAGCGGCAGGAAGGCTCTTATAAACTGCGTTGTTGATCGCAACAAACTGGGTTCCGTAAGTATGGTTAACTAAATCTAGGTTATCGCACACCTCGTACAAACTTAGGTTGAAAAAATAATCAGTCGGCAGATCGACGGCAGAGACAACATTGTTCTGAAGCGCTAGATACACTCCCTTAAGCGGTACGGACGCCGGTTTTGCTCCGAATAGCTCGAATGCCTGAGTAGCACCTTCTGACCCAGTGCGAATCAGAACATTATTAAGGTCCTCAGGGGTGCGTATGGGCGTTGCCGAACATATTTGTCTAGGTAGCCTGTCCCAAGTCTGGCTAAGGAGCCGAATATTTCGCGATTCAAGTAGGTTTTCCGCAATGCGGGTACCGACATCGTCATTCAAAACCTTATGAATTGCTTCTTGATTCTTAAAGAGAAACGGAACTTGCAGGAGGCTATAGGCAGGATCTATATAGCCAAGGATACCAATGCCCTCCATGGACATATCGAGACCACCCAGTGCTGTCTGTTCAACTAGACCCCGATTAGTTCCAAGCTGGTTAGCTGGGTAGACCTTAATAGTGAATTTTCCGTTAGTCTTTTCCTTGACGATTGTTGCCAGCTTTTCAGCAGCTCGGCCACTAGGCGACTTGGCGGGCGCATTGGTGCCAAAGCGTAGCGTGACATTAGGCAAGTCCTTGAATGAAGCTGCTTCAGTGCTTTCCGGTGATGCTAATATTGTTGAACTTAAAGTAAGTCCAAGTGCCATACCACACAAGGCGGGCAATACAGTGTGTAGTCTTCTCATGATTCTCTCCATAGTTATTTACTTAGCGCAATACCTACCACCCCTGCCTATATACAGTGTAGCTTACACTGCATATACGGCACGGGGCAACCAGATAACTATTTCAGGAAATATTGTTGATAACACAATAATTAACAAAAGGATGCCGATATAAGGGGCTGACTTCATGAAAACTTTCATAGGCTCGGCACCAGCGATAGAAGATGCCAAGTATAGATTTATTCCAACCGGTGGCGTTAGAGTCCCAATGCAAAGAGCAACCGTTATCAGCACGTAGAACTGTATAGGATCCATGCCTGTCTGTGGAACCAAAGGCGCTAGCAGGGGGACCATTAAAAGAAGCCCAGCAGTTGTTGATAAAATTGAACCTATCACTAGGCCAACAGCTATGATGCAGAAAAATATCAAAGTAGTATTGTCCGTGATACCAATAATACTAGACGTCAATACATTGGCTACCTGCTCCCTTGTTAGCGTATATGTATACGCTTTGGCGGCTGCCAAAATAAACATGATCGCTCCGGTCAGTGAGGCTGTATAAGCGACCTGTGATAGCAAAATTTTGACATCAAGCTCTTTATAGACAAACTTCCCAATAATAAATACGTATATGACCCCGATCACCGCAGCCTCTGTGACCGTAACAATACCTGAGACGAGTGCCCCCACGATAACTATAGGCGCTAACAGGGCCCACACGGCATCCATAAATGCTGCCCTCAGCTCACCAGGAGGTGTTTTCTCTCCACTCGGGAAACCAGACCTAGTAGAACTTATATGTATAAACGATAGTGAGCCAATAATGAAGAGAAAACCAGGAATTGCACCGCCCAAGAACATTTGACCAACCGAAACCTGGGCCAGCGAAGCACAAATAATCATCGGTATGCTTGGTGGTATGATCGGCCCGGCGACAGCGGAGGAAGCAGTAATTGCTGCGCTATGGTGTGCTGTGTAACCTGCTTTCTTCATGGCCGGGATAAGGACACCACCAAGCCCGGCGGTATCTGCTACTGCCTCGCCCGAAATACCTGCAAAGATCATACTTGAAAAAACATTAACCTTAGCCAGCCCCCCACGTGAGCTTCCAAGCAGCGCCATGCAGAATCGTATTATTCGTTTAGTGACGCCACCATTGTTCATGAGCTGCCCAGCAAGTATGAATAGTGGCACAGCAATTAAAATAAAGGATGATGCACCATTTAGCATATGCTGAGCTACTAATAGCAGAGGTAAATCAGTTAAAAAGAAATAGAGAACGCTAACAATAAGCAGAGCGATTGCAATTGGCAGACCAAGCGCTATTAAAGCGAGCATCAAAGCAAGAATTAAAGCTATCATATCTCCTCCTGTAGAGCTTATTCACCCTTGTGGCGTTTTTTATTCTTAACTCGCTTGGGATTTTGGCTTAAGCATACGGTATAGATATGCCGCCTCGAATAGCAGATAACATGCAAGCCCCGTAGGAATAGCTGCATAGAAGAAGGCATACGAAATGTGAAGGTGCTCACTTCTTAGCGTCAAATTATACTCGGTCATAGCGGCCCCATGGTATATTAGTAGCCCGAGGCACCCTAGAATCACGAGGCTAAGCACTATATCGAGCCACTGCCTCAGGCGGATAGGAAGTGATTCCCTGAGAAGGTCCATTGCCATATGCCGGCGATCAGCTCCTGCTAGGGCAACTCCAAGGAAACTGATCCAGACCATCAGTAGCCGGCCCGCTTCACCACTCCAGGAGAAGGGTTCGCCAAGCACATAACGCATTAACACACTTGCCGCTAGTAGCACTATTAGTGCGATGAGAAGGAAGCCACACAAAACTTTAAGTAACTTCTCTATCCGATTCATAAATTTATCTCTGCTATTTATTTGTGCATTTATCTCTCTCTTCTATAAACAAGCTTGCATATTTATCTAGTGCTGTCATCGCTAGCAGATACTTCATGGCTCAACACTCGGTCAACCATCTCAGGAGCCAAACCGAGGTAATTCTCAGGGCTAGTAAGCGTCTCGATCTGATCTGGATTAAGGTGTTCAGTTATTTGTTGGTTTGTAGCAAGAATCTGCGCGAAATGTTTATTTTGCTCAGAGGCAGCCCGACAGGCATCGTAGACGATTTCATGCGCCGCTTGACGCCCGGTGTACTTCGCCAGTTCCATCATCACTGCTTCAGCTACAATCAATCCCTTAGTTATATCTAAGTTCGACGCCATGCGTTCGGTTTTTACCTCAAGACCATCGAGCATAAAGTTCGCTTGGGACAACGCGCCCGAGGCTGCAATGAAGCTTTCTGGAATGACTACCCATTCGACTTGCCACGGGCCAGTGGCTCGTTCAAAGTCTTGAACGGACGCATCAAGAATTAGAGCACTGTGCTGACGCAACACACGTGTAGCCGCTAGTATAACTTCACAGGAGATTGGATTTCTCTTCTGCGGCATTGTGCTGCTTGCACCGCGTCCTGAAACGAAGGGCTCGTATACTTCGCCGAGTTCCGTGGCCATCATGAATGAAATATCCTGCGCGACCTTGCCCAGTGATGACGCCATAAGCGCTAACCACTGTACAGTTTCGGCAAGCCCATCCCTAGCGGTATGCCATGTGATAGAGGGCACGCCGAGGCCAAGTTCTCTCATGAATTGCGCCTGAATGCCGAACCCATCGGACCTGACCGAGGCCAGCGTTCCGGATGCTCCTGCAAGCTGCCCCACTAATAGACGAGGCTTAAGCTCTTGCAAACGCTCAGCATGGCGGTCGAACATGCTAAGCCAGACGGCAACTTTATAGCCGAACGTAATGGGCAGGGCATGCTGGAGATGTGTCCGCCCAGCCATAGGCGTATCGCGATAACGTTTGGCTAGTACTCGCAAAATTTTACGTAGAGAATTTAGCTCCCGCTCGATCAAAATCGTTCCATCGCGCATTTGCAAGACTAATGCGCTATCCATAATATCCTGTGTGGTAGCACCCCAATGCAAATATTTTCCAGCTTCACCGCAAGCTGTTGCCAACTGCTCAACCAGAGGTAGAATCGGATAGCCTACTCGTTCTGTGCCCTTTCTTAGCTCTTGAAAATCAAGCACATCAGAGCTAGCACGTTCTGCGATAGCCATCGCAGCCCATTCAGGAATAACGCCGAGACGCGCTTGCGCCTTGGCCAGTGCAATCTCAACTTCGATGTACTTGTTAATTGCAGAATGGTCACTGAAGACCTCCCGCATTCCTTTGGTACTGAAGGTGTCAGCATACAGAATCGATTCGAAGACAGAGGAAGCCATGAGCATTCAGCCGTACAAGGTTAATTGGTACGGACAAAGGTACACATATACAATTGCAGCGGTCAAGAGAAGACTGCCGATAGGGATGGCAAAAAAAATCCTGAATCCGTGAACCCGGCACCCCGAAGTGCTGTTAACCCGCTGGCGTGCATGGTAATGTAACCAAATCAGCCCTTCACCCGTAGCGTACCATGCCCAACGTCAAATTCCGCGCCAGTGGTCGCACCCTCACCAGCCATGCCGGCCTCTCGATCATCGGCCAGTGCGTCGAGCTTGCCGGCATCGACAGCCTCGACGGTCGCTTCCCCACCTCCCAAGGGGTCCGGGCCAGCGACATCGTCAAGTCCTACCTGGGGCTGCTGTGCCTGGGGATGAGTGACTTCGATGCCATCGAGAACTTCCGCCAGGACACGCCGTTTAAGCAGCTGCTCAACCTGCAGAAGATCCCCAGCACCGCCACGCTGCGCCAACGCCTGGAGAAGCTGGCCGCCAACGACCTCCAGGCCCGCACGGCGGAGTGGTCAACGACCCTGCTGTCGCTGGCCGAGGCGCCGATCACCGCGGACAAGGACCATGTCTGCCTGGATATCGACACCTTCGTGATGGACAACAGCAACTCCCGCAAGGAAGGCGTGACGCGAACCTACCAGCAGGTCGACGGCTACACCCCCATCGCGGCCTATCTGGGCAACGAGGGCTGGTGCCTGGGCCTGGAGTTGCGTCCCGGCAAGCAGCACACCATGAAGGAGAGCAACGCCTTCCTCGAGCGCGTGCTGCCGCGTGCCTATCATCTGACCGATGCCCCGCTGCTGGTGCGCGAAGACAGTGGCTTCGACAGTCAGGCGCATCTGGCGCTGCTGGAACAGCAACGCCAGGCCTGTGCCGATGACGGGCGCGTCCTGGACTATCTCGTCAAGTGGAACCCCCGCCGCTCGGCCAAGGAAGATCTGGCCACCTGCCACCCACGAGCAGTTCCACAGCGAGATCAAGACCGATCTCGACCTGGAGCGGCTGCCCTCGGGCAAGTTAGCCACCAACGACCTGATCCTGCATCTGGCGCAGCTGGCCTACAACATCCTGCGGCTGATGGGGCAGCTCGGCATGACCGGCGAGCTCAGTCCGGTGCGCCACCCGGCGAAACGCCGCCGGCTGCGCACGGTGCTGCAAGAGCTGGTGCATCGCGCGGCGCTGGTTATCCACAAGGCGCGGCAGGTCATTCTCGACGTCGGCCAGGACATCGGGCGCATGACGGTGCTGACCACCCTGCGACGCCGATTGCGATATCCCCGTCCCCCACCATGCTGACCGGGCGATCCTGTCGGATTATCAGGGAACAGACGCTGCCACGCTGGCCGGCGGGTAAGGCGTACCTGGCTGCCGAAAGTGGGAATGAAACAAGGGGGAAACAGGTCGTCAACAGGGCACAAGGAGGCCGATATCGTCCTTGCCAGTCATCACCGGGACCAAAAAAGGGGGTGCCGGTGATCAAAAATTGCTCGGCGGGAGACGCAGGGAAGATTTCAGCTTCGAGCTCACGGATTCAGGAAAATGGTTAAACCACGATATATGCAGGTTGCACAGAGCTTAATGAAGACGATACATGAGGGTCGGCACCCGATCGGCTCGCTGCTGCCGACTGAGCTACAAATAGCCGATCAGTACGGCGTGAGTCGCCATACCGTGCGCGAAGCATTGAAACAGCTCCAAAAGTACGGCATGGTCTCGCGCCGGGTTGGCATTGGCACGCGCGTCGAATCTGTCGACACTACCAGCGGATACAGACAGACGCTGGATTCCATAGATGACCTAGTACAGTTTGGAAAAAGCCATAATCGGAGGGTCGAACTAGTCGAGAACACTGTCCTTGATATCGAAACGGCGCGAGAGCTGGGGTGTTCGCCTGGCTCGAAATGGCTGTGGATTGGTTCTGTGCGGTGGGATGAAGAAAGTGATCCGCGAGTACCCGTCTGCTGGACTGATAGCTACGTTGATCCCCTTTATCAAGAACTTGGAACCATTATCAAAGAGCAGACGAGCACTTTAATGTGCAGTATAATCGAAGAACGTTACCGGCGTCGTGCCGTTATGGTGAAGCAAAGCATCAGCGCGATCGAAATGCCGCAGTCCCGAGCTGGGGTGTTGGGTGTCAAGCCTGCCTCATCAGCGTTAAAGGTCGTTCGGCAATATTTCGATGAAATGGAAGATATCTTCATTGTTACAAGGACTTATCACCCATCAGGCCGCTTTACGCTACATATGTTGCTTTCCAGAATCAATTAAGAACTACTTACCGAACGAGGTTACGATAGTGATCGTTGCGTCGTTATTCTGACTGGTATCGCATACAGTCTTGTATGCTGCTGTTAGATGCAATCATCGAGCGGTAACAGAATCTTTGTCGGAAGATGACCGCAGCAGCACCCGCCAAGGGCAAGGCACCCTTCCCAAAGGCCATGCCCGAGCAGTTGCGCGTGTTGCGCGAAGCCCTGGCGGAACATCCCCATACCACCGAAAGCCTGGCCGAGCTGTTCAAGCGTAAGCCGCGGAAGTCCGTCGAGGACGGGCTGCTGTCGCTCGTCGCCGTGGGTCGCGCCGAGTATGAAGAGGGAACCGGCACCTGGTACAGCGCAGGGTGATGGTCAGGGCATCTCGACGGGCGCCGGCGGCAGCCCCTTTCCTCCTGGCGTTATTGCGTTAAAGCGTTACTTGTCCGCCAAGAACCCCCCGATCGTTTTTGCCAACAACAACGCGTCCTTGGCAGCGCCAATGGTCTGATAGACGAACACCATCGTTTCGCTTAGCCGCGTTCCCATACCTGAAGTGGTCAGATCCTTTCGCACCTCCTCATCCATGGCTGCTTTTCCCATAGTCATGTGAACGGCATCCTCGACCGCTTCACGGCTATTAATACCGCGCTCGTCCAGCGCACTCAGCACCTGGCGGACATGGTGACTGATTACCGTCTTACTCTCCTCACTCATAGCCGAGGCTTCCAGGTCTTCCAGGAAGCCGTCTAGGCAGTCCCTCATGGACCCGACCTGCCCTGGGTCCATAGCCTCCCCTTCTCGAGGTTGGTCCAGCAGGTTGGATGCCATGGTGAGATAGTTGATGGTGTGCGCATCTAGAGGCCTTGCTGAGCTTTCGGACCAGTACACCCGCGAGGGTCGAGGAGGACCACCGATGGATGATCAAGCCGAGCTGCGCAAACGATACCGCGCATGGGTCAGGGCCTACGATAGAGGCGAGCGCCTGCCCTTCCCCGAGGCGTGTCGCGACCTACGCTGTGGTGCCAGGACGAGGGCCGGAACACCGTGTAAGCGCCGCGATCTGTACGCATCGGGCCGCTGCCGCCTTCATGGTGGACCATCGACCGGGCCGAAGTCAGGACCAAAGGCGAAGCGCCCGGAGCCGCCAAGGGTGGAGCCGCCTTACGATCCAATGGAGGACCCCGAGTTCCGGGAGATCTTGCGTCGCCAAGGAATACCCCTTCACGACATACGCCAAAAAGTCGTTTGGTATTGGTAGTCTGACACTGCCTACCGCCGCAATTCCGCGGTCATTGAAGGGGGTGATCTAGTCTAAACCCCATGAGAACCTGAAAAAACCTAATATTCGATCGTTTGGAATGGTTGAGAAATGTTGACGTTGAAGGGCCCCCTCTCTGGCCGAACGGATACGCCAGGCGCCGCCTCTGAGAGACCCCATTCGGAAGGTAATGGACGATAAGAGCCTGGGTTCCACCGACCATTCCGAAGGTGATTCCGACACCCTTTGGAGTCTCTGGACGCGGTATACGTCAACAGCCGACGCTGCGGCTTCCTGCCGGGCGATTTCCACATGCCCCTGGGATTGGCAGCGCCTAAGGCGAGCACCCCTTGTGCGCGGTCCTGGGGCTGTTCTCGCCGGGTCATGATAAAGACGATGCAGCAACATCCATCATCCAACGGCATACCAGGTGCCGGTTTCCTGTTCGTACTCGGCGCGACCAACGGCGACGAGCGACAGCAGCCCGTCCTCGACGGACTTGCGCGGCTTGCGCTTGAAAAGCTCGGCCAGGCTTTCGGTAATGTGGGGCCGTTCGGCCAGGGCCTCGCGCAGCACCTTGAGCTGTTGCGGCGACCCGGGGGCCTCCTCAGCGGCGCGAGACCAGCCCCAAGGCCGTGACACACGGCGCCGCCTCGAGCAGAGCCTTATTCCCAACGTTGGGAAAATGAGGCCGGCCATCAGCCCTGCCAGCATCAGGTCTTCTCTACCCTTGGGGAAAACAGCCTCCATCAGGCCTTCACTATTTAGTGAAGGTGCCTATCCCCGCCCTCTTGGTAGCTGCCGAGAAAATCCGTGCGATGGCTATCGTAAGGCACACACCATCGAGGTAATTCAAATCCCATGACGTAAAAACCGTACACAAAAAGTAAGGCCAATACTTTACATAAGGAGAGAGCTGGTCCATGATGGTTTCCATCACGATGGAGGAACCTCCTTATGGCACGTACACGACACATGCATCAGCGTATGGGGCAGCGCGGCGTCACCAGCCGCCTGGTGGACCTGACCAGCCAGTACGGCACAGAGAGCGGCGACCGCGTTGTGTTGGATCGCAAGAACGTCGAGGAGCTGCTGGCTGGAATGGATGCCTTACGTAAGGATCTGATCAAGATCCGCGATAAGGGCGGGCTGGTCGTTGTCGAGAATGGCGAGACCCAGATCACCACGTATCGCATCGACAGCTACAACCCGAAGAAGCAGGTCACCTATGCAAAGCACTGAGCCAACCCGCATGCTCGGACTGCTGGTGGACACGCTGAGGAGCGAGGGCCTGAAGAGTGACTTCATCGTCCAGCATGCCTCTCTGCTGGCTGCCTGGGCCTGGTGTTTCCGCCACCGGCCAGAGCTCGGTCTACCTGATCCCAAGGATCGCCCCGGCATCACTGTGGCCATGCAGGCGATGAGGACGGCGCTGGCAACTGCCGAGGGCTCGTCGAACATGGCCCCCGACTTCCTGGAGATGAACTGCACCGGCCGGACCGTTCAGGATCTGCAGGACACGGTGGCCGCCCTGGATTGGCCTGATGCCGAGAGCCTCGTAGCAGCGCTCGCGAGCCTGGCCGAGCAGGCCTTGGGGCAACAGGCATACCTGTCTCCGCTCCCCCTGGAGCTGGCCAAGCTGATGGTGACGCTGGGCCGGACGACCGGGCAGCGGGTCCTTGCGGCCTACCCCATGAGTGATCTGCCAATGGCTCTGGCGGGTGAGGCTGCAGAGCGCACCTATGCCACTACTTCGCACTCCTTGCTGTCCGAGGCCTTGGTTCTTATCTGTGACGCGACGGTGGTGCCGCAAGGCCGTGGGGCCACGGTGCCGCATGCCGATGTGGTGTTGTCCGTTCCCCCGATGGGGGCCAAGGTTCTTGACCCGAATGGGGCCGGCAAGCGACGTAGCCGCCGATCTGAGGCTGTTGGCCTCCAGGAGGCCTGGGAGCACTCGACCGGCCGGTCTGTCGTCCTGATGCTTGCTGGTACGCTTTTCGATATGGCCGAGTACGGGCTGAGAGAGGGGCTGGTCCGTGACAACGCCATCAACATGATCATTCAGCTGCCCGGCCAGACTCTCTGGAACACCAACGTTCCGCCTGTCTTGGTCGTGTTGGATCATCAGCGGGAGCAGGGAGCGCCCACCACCTTCGTGGATGCCTCTCGGTTGTTGCCAGACAACACCAGGCAGCGCAGCAGGCCGCTCCATCAGAACTCGGAGTTCTGGGAAGCGCTGAGCCAGCTCGTGATGGAACCCTCGTCAGGCCCAGCTTCCCGGCAGGTCAGTCAAGCTGAAATCGAGGGCAACGACTTCGATCTCTCGGTGAACCGCTACATCGTGGGCGATGCGACTCGGAAGATCAGCTACCTGGAGAACGCTCGCCCACTTAATGAAGTGGCTGAGATCGTGCGGGCCCAAACCCTCAAGGGCGAGGAGGGGGAGGATGGCATGCTCTTCATCGAGATCGGCGGCCGCGACATCGACGACGATAGCGGGCAGATCCGCATCGAGAAGCCTCGTAAGGAGCTCCAGGTAGCTGGGCGCACGCGCAAGCGCGCAGAGCAACAGCAGCTACGGCCAGGCGACGTGCTGCTTATCAGCAAGGGCAGCATCGGGCGAGTCGCCCTGGTGGGGGATGACTGTGGCGATAACTGGGTGGCCGGCCAGGTCTTCCTGATCCTCCGAACCCAGGAGCGCGGCCTGGTGAAGCCCGAATACCTCTATCGCTACCTGGCCTCCCCCATGGTGCAGAAGTACCTGGACGAGATCGCCAGCGGGGCAGGAATCCCTATCCTCAAGGCCAGTGACATCAAAACCCTCCCTGTACCGGTTCCTGGCCGGGAGGAGCAGGAGCGCGTGATCGGCGTTCACCGCCAGATCATGGAAGAGCACGAGGCCATCAGGGCGCATCAGGCCAAGATCGAAGAACTCTCCCAGCAGCACTGGGCTATCTGACAGCACATGCTTCTGTCAGGCACACTACTTATATTTAGAAAAGGACTGTCATGATCACGGGCGAACTGAAATCCAAGGTAGATCGCATCTGGGACACGATGCGGTCGGGTGGGGTCTCGAACCCTCTCACCGTCATCGAGCAGCTGACCTATCTGCTGTTCATCAAGCGCCTAGATGAGCTGCATACGCTCAAGGAGCGCAAGGCGGCGCGTACCGGGGCGAGCATAGAGGAGCCCATCTTCGAGCCTGGCCAGGATTACCTGCGCTGGTCGCGCTTCAGTGAGACCGCGCCCGAGCAGATGTTCACCACCGTCCGCGATGGGGTGTTCCCGTTCATCAAGACGCTTGGCCAGAAGGGCGATAACGATGGCGAAGGGGGATCGACCTATACCCACCACATGAGGGACGCCCTGTTCCTGATGCCGGCCCCGAGGGTGCTGGCTAACGTAGTGGACCAGCTCGACAGCATCGACATGAGCGATGCCGACACCAAGGGCGACCTCTACGAATACATGCTCGGCAAGATCGCCAGCGCCGGGCAGAATGGTCAGTTCCGTACCCCGCGTCACATCATCAAGCTGATGGTGGAGATGACCGCACCGACCCCCAAGGACGTGATCTGTGACCCGGCCTGTGGCACAGCGGGCTTCCTGATCGCCGCCTCCGAGTACCTGCGAGAACACCACAGTGGCGAGATCTACCGTGACGAGGCCTCTCGCCGGCGCTTCAATGAAGGCACCTTCCACGGCTACGACTTCGACTCCACCATGCTCCGGATCGGTAGCATGAACATGCTGCTGCACGGCGTGGAGAACCCCGACATCCGCTACAAGGACTCGCTAGCCCAGGCCGATGAGAACGATGCGGAGCAATATACCCTGATCCTGGCTAACTCTCCTTTCGCGGGGAGCCTGGACTACGAGTCCACCGCCAAGGATCTGCTGCAGACCGTCAAGACCAAGAAGACCGAGCTACTGTTCCTGGCACTTTTCCTGCGCCTGCTCAAGACTGGTGGACGCGCTGCCATCATCGTGCCTGACGGCGTGCTGTTCGGTTCCGGCAAGGCGCACAAGACCCTGCGCAAGATCCTGGTCGAGGATCAGAAGCTCGACGCCATCATCTCCATGCCGTCCGGTGTCTTCAAGCCTTACGCGGGTGTATCCACGGCCATCCTGCTCTTCACCAAGACCAACTCTGGCGGCACCGACCAGGTCTGGTTCTATGACATGCAGGCCGATGGTTTTTCCCTCGACGACAAGCGCACGCCGCAGCCGGACAAAAGCGACCTTCCCGACATCCTCACCCGCTGGCGAACCTGGGCATTAGAACATACGCGTAAGCGCACCGATCGCAGCTTCCTCGTGCCCAAGGCCGAGATCGTGGGCAATGACTACGACCTCTCCATCAATCGCTACAAGGAGGTGAAATACGAGACGATCGAGCATGACTCTCCGAAAGATATTCTCCAACGGCTCGCGAAGCTGGAGGAGGAGATCGCCAAGGGACACAAGGAGCTGGAGGGGATGCTGGGATGATGGTGGAGACTGCCAAATTGAGCGAGATAGCTCGCATCGATCGATCTTCTCTGAGTCCAGATAGAATCGAAGCTGGAACCTCATACCTTGGGCTTGAAAATATCCAATCAGGTGGGGCTATTACCGGCATTCAAGTTGTTGATGATGGGGAATTAAAGAGCTCGAAATTTAAGTTTACCTCTAAGCATATTCTTTATGGAAAGCTTCGCCCCTATCTCGCAAAAATCGCTGCCCCAGACTTCGATGGTATCGGCTATGTTCGGCTTAGCTGTTGATCCTGTACTAAACTATAGGAACCCCCAGCGATTGTCGGAGGTTTATAATGAAACAGGTCGAATTCAATCAACTCGCTATAGCCATCAACTCGCTCAGTCCCGGTCAACGACACCTACTCCTGGAACGATTGCAGCATCCCGATGCTATACCTGAAATCATCGAGCACCTGGAACAGCAGCTTCAGTCCGATCTTAAATGCCCTAAGTGCAACCATGATCAAATTCATCGTTGGGGCACTCTC
>Ga0307487_1001728_pt1 | contig 15002 bp, 6 predicted proteins | sample CBIW12metaG_FD_203665 | JGI IMG/M metagenome (GOLD analysis project Ga0307487, IMG submission 203665) | Sea-ice brine microbial communities from Beaufort Sea near Barrow, Alaska, United States - CBIW 1.2 | ecosystem: Environmental > Aquatic > Marine > Coastal | place: USA: Alaska | collected... | reverse complement strand
TTTCAGAATTATGATGTTCACTATCATGCCCCAGGAAAAGAATTTCAATTCGACCCGGCGGTCCTGAATTCGCTTGTATTTTACTTTCTTTTATGTTGCCCCCGCAGCCAATTAAGAATAAACTGATAACTCCTAAGAGCGATTGAATTGGTAATACCTTTTTCATGTTTTATACTTTTTATACTATTTTTTTAGCGAAATTTGGAGAACAATTTTAGGAATAAGAAAGACTAAACAGCAATATCTGGATTAGCGTTTTAATAGTTTTCCCGATATGGAAATATTCCCAACAACCTATCTTCAAGCATTCTAACAATAAATTCTGGTTTTTGTAATTACACTTTAATTTTTAAGTGTTAATAATACATTTTATCAAATTACTTGAAGTTTTTTGAATAATGCAAATTTTCACAACCATAATACCAATAAAATCAGTCACACTTCTTGTTAGCAAGAACATTTCAAGTTTGTTTCTTAAAAAAATGACATAAAAACATTAACATTTTTCCAGATCTTAAAATGCAAAATACTTACGATGATTCATTAAAATTAATTTGCTTAGTCTTTGATTTAATGTAAATGCTAGTTGGTAAAAAAATATTTGGTTGTCGATCGAATCGACTATGTTAATAATTTTCAAGTAGTACTCTTGTCCGTCTATTATCAAAGTTTATTTTCTCTTTTAAGCTTTATGTTCCTAACTTAAAAAATAGGATCTCAAATACGAACAATTATTAACTAAGAAGAAAAGGAAGTAATGATAGTTCACTAATCAATTTAAGAATATTAATTACTCCGCTTTTAAAAGAAGTTCTATAATCCATATACCACCTTGCTCTTCCATATCTTTCCTGGAAAAAACAAAATATACATCAAGTAACTTTTTTTCTTCAATATCCTTCTTGATCATTACAACCGCTTCGGAAGGCTCACGCGCTTCTTTCCCTATCCCAAGAATTTCTTCACCTATTAATTCCCCGTCCGGATTACCCAAACGTATTTCAAGTTTCCATCCTGCATTTGTAATTTCCCCCATTCCATAATTAACCTGAATTGAATTGACATCCTTTAAACTTATTTGGGAAAATTTTATCCAGCTATTATCTGTATTAATCAACTTTATCTGTTTACCTCCCATAGTTATATTTGAAACTTCTGGAGATGTTTCCGCATCTTCAAATTTCAAAGAAGGATTCCGAAGTATGAGATTTTCTACAGTGGTAAGCGAGGGCATCTGGTTATATCCCTTATCTGCATAAGATGCGGAAAGAACAATATCACCTTGTGGTTGGAGTTGAAATTTTTCAGAGGGAACAAAAGAACCACTCATAGGCATCGACTGTTCCTTTGCATCTTCCTTAGCTAGCGACAGAATCCAGGTTACAATTTCCTTGGCATCAGACAAAGGAAGGTCAGGATGCGCAGCCATGGTCATGTCACCCCAATTCCCACTACCACCTTTTAAGATTGTTTGGGGTAAAAAATTAATTGCATCAACATTATCTTTATAATGTTTTGCCATTTCTTTATAAGAAGGTCCTATGGATGTTTCATTTATTTTATGACATGCAACACAATCCAGGGATTCCATAATGGCTTTCCCAGGAAGACTTGTTTCCATACCCCCCGAAGTGGCCGTATGCAAAGCAGCCTTATCTGAACTTTCCAGATATTCAGCCTTAATATATCCCCGGGACTGTAAATCTGTATCTTTCAACTCACCTTCTTCATTGTCCTTTCCAGTTACTTCATATTTAACAGGCGTATTTGGAAAATAAAAGCTTGAATTCCCTGCAACCTCAATTTTAACCTGTGGTCGACTATTTCCAGCATATACTGAAATTTGAGGACTTCGTGAAGTGGCACCGTGCTCATCTGATACGCTTAGGGAAACAGCATAAGTTCCTGCTTCATTGAATGTATGTTCAACATAAGACGTATTAGTCTCCGTCTTTTCTCCATCACCAAAATCCCACGTATATGTTAATTTATCTCCATCAGGATCAAAGGTACCTTCTGCGGTAGCCTTTATTTTTAATGGCAATGCACCTGCATCCTGATCTATTAAAAATTGAACATTAGGGGGACGATTTCCACTATTATATGTAAGAACTGAAAGTGCTGCTCCAGCATTTTTCGAAAAGCATTCCTTCTAAATTCCAACAAAAAAAACAAGTTATTAAGTATTACTTCCACAAAACTATCCACCAGAAATATGGTGCACTTCATAAATATCTCAATCGTGCTTAAATTATTATTTTTAATATGATCACCAGTATTTAAAATACCCATCCAATCATAAATAAAAAAACAAGGATAATAATATTAACAGAAAGGTCTCCTTAAAGAAATAATCAATATAATATCCGCCAAAGACACAACAACTATACATAGTATTCTTAGTATCCACACGCCGATTATATACCTCTAAATTTGTAAAACCATAAGAGATACTATCCATTAAAAAATCGGGGATTAAAAATCCCCGATTTTTCACTTAAAGCATTATTTAGTTCATACTTGTGTTATAAAAAAAACTTATTTATTTTATATGATTTTTACTGATTATCACTATTTATATTTTTTTTTGTTAGACAAAAACAAAGCTTGATTATTGCCCCAAAAACAAACTTTTATTCTCGCCTAAAAATATCAAGAAATATAAATCAGTCCTTCATTTTTTTAGTATCCAGGGTTCTGTTCTATTTTTTCATTTTGATCAATAATTGCCTGAGGAATAGGATTCATGTACATTTTTGGTGTAAAAGTACTCGGGTGATTAAGCGGAGTTGGTTCATATGTCCACCTCCCACTATTATCTTCCGGCGAAGTATTAGTTATTACCATCCCATGCTTATCCACATTCATTACATCCTCAGCTAACTTCCAGCGAATAATGTCAAAAAATCTTACATTTTCATATGCAAGTTCTACCCGGCGCTCACGGCGTATAGCCTCACGCATTGCATCTTGATCAAGACCTTCTTCCAAATCTGGGAGATCTCCTCTATTTCTGATTTTATTAATTGCTTCATAAACTGAAGCGTCCGGTCCTTCTGCTTCGTTTTGTGCTTCGGCATAATTTAAAAGCACTTGCGCATAACGATAAAAGATGTAATTCTGCCCACTAGCACCACTACCTCTTGGAGCATCGTGATTTAATTTCTTTTTAGAATAATATCCCGTATTTCCAACATCATCACTACCAAAATCAATTTCATTCAAGGAAGGGTTAACTTTATCAATTCTGGTGTAAATGGTATCCACCTCTTCCATCCAATCGAGATAATAAGGAGCCCCATCATATACTACAAAGTCATAAAACCTTTGTTCCCTGTTTTCATAAGGGTTCTGTGGATCGTATCCTGATGTTGGATCTGTAATTTCTTTTCCATTGGCCATGGCAAATTGGTCAACTAACTCCTGAGTTGGATTGTAATTTCCCCAGGTATAGTAAACTCCATTAATCCAAACAGGACCACCAAACTGTTCATAGTTTGATCCCATAACATTTGCAACAACCTGCCTGTCCCAAATTACTTCAGAATTATATTCATTTTCTACTCTCCACAAATCTTCAAGATCTGGAAATAAAGAATATGTGCCTTCATAATTATCAATAAATTGTTTATTGGTAGCAGCAGCTTTAGCCCACCGGGATTGATCAGCTGAAGGAAAACTTATAAGGTTATTGGGGTCTGCCACTGCTGGATCACTATTAAACAAGGGACTTGCAGCATATAATTCAAGCCAGCCTTTTAAAGCCAATGCGGCTCCTAAAGTAGCTCTTCCTGCATCTGGATCACCATTGTTATATTTTACTGCCAAGGCTTCATTTTCAACTATAGATCCTAGCTCGCTGGTTAAAAATTCAAAAGTTTCACCGAACGTTGAACGAGCCTTATAAATCTCTGATTCCTCCATGGTTGTACGATCTAAAGGATCTGTATGAATTACCAATCCTCCTACGTGCATCCATAACTCACTATAAAAATAGGCTCTTAAAAACCTTGCTTCATCTGTTCTCTGAGCAATGTATTCTTCTGAAAAATTTTCAGAATTCTCTTGCAATTTCTGGATAAAGAGATTGACTTTCCTCACCCTCTCGTATGTATCACCCCAAGGATGATGATCTGTAGGGCCTGAGATTCCACCCCATACCTGGAAGCCATTTGCAGCCGGAGTTACTATTCCCTGTTTCCAATTCCAGGAGGTATAATAAAAACCGGCATCATTATCATCTGTATAATTATCCAGGTTCTCCGGCTGATTACCTTTGTTTGGTATATCGCCGTAAATATCGTTTAGAAAGAGGTCGGCAGTAGTCTCTGATTCCCATTGTGTAGCATCAATAAGATTTGTTTTATCCTCATTTTCAAGAAATTCTTTCTCACAGGAAAACGAAATCATTACAAGAATCCCCAAAATAAGGGAATTCCCAGTCTTTAAATATTTATTTATTCTTTTCATTCTTTAGTGATTTTAATTATTTAAAAATTTAAGTCAAACCCAAAAGTAAGCACCTTTGAATTTGGGTAAGCCGTCTCTCTATCGATATCTTCTCCATTTTGATCGGCAAAACCTGATTCCGGATCAATAAAATCTAGTTTACTTATTGTAAGTAAATTTTGACCAGTTACATAAAACCTAACACTCTGAATCTGCAAAGCTTCAGTTAGAGAATTAGGAAAAGTATAACCTATTTGAGCAGTCTTGAGTCTAACAAATTTACTATCCACCATCCAAAAATCTGAAGTTTGTGTATTGTTTGCATAAGGGCTTTGGGTAGCTCTTGGATATTTAGCATCTTCTGATTGGGGGGTCCACCTGTTGTTGTAATATTCTGTAGTTGTATTACTACTATTATTGGCAAATGGTAAAGTATGAAATGATTGGTTTAAATCAAAACTTGCCAATGCAGAACCCTGGAAAAATAAGCTTAGATCCAAGCCTTTCCACGAGGCATTTGTTGTAAGACCAAAGGTAATTCTAGGATAAGCCGGGTTTCCAATAACCACTTCATCATTAGCATCAATAACACCATCAGGGACGCCGTCAGGCCCACTTATGTCAGCGTACCTGATATCTCCAGGATGTAAATCACCAAATTGAGTCACATTATAACCGTCTTCGCTGTTTATAACCCCATCATTATTCAAGTCATCTGAAGTGGAGAAAAGACCTAGAGACTTATAACCGAACGGGGTACCAAAGGGTCTGCCTGTTCTGCTTCGGTTTGGATTATCACGCGTAGCCGCTGTTTCAAAAACCTCCACCATTTCATTGGTAGAATAACTGAAGTTACCATCCACACCAAGGTACAGTCCATTATCGAAAGTATAACGGCTACCTGCAACAAACTCAAAACCATGACTTTCCATTACACCAGCATTTTCTTCTGAAAGATCTAACCCATATTCTGCTGGCACACTCACCGCTGGTGGCAAAAGCATTCCAGTTCTTCTCTCTGAAAAGTAATCTACTTCCAAAGTTAACAGCTTATTCCATAAAGATGCATCTAAACCAATATCGAATTTAGTTGCTATCTCCCACGTAATATTAGGATTCGCCTCTAAGGGAACATATGATCCTTGTACCATTCTACCGGACCCAAAAGCGTAAGCGTTTCCATACAAACTGTAACCTTGTTGATACTGAAAAGCAGAACCGGCTAAGTTACCCGATTTCCCCCAAGATCCCCTAAGTTTAAGGTTATCAACATAATCTAAACCATCCATAAATGACTCTTCTGAAATTCTCCAACCTGCAGCGAAAGCAGGGAAATATCCATATCTCTCACCCGGGGCAAAGTAATAGTGACCATCGTATCGTCCCGTAGCCTCAAATAAGTACTTTTCATCATAGGCATAAGTGAAACGATAAACATATCCAATCTGGCTTCCGGTTTCGGAAGTCCCGTAGTTGTCAAAATCATTTCTATCTGAACTTCCCATTCCCAATTCATCAATGTTCACAGCAAAATTATTTCGCCGGGCATTAAAGGTTTCAAAGGTATTTTCTCTTGCTTCTGCAACCAATAAACCAGAAACATCGTGAAGACCAAAGGAATTTTGATAATTAAGCATAGCCTGGTAAGTAAAGGTTTGACTCTTCAAATACTCCTGTTCGAGATAGGTATAGCTAACAGCATTACCCTCGTTTGCTGATATTTCCTCTGCATATTCATACGGTTCTACATTTAAATTCTGAGAGTAAAAATAAAAAGGCCTATGCCAATTTTTAATGGTTCGTTGGTTTGGATCGTAACTAAATTTTCCAGTAAAGCTTAAACCATCAATGAATGGCAACTCCTGATCTACGGAAACACTTGTTAATAATGTATTATTATTATTTCGGGCATAACCACCACTTTGGAGAATTGCAACTGGTGATCTACCTGCAAATTCGCCCCATAAGCCATTACTATAATAAACACTTCTTATTGGTATAAATTTGAATCCACTCCGGAACAACCCACTAGCCGTTTCCTCAGGATCCACACTTTCTGTTTTTTCAATTGATCCTATAATCGAAAGTGATACCTCGGTAGTATTAGTAACCTGAGATTGTAGATTCATATTATAATTATAACGATTATAGCTCATTGGGTCAAAATATCCGCCCTGGTTGAAATATCCAATTCCAGCATAGTACTGAGTATTTTCTGACCCTCCACTTAGCTGTAGGTTATGATTTTGCATAGGGGCAGCCATTGTAGTATATTCTGTAGGATTGCTTTGAGGATATCTATCTGGATCCTGGGCATTCAGGTTATCATAATCTGCAATCAATTCAGGATCAAAGGGTAGTTGACTTCCTTCTGGAACCTGCCCATTATTATCGTTAAGGAAAGCTTCATTTCTTAAGCTCATGTACTGTTGTGAATTCAACAAATCATCGTAGTAATCATAAGTCGGTGTTTGAATACCATAATAAGAATTTAAAGTCAATTGAGGAGTTCCACTTTTTCCTTTTTTGGTCGTAATAAGGATTACACCATTGGCTCCACCTAAACCATAGGGTGCAACTGCTGCTGCATCTTTTAAAACAGACATAGATTCAATTGAATTTGGGTCGATTTGAGCGATATTCGATCTTATAATACCATCTACAACCACCAAGGGGGCACTGTTCCCAGTGGTACCTATTCCCCTAATCTGGATTTCGGGACTATCCATCCCAGGTTGACCACCATTGGGTCTCATACTAACTCCAGCCATTCTACCTGCAATAGATTGACTAATGTTAGCAACAGGATTTTCTGCAACATCACTTCCTGACAAAGTACTTACAGACCCAGTTAAAGTTGATTTTTTCTGAGTACCATATCCTACAACAACAACTTCGTCTAAGGTCGCTTCATCTGGTTCCATTGTAACATCTATTTCGTTTCTTGCTCCAACGGTTTGTTCAAATTCAGCCATTCCCACAAATGAGAAAACAAGGACGGCATCGTTTGAACTAACAGTTAATGAATAGTTTCCATCAAAGTCTGTTTGGGCACCGTTCGATGTACCTTTTTCTATAACATTTACCCCAGGAAGAGGGATACCATTAGAATCAGTAACTGTCCCTGTTACTGTATTCTGCATGGGTAGTTTTTCAAAGGCAAAAACATTTTCATTATGTCCTAAGAAAATGAACATAAAAACCATTAACATTTTCCCAACTTTTAAAGAGGCAAAATACTTCTGGTAATTTTCTAAAATTAATCCTTTTGGTTTTTTCATTTAATTTAAATATTACTTGGTTTAACAAAAATTTTATTGGTCAACTCACGAAATCTATATAATAAGTAGTTTGGAATAGCGTGTTTTCAGAGTTAACCAGTTACCCATCAGAATAATGAGTCAAAAAAAAAACATATGATTGGTTAGTTATAATAGCCTTAAAAAAATTACTCCGCTTTTAAAAGAAGTTCTATAATCCCTATACCACCTTGCTCTTCCATATCTTTCCTGGAAAAAACAAAATATACATCAAGTAACTTTTTTTCTTCAATATCCTTCTTGATCATTACAACCGCTTCGGAAGGCTCACGCGCTTCTTTCCCTATCCCAAGAATTTCTTCACCTATTAATTCCCCGTCCGGATTACCCAAACGTATTTCAAGTTTCCATCCTGCATTTGTAATTTCCCCCATTCCATAATTAACCTGAATTGAATTGACATCCTTTAAACTTATTTGGGAAAATTTTATCCAGCTATTATCTGTATTAATCAACTTTATCTGTTTACCTCCCATAGTTATATTTGAAACTTCTGGAGATGTTTCCGCATCTTCAAATTTCAAAGAAGGATTCCGAAGTATGAGATTTTCTACAGTGGTAAGCGAGGGCATCTGGTTATATCCCTTATCTGCATAAGATGCGGAAAGAACAATATCACCTTGTGGTTGGAGTTGAAATTTTTCAGAGGGAACAAAAGAACCACTCATAGGCATCGACTGTTCCTTTGCATCTTCCTTAGCTAGCGACAGAATCCAGGTTACAATTTCCTTGGCATCAGACAAAGGAAGGTCAGGATGCGCAGCCATGGTCATGTCACCCCAATTCCCACTACCACCTTTTAAGATTGTTTGGGGTAAAAAATTAATTGCATCAACATTATCTTTATAATGTTTTGCCATTTCTTTATAAGAAGGTCCTATGGATGTTTCATTTATTTTATGACATGCAACACAATCCAGGGATTCCATAATGGCTTTCCCAGGAAGACTTGTTTCCATACCCCCCGAAGTGGCCGTATGCAAAGCAGCCTTATCTGAACTTTCCAGATATTCAGCCTTAATATATCCCCGGGACTGTAAATCTGTATCTTTCAACTCACCTTCTTCATTGTCCTTTCCAGTTACTTCATATTTAACAGGCGTATTTGGAAAATAAAAGCTTGAATTCCCTGCAACCTCAATTTTAACCTGTGGTCGACTATTTCCAGCATATACTGAAATTTGAGGACTTCGTGAAGTGGCACCGTGCTCATCTGATACGCTTAGGGAAACAGCATAAGTTCCTGCTTCATTGAATGTATGTTCAACATAAGACGTATTAGTCTCCGTCTTTTCTCCATCACCAAAATCCCACGTATATGTTAATTTATCTCCATCAGGATCAAAGGTACCTTCTGCGGTAGCCTTTATTTTTAATGGCAATGCACCTGCATCCTGATCTATTAAAAATTGAACATTAGGGGGACGATTTCCACTATTATATGTAAGAACTGAAAGTGCTGCTCCGGCATTTTGCGAATACCATCCTTTGCCATATTCTACCGTATACAATTGTCCATCAGGACCTACTTCCATATCACTAATAGCCTGGAAACGAGTGTTTTCCATAAACGGTTCAATCGTCTTTAAATTATTATCTCCATCCATTGTCACAACCATTATCCAGTCACGCACCCAATCATAAATGAAAAATTTACCATCATAATATTTTGGAAAACGTTTTTCTTCAGGAAAATCATCTGTATAATATACGGGGCCCGCCATGGAAGTACGCCCACCTTTCCCTAGAATTGGAAATTCCTTAGAAACTGTATAGGGGTATTCAATAAATGCAGGTTTTCCCTCAGGAAGCCTTTTTAATCCAGTATTATGACGTGATGTATTCTCTGGGCCTTCTGGATCAAACGCCCGCCCGGATTCTCCGGTTTTATAATTATATTCCCGGTAAGGATAATTTTTACCTACAAAATACGGCCAACCAAAGTTTCCTGCTTCTCTTGCCTGATTAATCTCGTCGTATCCTCTTGGACCACGAGAAGCTAAACTGTCGTTATTGGCATCAGGACCTACTTCTCCCCAATAAACATAATCAGTTTTTTTATCCACCGAAATGCGATAAGGATTACGAGTGCCCATAATATATATTTCAGGCCGGGTTTTGGAAGTTCCTTCCGCAAAAAGATTACCCTCAGGGATACTATAAGATCCATCCTCATTCACATTGATACGTAATATTTTCCCACGAAGGTCATTAGAATTCCCACTGGAACGACGAGCATCATAATTTTTAAATCCAGGGCGTTCATCCAAAGGAGCATAGCCATGAGTGTTTATAGGATAGTTTTTTCCGGTAACAGGATCCTTCTCGTCAAATGGCGTCGTATTATCACCGGTTGAAAGCAAAAGATTACCAACAGAATCAAAGGCAATGGATCCCCCAGTGTGGCAACAAATTTCCCGCATGGTCTCTACTTCTAAGATTACCTGCTCAGATTCCAGATCAAAATCACCGTCTTTAAATTTAAATCGCGATAAACGATCTACAGATTTTTCTATAGGCGAATAATACATATAAACCCAGTTGTTCTGGAAATAGTTAGGGTCGGCTTGCATTCCTAATACACCAAACTCTACATTAATGTTTTTCGCTTCAAGAGGCCGATCATATACATCTAAAGTAGCAACAACTGAAAGCGTACTGTCCTTCGCATTAAAATATTTGATAGCCCCCTTTCTTTCAGATATTAGAATGTTTAAATCGGGTAAAACTGTCAATTCCGTCGGCTCGTCCAGACCATCCGCTAAAACTTTCTTAGAAAACCGGTTTTCAGCCGGAACCCTTAACGCCTCTGCATTTTCATAATTTAACACATTATTTTCACCAATAGCATATTGAATACCAGCATTTAATAAGTCTAATACATTCGCATCTTTATAAGATTCAGGTGTATGACCTAAGGCAGTGTAAAATGCTCTGCCGCCATCGTATTCGTGATACCAAACCATCGGATGATTTTCCCCATTTTCACCACCCTCATAACTATCTTCATCAATGCTTACCAGCACTTTAACATTTTCAGGAAGTGACCGGAAATTATACCATTCATCAGTTCTTACCCAGGGATTAGGTAATGAATTCGTTATATCAAAATTCTTATCAGAATGTATTTTTAATTTTGCCTCCTGAACAGGAGGATGATTTTTAAAGTAGGCTCCTATTAAATTTTCATACCAGGGCCAGTCGTACTCAGAATCTACTGCACCATGCACTCCCACATAACCTCCACCTGCCTGGATGTATCTTTGAAATTCAACTTGTTCACGATGGTTTAAAATATCACCTGTTGTACTCATAAAAATAACAGCAGAATATTTTTTCAAAGTATCTTCAACAAATTTTGACGAAATCGATGTAGTATCTACTTCAAAACCATGCTTAGAACCCAGGTTCTGAACAGCTTTTACACCATCCGGGATTGAGGCGTGTTTAAAACCAGCAGTCTTAGTAAATACTAATACACGAGGAGCTCCAGAACGCTGTTCGTTCTTCCCCGAACAACTTAACAAAATGAAGCATAAAACATAAGATGCCGCAAAAAATATAAACCTTGATTTCATTTATTAATATTTTATCTTTCTAAAATCTGAGATTTCTAAAAGGGGTTATGGTAATAATGACAATAATACAATTTTATATTATTAACCACGAAATTTTTTCTTAATTTTTTTAACTAATGTTTAAAAATCCTATAGAAAAACTGTCAATTCTAAATTAAAAAATTGAATTTTTTAATTTAATAGTTCTATTCTATCTATCATTATAAAGCGCCTTTAGCCCCTATGGAATCAAGGATAATTGAGCCATAACAGTTTCCAAAACGAGCAAAGAAATCGTAGGATCAGGAATTTTATTTTGGCAATTTAAAATTGCAATAATCAATATTTCCTCTTGTTTATTTAATATTGTTCAACAGGTTTATTAAATTGCCACGATAAATTACATTTAAGCTAAGTTTAATTAAAAATAAAAAATGAGTTCAAAAATAAAGTTAGGTATTCTTGGGGGTGGTGGAGACTCCCTTATTGGGATTCTTCACCGTGTAGCCTCCACAATGTATGACCGCTACGAATTGGTAGGCGGAGTTTTTAATCCAGAACTAAGTGAGAGTGTTGCTTTTGCTAAAGAAATTGGATTAAGAACAGACAGAATTTATAAAGATCTGGATTCTTTAATTGAGGAAGAAATGAGCCTTCCGAAAGAAGAAAGGATGCAGGTGATATCTGTATTGACACCCAATTTCCTTCATTTCCCAATGGCCAAACAATTGTTGGAAAACGGTTTTAACGTTATTTGCGAAAAACCCCTCACAACCACTTATAAAGAAGCAAAAATATTAGAGAATTTACTTGAACAATCAAAGACCATCTTTGCCGTAACCTATACCTATACCGGTTATCCAATGGTAAGGCAAATGAGGGAGATGATCGCCGCTGGTGAAATAGGAAAGATTCAAAAAATTGATGTACAATACTATCAAGGTTGGATTAACTCAATAATTCATGACAAAGAAAAACGATCAACTGTTTGGCGGCTCGATCCTCAAAAAGCAGGGATAAGCAGTTGTGTAGGGGATATTGGCACCCATGCTTTCAATATGATAGAATTTGCAAGTGGTCTGGAAGTAAAAGAAATACTGGCAGATCTAAATTATCTTTACCAGGATAATAAATTGGACATAGATGGTACTATTTTAGTCCGATTTTCAGATTATGTGAAAGGGGTTATTAGATCAAGCCAAATTGCTACAGGTGAAGAAAATAATCTTTCAATAAGTATTTATGGCGAAAAAGCAGGATTTAAGTGGGAACAAGAAAACCCCAATTATCTTTATCTTTTGGAAGACGGCCAGCCTGTAAAGGTACTAAAGCCTGGACACTCATATAACGGGAAGCTTTCCCTTGAGGGCACGAAACTTCCCCCGGGACATCCGGAAGGAATTTTTGATTCTATGGGTAATATCTACAAAGGGGTCGCTAAAGCCATTTCTAAAGAAGCATACGACCCTGCAGAATTCCCAACTATGAAAGATGGAATAAGAGGAATGAATTTTATTGAAAAAACCGTAGAATCCCATCGAAATGGAAATGTCTGGGTGAAAATTGACGATTAAATATTAATAACAAAATATAACCAAATGAAAAGCATTAAAGGACCTGCAGTATTTCTGGCGCAATTTATGGATACCAAACCTCCTTATAATTCTCTGGATGGCCTTTGTAAATGGGCTGCAGATTTGGGATACAAAGGGGTTCAAATACCTACCTGGGAAACTTCTTTGATAGACATCACAAAAGCAGGAGAAAGTAAAACCTACTGTGATGAACTAAAAGGGAAAGTGGAATCCTACGGGCTGGAAATAACCGAACTTTCGTCCCATCTTCAGGGTCAACTTGTAGCGGTTCATCCTGCATACGATATAATGTTCGACAATTTTGCACCGAAGGAATATCATAATAATCCAAAAGAACGAACCAAATGGGCAGTAGAACAGCTGAAAAGTGCTGCCAAGGCTAGCAATAATTTAGGACTGGATGTGCATGGAACATTTAGCGGCTCACTTCTCTGGCATACCGCCCATCCTTGGCCACAGAGGCCTCAGGGACTCGTGGAGAAAGGATTTGAAGAACTTGCTAAACGTTGGACACCTATTCTTAATGCTTTTGATGAACAAGGAGTTGACATTTGTTACGAAATACATCCCGGAGAAGATTTACACGATGGAGTTACTTTTGAACGTTTCCTTAATGCAACTAATAATCACAAAAGAGTTAATATCCTTTACGACCCTAGCCACTTTATTCTACAACAATTAGATTACATCCAATATATAGATCACTATTACGATTTTATTAAAATGTTCCACGTTAAAGATGCTGAGTTCAATGCCACAGGAAAAAAAGGAACATTTGGAGGATACGAAGACTGGATAGACCGGGCGGGGCGTTATAGAAGCCTGGGCGATGGCCAAGTGGACTTTAAAACAATCTTTTCAAAATTAACGCAATACGGCTGTGATGTTTGGGCGGTAATGGAATGGGAATGCTGTATAAAATCACCCGAACAAGGGGCAAAAGAAGGAGCCCCATTCATCGAAAGTCAAATTATCCAGGCTACAGAGAAAAAATTTGATGATTTCGCTGGAACTGAAATCGACGAAAAGAAATTAAAAAAGATTCTAGGAATTTAATTTTTATTTAAACTAAGATAGCTCTAAAAATTTCTCTCGCATGGTTTAAAACAATCAGCAGTAGAAAATGAATTTATAATATTAAATAGGACTATCTCAACACTGTGTAAATAGAAAAATAACAGGGGTCGCGACCCCTGTTATTTTTTTGTCTAATTTTAAATTTCACACAGTAGGAAAAAAGAAGATTTATTTAGGGATGAATTTTTTGAAGCAGTTCAAAAGCTGTGATGAGCTCAATGACTTTAAAAAAACTACAGAAACGTAGCATTGAGAAAATGCCCGAAAGGGAACTCAGCACACAAGAATTCCAAGGTGATAAACACGGCCATATAAGTTGCAGTCGGGCTTCCCAGGGAAGCAAAGAAAAAAGTATTAGACTTTCTTCGTTAGGCAAAAATGAATCTGCAACCTTTTGGATGAGTGTCTTTCTGATATAAAATCCCGGGGAACCGAATTTATACTTATCCCGGCTACCGATACCATCAGGAACGTGTTTCTTGAGTCCAAAATCCAAATCTGTGTAGGACATTAAATACGTAATGCCTGCAGGTACGTGGTGCAAGGACATAAAAACCTTTTCAGCAGACATAAAGAATATCTACAACGCAACTATACAGCAAGCTGCAAAAGCTGCCCTGAATGATTTTGCAGGGTAACAGGAAAGTAAATACTCCTATGTAAAAGAGCTGGAGTAACAACCGGGAAGACCTTAGCGTATTCTCTCAATCCCCCTAGTGATAAGAAAGACCATTACCACGAACCTTATCTAGAACCTCGTGGGAAAAATCAGGAAGCACCCATAAATAAATTGTCCTTCCCTACAGATGAGGCAGTGGACCTAATCTGTATATTTGGCTACAAGGGAAGTCACTAAGAAGTGGACGCAATGCCTATCAACCTGAGTTCGATGTAAAAAAAAATCACTTATTACGAGCTATTTTAGGCCATAGAAAAGCGGAAAATTAGTATATTTAAGTGTCTTAATACCAAGAATTTAACTAATTTTTCCGCTATGATTTCTA
>Ga0307487_1001722_pt1 | contig 15059 bp, 14 predicted proteins | sample CBIW12metaG_FD_203665 | JGI IMG/M metagenome (GOLD analysis project Ga0307487, IMG submission 203665) | Sea-ice brine microbial communities from Beaufort Sea near Barrow, Alaska, United States - CBIW 1.2 | ecosystem: Environmental > Aquatic > Marine > Coastal | place: USA: Alaska | collected... | reverse complement strand
AATCTCGCACAAAAAATTCAGAAGAAGATCCAAAGCCAATTTAAAATTGCACTGGAACCGGAAGTAAATATTTTTTAGAAATTAATTTTAAAGCATAAAAAATCCCGCAGAAGCGGGATTTTTTATGCTTTAAAATTATAATTATTTTACAGGTTTCTTCATTAACACAGCATCGATTTCATGAACAACACCGTTTGAAGCATCAATATCTGCCTTAGTGACCGTGGCAGTTTTGCCGTTCTCGTCTTTTAAAACGACTTTATCGCCACTCATCATAGCAGTTAACTCAGTACCTTCAACTGTTTTAAATTTATAAGTACCCTTGTTATCTTTAATTGACTTAACAAGTTGAGCCGAGGTAATTTTACCATTAACGACATGATAATCAAGGACTTTTTTCAGATCAGCTTTATTTTCAGGCAACATCAGTTTATCTAAAGTTGCTTTTGGAACTTTAGCAAATGCATCGTTTGTAGGGGCAAAAACGGTGAATGGACCTTTTTGGGTTTTCATCATTTCAGCCAATTCTGCAGATTGCATAGCGCTCACCAAAGTACTTAGTTCAGGAGTAGCCATTGCTTTAGCGGCAACACTGGTAGATTCCATTTGCATTTTCGCTTCATTGGTCTTCATTTCAGCCTCTTTTTCGGCTTCCATGCGTTGCATTTCCATTTTATCCTTTTCTGCTTGTTCTGCTTGTCCAGCTTTCTTATCGTCTTTACAAGATGTAAAAGCAATTGCTGATAAAACAGCAACAATTAATAACATTTTAAATTTCATAATATGGTTTTTTTAGTTAATTTATTGATGCAATTTAGCGAGTAAACTATAATTATTACATATTTTGTAATTAAAGTTTAGTTAAAAAATTCAAAGTAATTCTAAAGTAAGAATACATTTCTATGTGCCCGATTTTATCATTACTTTTGTATAAAGAATCTTAGTTATGAAATTACTTTTAATTACTATAGTATTGTTAGGATTGGCATTCGCAGGAATTGCCATAAAAATATGGGCAAAAAAGGATGGTAAATTTTCAGGTACTTGTGCCAGTCAAAGTCCAACCTTGAACAAGGATGGAGAAGCCTGTGGCTTTTGCGGAAAATTGCCCGATGAAAGGACAGATTGTTCCGGATCCAATTTGGAGAATTAAGCTTATATGGCAACAACATTAATCGTCCTTTTCCTGATAGTCTCAATTATAAATATCCTATATTATTTAGGATATTTTAGTTTTGCCACTTCAGAAAACAACAATCCTGAGTCATCAAATATTCCGGTTTCTGTTATTATTTGCGCTAAAAATGAAGCTGAAAACCTCAAGCAGTTCATACCTTCTATCCTAAATCAAAAATATCCCAATTTTGAGGTGATCCTCATCAATGATGCTTCAGAAGATGATACTTTAGAGGTGATGGAAAATTTCCTTCAGGAAGATCCCCGGATTAAACTTGTGAATGTTCAAAACAATGAGGCTTTTTGGGGCAAGAAAAAATATGCGCTTACCTTGGGCATCAAAAAGGCGAAAAATCCCTATCTATTGTTTACTGATGCCGATTGCGCCCCGGTAACCGATCTCTGGATTGAAAAAATGGCAGCAAATTTTAATTCTGAAAAATCCATAGTTTTAGGTTATGGAGGATATTTTAAGGTTAAAAACTCCTTTTTGAACAAACTCATTCGATTTGAAACGCTTCTTACCGCCATTCAATATTTTTCCTATGCCAAATGGGGCTTAGCTTATATGGGAGTGGGTCGTAACCTGGCATATAGCTCCAAAGAATTTTATGACCAAAATGGATTTGCCACACATTTACATATTCGATCGGGAGACGATGACTTATTTGTAAATCAGGCTGCTACAGCCGGCAACACGGCTATTTGTTTTGACCAAGAAACGATCACCCGAAGTGAGCCAAAAACGAATTTCAATAGTTGGTTCCGTCAAAAGCGAAGGCATGTTTCAACCGCCAGATTTTATAAGTTAAACCACAAATTGTTGTTGGGAATGTTTTATTTCTCGCAATTGACATTTTGGATTTTGCTACTCATCTTATTGATCTTTCAAATTCAGTGGCAAGTGGTTTTGGCTGTTTTTGCAATCCGGCTCCTAATTCAATACACCGTTTTTTGGAAATCGGCTAAAAAACTGGACGAACTGGATTTGATCTGGATGCTTCCCGTGCTGGAATTGTTTTTAATTTGCATACAATTCGGTATCTTTAGCATTAATATCATTTCAAAACCAACCAATTGGAAATAAACCCGGCGCTCCTGCTGCTGCAAATTGAAAAGGCAAAAGCCGGAAATCAGGCTGCTTTCAAATACTTGCTGGACACCTTTTGGGTTGATGTGTATGCATTTCAGCTTAAACATACCCGAAATGAATATGATGCTGAAGACATCACTATTCAAACATTTTCAAAAGCTTTTGACAAACTTCACACTTTCAACGAAAAATACTCTTTCAAAACCTGGCTGATCGCCATTTCAAAGAATATCCATATTGATTTAATTCGCAAAATGAAGTCTTCCATAAGATCGGAGACGGCTGATGAAGGAACCGAAAAAGTCAACAAAATTGCAGATGAAAGCCCTTCAATTGAAGACACCTTAATAAGTGAACAACATTTGGCCCAATTACTCAGCGATATTAAACAGCTGAAACCCCCTTACCAGGAAGTGATCAATTTGAGGTATTTTCAGGAAAAATCATATAAAGAAATATCAGAACATCTTCAGGAACCAATGAGTAATGTAAAGGTAAAACTCTTACGCGCCAAGAAATTACTCGCACAGATTATCGAGTCAAGACGGTCATAAAACCCTGTAAAAGTCTATAGACTTCAATTTATTCATTTCATCATATTATTGTATCTTTGAGCCTTAGAATTTTAATATGACAACAGATACTTTAGCTACCTCCAAACCCACCCCAAAACCTAAATGGCTACGTGTAAAACTTCCTACCGGAAAAAAATATACTGAGTTAAGGGGGGTAGTAGATAAATACAAATTAAATACCATTTGTACCGCTGCGAGTTGTCCCAATATGGGCGAATGCTGGACTGAAGGCACTGCGACCTTTATGATCCTTGGGAATGTATGTACGCGTTCCTGTGGATTTTGCGGGGTCAAAACCGGAAGGCCGGAATCTATAGATTGGGACGAACCTGAAAAAGTTGCCCGTTCCATAAAATTAATGCAGATCAAACACGCGGTAATTACCAGTGTAGATCGCGACGATTTAAAAGATATGGGGTCCATTATTTGGGCTGAAACCGTAAAGGCCATCAGGAGAATGAATCCAGGAATTACTTTGGAAACCCTTATTCCCGATTTTCAGGGAAATGAACGAAATATAGACAGGATCGTGGAGGTAAGGCCAGAGGTAGTTTCCCACAATATGGAAACCGTAAAACGATTGACAAGAGAAGTGCGAATTCAGGCGAAATACGAACGTAGTTTACAGGTTTTAAAATATCTGAAAGACCAGGGAATTGCGAGGACCAAATCTGGAATTATGTTGGGATTGGGAGAAACCGAAGAGGAAGTGATCCAGACTTTACAGGATTTGAAAAGCGTTAACCTTGATATTGTAACTATAGGCCAATACCTGCAACCCAGTAAAAAGCATTTACCCGTAAAAGAATTTATCACTCCGGAGCAATTCAAAAAATACGAAAATATCGGATTGGAATTAGGTTTCCGCCACGTTGAAAGTTCGGCTTTGGTTAGGTCTTCTTATAAAGCCCAAAAACATTTAACGTAATTTCATCTCCAAAAAAATATGGCTGAAAAAATAAAAATTGGGATCAACGGCTTCGGTCGTATTGGTCGCAACTTGTTCAGGCTATTGTTAGATCACAAAGAAATTGAGGTTGTTGCAATTAATGACATTGCCGATGCCGCGACACTCACCCATCTCCTTAAATACGACAGTATTCACGGAAGGCTGAATACAGATATTGCTTCTGTAAATTCAAATATTGTCATCAATAACAGGGAAATTCCCGTACTCAATCATGAATATCCAAAGGATATTAACTGGCCCAAATACGGAGTTGAGTATGTAGTGGAAGCCTCCGGAAAATTTAAAAAAACCGACGACCTGAAACAGCATCTTAAGGAAGGTGTTAAAAAAGTCATTCTTTCGGTACCTCCGGATGACGATCAAATTAAAATGGTGGTTTTAGGCGTAAATGAACATATTCTGGACGGCAGTGAAAGAATAATTTCCAATGCGTCCTGCACAACCAATAATGCAGCGCCAATGCTGGATGTGATCAATAAAAATTTTGGCGTAAAACACGCTTATATCTCCACAATACATTCCTATACTTCCGATCAAAGTTTGCATGACAAACCTCATAGGGATTGGCGTAGGTCCAGAGCGGCTGCACTATCAATAATTCCGACCACTACGGGAGCGGCCAAGGCACTTACCCGCATTTTTCCCGATTTGAAGGATGTGATAGGAGGTTGCGGGATCCGTGTGCCGGTACCTAACGGCTCGCTCACAGACATGACCTTAAATGTTCTCAGGCCAACAACTATAGAAGAAGTAAATTCGGTTTTTGCGGAAGCATCCCGAACTTATCTTAAAAATTATTTGAGTTATACCGATGAACCCCTTGTTTCTATTGATATTGTTGGAAATCCTTATTCCTGCATTTTCGATTCGCAAATGACCTCGGTTATTGGTGGGGATTTGATAAAACTTATTGGATGGTACGACAATGAAATTGGTTATTCCAGTCGACTTATCGATTTAATTTCTTTCGTTTCAAAGAATTAACTATATTTAACGAAATTATGTACGAGCATTCCCCTCAATGAAGAACATTATTTTAACGTTTTTACTTCTTTTTTGCTGTTACACCTCAGTAGCTCAGCAAAAAAACGACGAAGAAATTTCAGGAATAAATATCAATATTCAAAATCTTCTAAATGAAGCCGAAATTTCAATTAATGTTCTCGATTTTAAAAAGGCCCTCATCCAGCTCAAAAATGCTTTAGAACTCTCAAAACAAATTAACGACCAAAAGTACATTGCGCTTTCCAGCAGCATTCTTTCTAAATTGTATTATATACGTCATGATCAAGATCAGGCTATTACTGAACTTCAGCGTGCTATTTCAATCCAACGGGAAATTAAGGATGAACCCGGTTTGGCCTATAGCTATCTGAATTTTGCGAAAATTTTTAATTTAAAAAAAGATTTTGAGCGGGCAAATAAATATTTAAACCTGGCGGAAGATTTTTATTCAACACAGGAAAACACTGAATATTTAGGATTGGTAAAACTTAACAGGGGAATTATCTTGTTAAATTCCGATAAATCCTTGAAAAGCAGAAACCTGGCGCTTAGCCTCTTCAACAATGCTGAGACCTATTTGAAGGAAAGCGATAATTTATACGAAATTTCACGTTTGCATTATTTTAAAAGCAGAGTTTATCTAGAACTTAACCGACTTGAGGAAGCAGAAACACAGGCGCAAAAATCCCTGCAAATCTCCAAGGCAAACAATTTTGGCGGGATGATCATGTTTTCCAATAAACTGCTAAGTCAAATTTACGAATCACAAAAAAATTACAACCAATCCCTTGCTTACCTTAGAACAAGCAATCATGTGCGTGACTCTATTTTCGATATGAACCGGGAAGCCCTTGCTCTTGAGGCCAATACCCGGTACGAGGTAAACGCTTTAAAATCAAATATTGAGGAACTTAAGATCCAGAATGCAGAACAGGTTCGCTCGCTAAAGGTCAATAAACTAACCACTATTTTAAGTGTTGCCCTTATCACGATCCTTTCCTTGTTGACCTTATCTTTATATAAGAACAATAATTTACGTGCCAAGGCAAATGAATTGCTTCAGAAAAAAAATGACGAACTTACCTTAGCTAAAGATAATGCCGAAAAAGCTTCTTTGGCAAAAGCGCAATTTCTTTCCACAATTACACATGAGTTGCGCACCCCACTTTATGCGGTTACGGGATTAACTCATCTATTATTGGATGAAAGCCCTACCGAAAATCAAAAAGAACATTTAAATTCGCTGAAATTCTCGGGAGAATACCTATTATCCCTAATAAATAACATTCTGGACCTCAACAAACTTGAGGCGAATAAAATGGAAATTTTGGATACTTCCTTCAACCTTGAAAAGCGCATTTCAGATGTTTTGGTAGCACTTAAAAATTCTGCCGACAACAGAAACACCAAATTGCATTTTAGTTTTGACCCGCAAATTCCTAAAAAACTAAAAGGAGATCCGCTCAAAATTTCTCAGATCCTGATTAACCTTATTGGCAATTCGATCAAATTTACCGAAGATGGCGATATCTGGATAAATGTTAAGAAAAACCATCAGGTGGGTCATCAGTATTTTTTACACTTCGAAATAGTAGACAATGGCGAAGGAATTACCAAGGAAAAACAAACTGCGATTTTTGAAAATTTCACCCAGGGATCTATGCAAATAAACCGGAAATTTGGTGGAACCGGGCTGGGACTTTCGATAGTTAAGAATTTATTGAACTTAATGCATAGTGACATTCATTTAGACAGCGATTTAGGCAAGGGTTCTTCCTTTAGTTTTGACCTTAAATTTGAGGCTTTTGAACAACCCGAAACAAATCCCGATGAAAATGGAAAGGGAATTGTGCCGCTTTCAAATAGCACTATGCACAATAAAAAAATCTTAATTGTTGAAGACAACAAGATCAACCAAATGATCACCCGAAAAATACTCGAAAAACAACAGGTGATTTGTGATGTTGCCGACAACGGAACAATTGCCATAGAAATGGTAAAAAACAACGTTTTTGACCTTATATTAATGGATATCCATATGCCGGGCATCAGTGGAATCGAAGCTACCATAGAGATCCGGAAATTTGACGAACAAATTCCCATTGTTGCCCTTACGGCGGTGACCTTGGATGAAAATCTAGATGAATTTTTTCTGAACGGATTTACCGATATTATCCCTAAACCCTATAAAACAGAAGAATTTTTCAATAAAATAAACTTGCATCTTGCCAACAGTAAAATCCAGGTATAATATCTTGGCATATTGTTTGAATAGAAGGGGTAAGGAAAAGTATATATAAAGAATATATAGTTTGAATTAGCCAAAACTTAAAATGGGGTGCAATGCACCTCATTTTTTATTTAAGACATATCGTTCAATTTGTTGGTCAAATTCCTGGGACTTGCTGCCTGTAAACTTCATTTTAATAGGAATGTAATACAAATTTGGATGAGATATAACTCCTTTTAACCTCATAAAATCCTTTTCGGTTGTTAAAACCAATGGAGCTTCCATTATTTGATTTAAATCACCCTTTGTGAATTTATGATGATCGGGAAATTTTAAATGCTCAAAATCAATGTGAAGTTGATCGAGATAATCGCATAAAGGTTGTGGATTTGCAATTCCTGTTACCAGTGTTATTTTTTCATCTGAAATGGAACTTATCAACTTCTTCTGTTTTTCACTATAAACTTTGTTGCTATATTCTATATAACTGAAAAATAATTTTTGATGATCCTTCAGCTTAAGCCCTTTTCTTATAGCGGACTGCTTTTTGACAGGCATGTTTTTTGGGCACTTTGTCACCACTATTATGTGTGCACGTTTAGCACCAGATGCAGGTTCCCTCAAATTGCCCGTGGGCAAAATAAAATCGTCTATATACAATTCATTATAGGTAGTCAAAAGGATATTTAATCCGGCTTCTACTTTTCGGTGTTGGAAAGCATCATCCAATAAGATCACATCAGGGGAACAATTGGATTGCAACAGGGAAATCCCCCTGGTTCGTTTTTCATCCACTGCAACTATCGCACGCTTGAATTTTAATTTAAATTGCAAAGGCTCATCCCCCGCCATTTCTGCTGTCTCGCCTCCGTCCAAAAGAAGAAAACCGCTGGACTCACGCCCGTAGCCGCGGCTCAAGGTTGCAGTTTTGTGATTTGATACCAGTAACGTGAGCAGGTATTCTATCATTGGGGATTTCCCGGTTCCTCCAACGCTTAAGTTCCCTACACAAATTACCGGAAACGGGAATGAACTGGATTTAAATACCCTAATATCATATAAATAATTTCGCAGCAGCATCGCGATGCCATATAATAAAGCGAATGGGAACAGGAATTTTCGAAGTATACTCATTGTTACGAATGTATAATATTTATATTTGAATTAAAATAGTAAACCCATGTTAATTGCTGAGGTTATAAAACACCTGGAAGATTTTGCGCCGGCTGCAACCGCCGAGGATTTTGACAATGTTGGATTATTGGTGGGAGATCCCAATTCGCCGGTTTCCGGAATTTTAATTACTCTAGACACCCTGGAAGAAGTCGTTGAGGAAGCCATCGCCAAAAATTGCAACCTAATTGTGAGTTTCCATCCCATCATCTTTTCCGGATTAAAAAGGTTGAATGGCAACAATTATGTTGAAAGGACCGTGATAAAGGCCATTCAAAACAATATTGCCATTTACGCCATTCATACTGCCCTGGACAATCATCATCTGGGAGTAAATAAGATGATATGTGAGAAACTCCATCTTACAAACTCCAAAATTTTAATTCCGAAAAAAAACAGCATAAAAAAACTCACCACTTACATCCCCACTTCCCAGGCAGAAATGTTGCGCAAAAAGCTTTTTGAAGCAGGAGCGGGTTCTATTGGAAATTATGATGAGTGCAGTTTTAACCTGCAAGGCACGGGCAGTTTCAAAGCTAATGCACAAGCAAATCCGGTTATTGGGAAAATAGGAAAAACTCATTTTGAAGAAGAAACCCAAATAGGAATTACCTTCCCCAAACATCTTGAAGGAAAGATCTTAAAAGCGCTCTTTAAAAACCACCCTTATGAAGAGGTGGCGTATGAAATTATAACCCTGGATAATGCCCATCAGCAAATGGGAATGGGAATGATTGGGGATTTGCCTGAAGAAATGGAGGAAACAGGATTTTTGGCTCAGATTCAAAATACCTTTCATACAAAATGTATTCGTCATTCTGAACTCCTGGACAAACCCGTAAAAAAGGTAGCTGTACTTGGCGGAAGCGGAAGTTTTGCCATTGAAAATGCCAAAAAAGCCGGGGCCAATTTTTTTATTACCGCCGATTTAAAGTATCACGATTTCTATAAAGCAGAAGGAAAACTAGTTTTAGCAGATATTGGACACTATGAAAGTGAACAATACACAAAAAACCTATTACACGTGTATCTTAGTAAAAAAATCCCTAATTTTGCACTTATTTTATCGAATACAAAAACCAATCCTATCAAGTATTATTAACTATGGCAAAAAAAACCGATATTACTGTTGAAGAAAAGTTAAGAGCATTGTACGATCTTCAACTAGTCGATTCCAGAATAGATGAAATCAGAAATGTACGAGGTGAACTTCCTTTAGAAGTAGAAGACTTAGAAGATGAGGTAGCCGGGTTAAATACGCGCATACAAAAATTAGAGGGCGATTTAGATTTTATTGATACAGACATAAAAAACAAAAAAGTTCTTATTGAAGATTCTACGGGAGCGATTAAAAAATATACTGAACAACAAAAAAATGTTCGGAACAACCGGGAATTTAATGCATTAAGTAAGGAAATTGAATTTCAGGAACTTGAAATTGAACTTGCCGAAAAAAATATCAAAGAATACAGAGCTCAGATAGAGCAGAAAAAACAAGTAATTGAGCAAACTAAAGAACGTTTGACCGATCGTGAAAAGCACCTTGCCCACAAGAAAGGCGAACTGGATGCTATTCTTGCGGAAACAAAGAAGGAAGAAGAATTGTTGGTGAAAAAATCCAATGAATTGGAAAACCTGATTGAAAAAAGGTTGATAAGCGCTTATAAACGAATTAGAGTCAATGTTAAAAATGGATTGGCAATCGTTCCTGTAGAACGCGGTGCTTCCGGAGGGTCTTATTTCACTATTCCACCACAGGTTATTGTGGAAATATCAGGCAGAAGAAAAATCATTACCGATGAACACAGCGGTAGAATTTTGGTAGATGAGGACCTGGCTAAAGAAGAACAGGAAAAAATGGAAAAACTATTTTCTAAAATTTAAGAATATATTTTTTATTTAAGGGATATTCGAAAAGTATATAAATACTTTCTGAATATCCCTTTTTTGTTTTCATAAAGCCTTAACAACTCTTTGGCATAAAGATTCAATATATATTCTAATTTTATGGCCTTATAACCCCACAGCTATGAAATTCAAAATATTCTTAGTCACACTTTGTTGTTTTTTTATGCTTATTTCCTGTAAAAACAACGATTCCAGCGTTGAAGATTCAGAAACCGATTCGAGGTTAAAAACATCCGAATCGGAAAGCCCAATTCAATCCAAAGAAATTAAAGATCAATCCAAAACGCTGTCTTCATCGAAAACCGAATCCAAAGATTCATTGGAAATTGTCGAAGGAACATACATCAAGGTTGGAGAAGAATCTGATTCTAATTGTGAATGTTATTGTCTTGACTTAAGTTTCACCTCAATTTCTGATCTTTGTATTTCACCTAATAAAATTTATATAAACGTAAAATATGAAAAGACCAATAACAATTCTATTAATGTATATTTAACAGGTCCATCCAACATCAATTCTGAAGGAGACAAAATGCCTTGGGATAAATTTGATAAGGATCTCCCAATTGCGATGATTACGCTTCAAAATAACGGAAATTTAGAACTGGATTGGTTAGGTTTTTCCATTGATGACGACTTAGCTATTGAATATGCAATTTTCGGAAAGAAAACTCTTGAAGGAGAATTCAAAAAGATATAAACCGAGTAGTAGAATAAAGAATCAAGACTATAGAATTTAGAAAAAATATTCATTTGCTGGAATCTGCCTGAAAAATTATGCTTGGTTCTGGATCTAATGGATTAAGATAATGCCATTATATTGATACATAAAATTCTGTAAAAATTTTATATATCAACTCAAGCGTCTTTCTTCTATTATCTATATTCTTTCTTCTTGTTAATATAATAAAGGTCATTTGTTGACCTATAAAACTTTACAAAAATGAAAATGATTCTATTATTCCTATCATTATTTACATTATCCTGTGGCAATTCCAACACAAATAATGTATCAACTTTTGATGTTAAAAAAGCCAAACCAGTAGAAGTTCCAGTTCAGGACGATAAAGCCAGAGCTTACTTCGCCAGCGGATGTTTTTGGTGTGTGGAGGCCATTTACGAAAGTGTCGAAGGAGTTGACGAAGTGATTTCAGGATATTCCGGAGGTCAAACAAAAAACCCAACATATGAAGACAGCAATACCGGAAGGACAGGTCATGCTGAATCTGTAGAAGTTATTTATGATCCTAAAAAGGTTGATTTCGCCACTTTAGTTCGGGTTTATTTTGGATCCCAAAATCCCACTCAGGTGAATGGTCAGGGACCAGATAATGGATCTCAATATCGTTCAATAATATTCTATCAGAACGAGGAACAAAAAAAGATTATCGAAGATATTAAAGCAGAAGTTGCCAAAAATAATGATAAACCTATTGCGGCTGAAGTTGTTCCTTTTCAAAAATTTTGGAAGGCTGAAGATTATCATCAAAATTATGAAAAACAACATCCGGACAATCCTTACATTCAAAATGTTTCAATCCCTAGAATAGAAAAGTTTAAAAAGAAATTTCCGGAATTGCTCAAGAGAAATTCTGAATAACATTCAGCATATTTAAAAATTAAAAATGAAGTCTTCACGGCTTCATTTTTTTTTATGCTAAATTTCAATTTATATTTTAGTAAAAAATATAATTAACTATTTTTACACTCTAATAAATTTCGGCGCTATACTGTATGCACATAACCACAGAAAACATTCTCTTAATTGGTTCCCTCCTTTTGCTGATAAGTATACTTGCGGGAAAAACATCTTACAAATTTGGAGTTCCTACTTTAATTTTATTTTTACTGGTAGGTATTTTAGCCGGATCGGAAGGAATTGGGAAAATTCATTTTGATGACCCTCAAATCGCTCAGTTTATTGGCATTGTTTCCCTAAATTTCATTCTTTTTTCTGGTGGACTGGATACCAGCTGGAAATCTATTAAACCGGTTGTTTGGCAAGGTGTTTCGTTATCTACGTTGGGAGTTTTGTTGACAGCCTTATCTGTCGGCGGATTTGTGTGGTTTATTACAGACTTCACTATTTATGAAGGTTTATTACTAGGTGCAATTGTTTCATCAACTGATGCAGCCGCTGTCTTCTCTATTCTCAGGTCTAAGAATCTCGCATTAAAATCCAACCTACGGCCCACCTTGGAATTAGAAAGCGGAAGTAATGATCCGATGGCCTATTTTCTTACTATTGCATTTTTAGGATTAGTGGTTAATCAAGATAAAAGCATTTATAGCATCATTCCCTTATTTCTTCAACAAATTTTGATTGGGGCTGCGCTTGGTTTTATCTTAGGTAAAATAAGCAAAAAGCTCATCAATCGGATTACTCTTGATTTTGAAGGCCTGTATCCGGTTTTGGCTATAGCTCTTATGTTTATAACATTTTCAGCAACCAACTTTATAGGTGGGAACGGATTTTTGGCTGTTTATTTAAGTGCAGTCTATTTGGGGAATCACAACATTATTCATAAACGTACCATTATGAAAATGTTTGATGGGCTGGCCTGGCTTATGCAAATAGTCCTCTTTTTGACTCTTGGATTGCTTGTTTACCCTAGTCATGTGTTGCCAGTAGTTGGAATCGGAATATTTGTTTCAGTCTTTCTTATCCTCATAGCCCGGCCGATAAGCGTATTTATAAGCCTGATGTTTTTTAAAATGAAAATGCGTCGCAGATTTTACATATCTTGGGTAGGTCTGCGAGGTGCAGTGCCCATTGTATTTGCAACTTATCCACTATTGGCGGGGATTGAAAAAGCAGATATGATTTTTAATATTGTGTTTTTTGTCTCCTTAAGTTCCGTATTAGTGCAGGGAACAAGCCTTTCATTAATTGCAAAATGGTTGCATGTGGCACTACCAGGAAAAGCAAAACCTAAATCACCTGTCGACACATTTCTAAATGATGGGGCCAAATCTTTTATTAGGGAAATTGTAATCCCGGAAAACAACCATTCGGTGGGAAAAGCCATAGTTGATTTGAAATTCCCCCGGAAAGCAATAATCGCCATGATCTCCAGAAATGATAAATTTATAACTCCAAATGGTGCTACAGAGATAGAACCAAATGACATGTTAATTATATTGACAGAAGATCAATTTACCCTGGAAGAAATTTATAAATCTTTAAATTTGAATAGGCAACATGAAGAAGATGAAGATGAAGATAATTTAGTTTAATTACATATTTCTAATCACCCAGAAGCTTAAGCATTAGCATTTCCACCTCCTTACTATCCCATTTATTCTTAATGTCCTTTAATTCCATTACTTTATCCATTAAAACACGTTGTTCATCTCCAATTCTAAGCGCTTCAGCATAAGGTTTATTTGAAAAAGTTACTCTGGAATACAAGGGAACCCATTTATTCGGATATTTTTCAGCAAAATGCTTTTCGATTTTTTTTCTCAATAAAAATCCTGGATCAGCTGTTTTACTGCTCATTTCGATAAAATTACGGTAACTCAATTCTGAAATTGCGTCTGCATTTGGTTTTCTACTATTTTCATATTCTCTAAAAATCTTTTCCCAATTGTCTCCATATTGCAACATTAAATCGTCCAGAACAGATATATCTTCAAATCCGGCGTTCATTCCTTGTCCATAAAACGGCACAATTGCATGAGCAGAATCACCAACCAGGGCAACTTTATCCAAGTAAGTCCATGGAAAGCATTTCATAGTAACCATAGCGCTTGTAGGATGTTTGAAAAAGTCGCTGGTTAAATTGGAAATATCACCTTTTATATCAGGAAAATAAGTTGTAAAAAACAGGTCAGCTTGTGCTTCGGTTTTAATATTTTCAAAAGAAACTTCTCCTTCAAATGGCATAAACAAAGTACAGGTAAAACTTCCGTTTAAATTTGGCATAGCGATAAGCATAAATTCTCCGCGAGGCCAGATATGAAATGATGTATTATCCAATTTATGAGTTCCATCAGCATTTGACGGAATTGTGAGTTCCTTATATCCAACATCTATAAATTCCTGTGAATAATTGAAACGGCTTTGTCGCTGCATTTTATGTCGTACTCGGGAAAAAGCGCCATCTGCTCCAAATACGATATCAAATTGATATTCCTGCCAGGCCCCCTTTTCATTTTCTCCTGTATAGATTTTAGCCTCTGATAATTCAATATCCCAAACTTTTTCTTCAAATTTAAAAATGGCACCTGCAGCTTCAGCTAGATCGATCATTTTACGATTTAATATTCCACGGGAAATAGAATAAATGGCCTCACCTTCCTTTCCATATTTTTGATAGTAAAGTGGCTGATCATTTATGTGAAGTGCACGTTTGTCCAGGGGCAAAGCCAATTTTCTTATTTCGGATTCAATACCAACCTTTTTTAAAGCATCCCATCCCCGGTTTGACATCGCCAAATTTATTGACCGCCCGGAAAACTGAATATGGCGCACATCTGGCCTTCTGTCAAAAACGGTCACATTATGACCACGCTTTCTTAGAAAAAGAGCCAATAGAGATCCTACTAAGCCGGAGCCAATCACCGCAATATTTTTTGATTTTTGCATTAAGCTTATTAAACTAAAAGTATTATTCTATATGATTAATGGTAATTTTTACAAACTAACAAAATTTTTTCTTTAATAGATATATTTTTTTTGGAGTAAAATTACTTAAAAGATATACATCTATTGTTCTTGATGTTTTGCGATATAAGATGAGTCGATTTTAATATAAAATCTGAAATCCCATTTTTTTAATGACGTTAAAAAATAGGTAATTACAATTTGTTTAACAAGAAATTACATTTGCAACAATTAGTTTAGTGGATTCAAAGTAAAATTAAGAACACGAATTTTTACGGTAAAAATTGACGTTTAAGAAGTGACTAGTCACTCAATCCTAA
>Ga0307487_1001717_pt1 | contig 15095 bp, 10 predicted proteins | sample CBIW12metaG_FD_203665 | JGI IMG/M metagenome (GOLD analysis project Ga0307487, IMG submission 203665) | Sea-ice brine microbial communities from Beaufort Sea near Barrow, Alaska, United States - CBIW 1.2 | ecosystem: Environmental > Aquatic > Marine > Coastal | place: USA: Alaska | collected... | reverse complement strand
TGCGCGCCTCCCTCATGGCTGCGCGGGCCACCCTCGCCTGCGCTCTGGAACGCCGGGAAAGCCGCGGTGCTCACAACCGCAGTGACTATCCCGACATGGATCCGGCCCTGCGGGTGAACTTGGTGTGGTCAGCCGACGGCTCGATCGCGCACGAGCAGATCCCACCGGTGCCAGCCGAGATCGCGGCACTCATGGAAGACGTCACCCAGGTCGGCAAGTTGCTTGAATAACAAGGGTATCCGGTATCGAAACACAACCCACCCTCGACACTTCGGACTCTGTACAACTGCGAGACGCACTTCTCCCGGTTGGCGACGATGCGCAAAACTGCCCCGGAATCTTCGATTCAACGATCACCCCACGGCAGACAACCCTGGCCACTTAATCTAGCCACGATAGCGGGCAAACAGTTTCCCGGCCCCTCACACGATTAGCGCGCCAACTCTTGGCAACCCTTCCGTGCAACCGCTATCGGGGTTTCTCCACACAGCCGTTGCCTCGCTAGAGTGAGCGCAGAGCGGGGCCTGGGTGGGGGGAACTGACTAGATGATACGAGAGTGGAACTCCGAGCACGACTCGTGGGCTGTCTACGGTGGCGGCGCCCCAATCGATGATGCAACGCGCACTAGCTGGAGGGAATCAGTCGATGATGACACTCCCCCGGTTCGACTCATTGCCCACTCCCCCTACTGGTTTTGGGGAACACTTGGTGTCCTTTACGCATTTTCGTTCGCGAATCCGCTAGCCACCGTGGCAACGGGAGTTGCCGCAGTGGTTGGCATGCTCGCCGTCATACACGCGGCGTTTCGCGATCGAACTCTCCTCACGCAGCGTGGAGCGTATCCCGTAGCCTCACCCTTGTGGATGTTCCTCAGTCCGATCGCCTACCTCGTCGCCCGATCACGGGCGCTGAAGTCAGTTCCTGGATATCGCCATGGCTTCGTGGGCTGGTATCTCATTGGTTTCGGGATAGTCGTCGGCTGTGTACTGTTCTTTCTTGCCGCACAGGGCCTCATCGGCGCCGCGGCGATCTGATACCGCGCAGCTAAACCGTACCTGTCCGCTCCCCCAACGGTGCTCAACGTAAACCCCGTCAGCCACGCCACATTCGCCGTTGCCGAAAATTCCGCGTACGTTTTCATACACGCCGGTTCGCCACAGAAACCGGTTCGCCACAGAAAGAGGGCACTCCACGATGACAGACGCGATGCGCCGCCTGAGCATTCGAATGCTCATCGTCGCGGCTTGCGCTACAGGCGTGCTCGCGTTCTCCGCTCCTGCCGCCGCAGCTCTTGCCTCTGCGACAGCGGCGGCGATGGCAATCGACGAGCCCGGGGCCATCGAGCCGACCGCACCGCAGACTCCCACTCCGACAGTGCCTGCTACCCCAGGTCCGACTCCGACGATCGAGCCGACCCCCTCGCTCACCCCCGCTCCGGTTCCGATTCCGTCCGACACGATCGCCCCCACCCCGAGCGCAACGCCCACTCCAGTCGAAACTCCGGCAAATCAAGACAACGAGGAAGTTACCCCTCTCCCGGCGATCCCACCGAGCTTTGCGACATCAAACGTTTCGCTCACCTCACTCCTGATTGCTGTCGCAGTGCTCGCGGCGAGCCTCATCGTGCTCTGGCTCGCGCTTCGCCGGCACTCAGCCACGGCGCAGACAGCACAAGCCTCGACGCCGACGCGCGACCGAGCGAATTCGGCGGCCGTGGTTCTCAATTCGATGGCCGATACTGGCGAAGCAATGATCGACAGTGGCTACCCGGTGAGCATGGTTCGTTCCGCCGTGAAGGATATCGCCACCGCCAACGGCTATGCCTCAGCCGAGGTCGTCGTCTTTCCGACGGCACTGTTCGTGTCGCTGGATGACGAAGGTGCCACTCTCACTCGAGCAGTGTCGGCAGGTAGACAGTCGTATCTACTCCATCACGTCGATGTCATTGATCGCGTAGTAAAGGTGGGGCGGGTTCGCTCGGGCTCCAGCGCGTGGGTCACACGTCAGCTCGCGAAAGTGCGCAACCTTGCTGCGCCCTTTTCGAGCACCCAGCGAGTGTTCGCATATGCGCTCACCTCGGCTGCGATCTCCGTACTATTGGGCTCTTCATGGTTGGGGGTACTTTTAGCTGCGCTCCTCGGCATGGGCGTCGGCACTCTGTTGCTGCTCGGTGAGCGTCTACCTTCCAGCTATAGCGCGCTGGTCATTGTCGGTGCAGCACTCGGATCCTCTCTCATAGTGCTGCTCGCAGCCCGGGCATCCGCAGACCCCGGAGTGCTGCCGTCACTGGTCGCCCCGTTGGTAATTCTGCTGCCCGGAGGGCTCCTAACGACCGCGGTAATCGAACTCGCAACCGGGCATATCATGTCTGGTTCGGCTCGGGCGGCGGCAGGCGCAATGCGACTAGTGCTGCTCGCCGTCGGAATTGTGTCGGCTGGAGCACTCGTCGGGTTACCGAAAATCAATCTCGATGTTGCGAGCGAACCGCTCGGTCCTCTTGCCCCGTGGATCGCTGTCGCGGTCTTCGGCGTGGGAATCACCATCTATCAGTGTGCGCGACCAGCCTCCATCCCCTGGATTCTGCTCGTGCTCTATGTCGCCTATGGCGCTCAAGTGATCGGTGACGTATTGTTCGGCGGGGTGCTCTCAGCACTCATCGGTGCCATCGCGATGACCCCGGTCGCAGTGCTTGTCGCGCGGCACCGCAGCGGTCCTCCCGCGATCGTCAGCTTCCTCCCCGCGTTCTGGCTGCTTGTACCCGGTGCGCTGGGTCTTGTCGGCGTCACCGAGATTCTGGGTGGTGACGCCAGCGCTGTTAGCACTCTCGTCACGACCGTCGCCACAATGATCGCGATCGCCCTTGGCGTGCTCATCGGGCTCGCCGCGTCGAGCTCTTTGCGTGATAACCGACTGCCTAAGCTCTTCGACTTCCTGGAACCGGTTCCGGAGCCGGCCTCGGAGTTAGGCACAGAGTCAGCGTCAGAGTCAGCGTCAGAGTCAGCGTCAGAGTCAGAGTCAGCGTCAAGGTCAAGGTCAGAGCCGGATTCCCGGGGAGCAGCAAGCTAACCCTGAGCCGCTCGCGGTCGTCTCGGTGGGGGTCAAGAAACAACAAAATCCCCCTCCAATATGGAGAGGGATTTTCGTTGCGATGTCTAAGACATCTTTTCGTTGCGGGGACAGGATTTGAACCTGCGACCTCTGGGTTATGAGCCCAGCGAGCTACCGAACTGCTCCACCCCGCGGCGTGTAGTTAAGAATAACACAGGGTTAGAGGGGCGAAAACCGAACTCAGCGGGCTCACAGTGTGCTGCGAGCCCGCTGAGTCAGAATGTGTTACTGGGTTGCGGCGATTGCCCGCTGAATTGCGGCGACCATGCGGTCATCCGCTTCAGCAGCTGTGACCAAGTCGTTGGCTGCATAGGCTGCTTGGCGGTCGGCCAGTGCTGCCTTGTAGTCACCGAGCGCCTTATCGAGAGCCGCATTGTCGCCAGGGGTTCCGGGGTCAACGGGAGCTTCAGGATCAACAGGAGCCGCCGGGTCAACCGGAACTTCACCGTCTCCAGCCGCAGCACCAGAATCTCCACCGAACAGTGAGTCAAGTGCCTGATTGAGGGTGTCCTCGAAGGCAATCTGATCACCAAACGACACCAGAACCTTGCGCAGCAGCGGGTACTGGGTTCCACTCGTCGACTGAACATAGACCGGCTGCACATAGAGTAGACCGCCACCAACGGGAAGTGTCAGCAGGTTACCGAGCTTGACCTCGGTGTCACCGCGCTGCAACAGGGCCAACTGATTGGCCACTACCGTGTCGGTGTTGAAGCTGTTCTGCACCTGACCGGGGCCAGGAATCGTATCCTTCTTCGGCAGGTTCAACAGAGTGAGCTTGCCGTAGTCGGGCCCGGCATCCGAGTTCGCCGTCAGATAACCGGTGAGAACGCTTCGACTTGCATCGGCCGTTCCCTTGGGAATGAACGTCGAGTACAGCGTGAACGCAGGATCAGTAGTGCCCGGCACCTGCATCGTGAGGTAGTAGGGCGGTTGCGTTGACCCAGTCGTGGAGACCGGGTCTTCCGGGCTGACCCACTGGTCATCACTCGAGTAGAACGAGCCAGCATCCGTCACGTGGAAGGATCCCAAGATCTGGCGCTGCATCTTGAACAGATCCGCGGGGTAGCGCACGTGATCCAGCAGTTGAACACTCATGTCGCTCTGCGGCAGCAACGTGTTGGGGAAGATCTTGTTCCAGGTCTCTAGAACAGGATCTTGGTCATCCCATGCATATAGCTTCACGGAACCGTCCTGAGCATCAACCGTCGCCTTGACCGAGTTGCGAATGTAGTTGATGTCATCAAGGGCAAACTGAGGCGCCGGCGTGTAGGTGTCTGCAATCGCACTCGAAAGCTGCTCAACCTGCGAGTACGGGTAGTTGGCTCCCGTGGTGTATCCGTCGACAATCCAAACAATGCGGCCATCCACTACGGCCGGGTATACGTCGCTGTCAACTTTCAGGTATGGAGCCACCTTCTTGACACGGTCGAGAGGCTCACGGTCGTACAGAATCTGCGACTCATCAGTTACGGCCGATGAGAGGAAGATCTGTTCTGACTGGAACTTGATCGCATAGACAAGCTTCTTGAAGATGTTGTCGAGCTTCGGGCCGCCATCACCTTCGAACGTCGTCGTGGCGTTCTGGTCGCCATCTTCGCCACCCGATGGGTAGTCGAGTTCGATGTCATCGGCGCCTTTAGGCGCTCCCACGATCGAGTACTCGGGTGATTTCTCACCGAAGTAGACGCGCGGCTCGAAGTCACCAAGCGAGCCCGTACTGGGAATTCCGGATTCTAGGAACACTGGCTGCCCATCAGCTGCGCGCTGGTTACCGAACGCAGCGACGACGCCATAACCGTGGGTGTACACAACAGTGTTGTTGTACCACGACTGGGACTCCCCGAGACCGGACTGGTTGAGCTCGCGGACTGCGATCACCGTGTCTTGAGTTTCGCCGTCGATCTCATAGCGGTCAACATCGAGGTGGCTGTCGAACTGGTAGTACTGCTTGAACTGTTGAAGTTGCGCAAACGCCTGGGGGGCGATGGCAGGGTCGAGAATTCGTATGTTGGCGGTTGTCGTTGCGTCTGAACGCAGCGCGCCTGATTCGGCATCAGTGGTGGCGCTGTATGGCACCTCGTCAACATTCGCTACGCCGTAAGCATCTCGTGTTGCTTGAATACTTCGGTCAATGTATTCAGCTTCGTACGTGCGCGCGTTGGGGTCTACCTGAAAGCGCTGAACGATCCAGGGATAGAGGTTTCCGACGACGAGTCCACTAATCAACAGCAGTGCCGTACCAATCATCGGCAGACGCCAGCGACCGATAATGGCCGTGACGATAAAGAGGATAGCGACGATTGCGGCGATACCGGCCAGAATTGCGCGGCCAGGAATAGTCGCGTTCACCTCGGTGTAGCTTGCACCCGTCTGCAAGAATCCCTGGCTGGACGAGTACAACGTCGTGTACTGATCGAGCCAGATGCTTACAGCCTGAAGCGCAAAGAAGAGGCCAGCGGTGATGGCCAGTTGGATACGAGCAGAGCGCGAGATGCGAACCTCACGCCCGTTGACGCTGAGCGCACCGTAGAGATAACTCGTGGCGAGTGCCCCGACGAAGGAAACCACCAACACAGCCGAGGCGAAGCCAACAATGCCGTGATAGAGGGGCAATTCGTAAAAGTAGAACCCGATGTCGAACCCGAATAGTGGGTCGACTTCACCGAATGACGTGCGGTTGAGCCACTGGAGCGCAACCTGCCAGTTGCCCGCTGCAGAGACACCCCCGAAGATGCCCAAGAGCACCGGAATGCCGACCATGGCGATCTTCCGCAGCGGCTCGACTACCTGCTGGTAGCCCTCCAACTGCGCATTGAGCTTGGCGTAGATGGGGCGTGCGCGGAAGGCAACCAGAAGGCTGATGCCTACCGGAACGGCCATTGCGACAAAGCCAATGAGAAACATCGCTGCATTAGCGATCCATTGGGTAGTGAGAACACCTAGGTAGCCGGCCTGGTCAAACCAGAGAACATCGGCATAGAGATTAGAGAACAAGAAGAATGCAATAACAATAACGGCGAGGATTATCGCCGTTATTGTTAGCGCGGTCCTCGTTTTGTTCGGTGGGGCTGCTTGGGTTTGGCTCGACACAGTACTTCGCTCCTGAAATTGGGGGCCTAGCGGTATCTTAAAGGTCTTTTATGGGTGCGGGGCGGATGATCGCTCTCAGCGTCAATCGGGGAACCACTCAAACAGTGGCGCTCAACTTGCGTCGCATGACGGAAGACCTGTGCCACTCAGTCCAGCACGAATGCTGGCAAGCGCAACAAGGGCATCGTTGAGGTCGTCGATCGCGTACACGGTGAGGCCCTCGGGAATGTTGCCCGAAACCTCATCGCAGTTCTCTGTGGGGGCAAAGAAGAAGCTGGCTCCCGCACTACGCGCGCCATACATCTTCTGCTGGATGCCACCGATTGGGCCGACGTCGCCCGTTGCGGTGATCGTTCCGGTTCCCGCAATTTCTTCGCCGCCGTTGATCGCACCCGGCGTGAGCTTGTCGATGATCCCGAGGGCAAACATCAGGCCCGCGCTCGGGCCTCCGACGTTTTCCAACTGAATCTTCACGTCGACGGGGAAGTTGTACGCGCTGCCCACCACAACACCGATAACCGCGATCGGATCGTCTCCCTCGGTCATTGTTGGGGTGATCTCGACAGTCTGCTCTTCGCCGTCACGCTCAAAAACGATTGTCGCGGCAGCAGTCGTGCCGCTATCGGCGATCTTATTGCGGAGTCCTGTGACGTCAGCGAAAGCTTCGTCATTGACAGAACGAATGATGTCGCCCGCCTGCAGCACGCCATCCGACGGTCCACCGGGGCTTGTCTCAGCGACGGTGAGCGTTGCGTCGAACTCATAGTTCAGATCTGAGAGCGCAGCAGCAATTGCTTCCTGCTGCGAGCTTTCCATCTGGACGCGACCGGCCTCGGTCGAATCTTCGAGCGTCACGCCGGGTGGGTACACGGCTTCGACCGGAACGATTGAGCGACTGCGATCGAAGAAGGCAGCGCCGACCTCAAACCAGCTGAGTGGTGAGTCAGGGTTTCCCTGCACATTAACAGTGAGCATGTCGAGCGCACCCTCGGTGGGATACGTCGTTTCCACAGGAATTTGGATGAGCGGCACACGGTCACCGTCGATCTCTACGTCACCCAGGGTGTCGTAGACAGGCCCCGGTTGCTCGATGATGTACGGCGAAGGAACAAGTGTTGCCAACAGTGTGCCGACGAGCGCAACACTGAGAATAAGCCACCCCAGCCAGCCACTTCGGGCACGGCGCGATGAAGGTTCGGGACGATTATCAGTAAACAGGGCCACCTAGATCCTTACGGGGTGGAAGCGGTGTTCGCCACAGGCGCACGGTAAGAGTTACTAGCCTAGGTCAAAACTCAGCCGCACACGGCATCGAGCGAGTAGCGTTAATGAATGGCTGACGACGCTGACAACAATTCCGAAGACGAGTTCCGCGACATGATGCGCGAGTTCCTCTCCGGCGAAGGAGAGATCGATCCAGCGAAACTCGCTGCGGCCGCTGGACTGCCAAACGATCCTGCGATGATCCAACAGCTGCTTGGTCAGCTCCAGAATGCTCTGGGAAAGAGCGACGACGGAATCAACTGGGATATCGCGCTTGAGCAGGCCAAGAACCTTGCCTCCCAAAGCACTGTCGTCTCGCTGCCCGCAGAACGCTCCAAGCTGGAACAAGCCCTGCACGTCGCATCCCTCTGGCTCAATGATGTCACCGAAGTCTCTGAACTGACCGTTGAACCCAAACTGCTCAGCCGCAGCGAATGGGTCACCATCACGATGCCGATCTGGACTCAGTTGGCTGAGCCCGTCGCCAATTCAATAGCCGACTCGCTCACCGATGTTCTCAAGCAGAACGCCCCAGAAGAAATGGACGAAATGCTTAGCGGCGCGAGCAAGATGATGCGCAACATCGGCGGCACCCTCTTTGCTATGCAGCTTGGCCAGGTGGTAGGGCAACTCTCCAGCGAGGTTGTATCGGGTGGCGACATCGGCATCCCGCTTCTCGACGAGCAACAAGCGGCACTCATTCCTCAGAGTGTCTTCGCGTTCGGGCATGGACTCGACATCCCCGACGAAGAAGTGCACCTTTACTTGGCAGTGCGCGAACTCGCCCACGCCAGACTCTTTCGGCATGCACGGTGGCTGCGACTGCAGTTGCTTACCTCGATCACTGCCTATGCCCACGACATCCATATTGACGCGGATGCGATCGCGGAACTCGCCAGCGGATTCGACCCCAGCAATCCAGAAGAGTTGCGCGATGCCATGACCAATGGCTCGTTGATTCCGCCGAAAAGTGAAGAACAGCGCGAAGCGCTCGAACGGCTCGAGACTGTGCTGGCGCTTGTCGAGGGTTGGGTGGATGTGGTCACTGCTGCCGCGACCACGCGACTGCCTTCTCGCGGTGCGATTGCTGAGACCGTGCGCCGACGCCGCGCATCCGGAGGCCCTGCGGAGTCAGCATTCGCCACTCTCGTGGGCCTTGAACTTCGTCCGCGTCGACTGCGCGAAGCCGCAGCGATGTGGCAGTACGTCAGCGACGAACTGGGTGCACAACAGCGCGATGCGCTCTGGTCGCACCCCGACCTGATGCCGACGGCGGCCGACATCGACGACCCTGCCGCGCTCGTGGCTCGCCTTCGTGACGGTGGCAGCACTCCCGACGACATCGATCAGGCCATCGATGCCCTTCTGAATGACGAATCGGGCGACCGCCCGCACGAGGGCGACAAACCGTAGGTCGAGCGCCACCGACGCTGACTTTGCGATCGTCTTACGCGCTGTGGACGCTTTGCGCTGACTAAGCTGACGGTGGGCACAATGGGCACATGATCCTGCGCGTAGACCCCCGGCTACCCCTGGTGTGGCGCTCCCCCACAAGTGCACAATTGGGCATCGACCCACCCGCTGTCGTGCTACCCCACGTCACCGAAATCCAAGAGAAGATCCTCTCAGCCCGTGTTGCCGGCATTAGCCGCAGCGGCATTAGCATGCTCTCCCGATCGCACCCTGAAGAATGTGATGACCTACTCGATGCCCTCTCCCGAGTGCTCACTGCTATCCCACCGCAGCCGCCAAGCGCCCATGTAGCGGTGCTCGGCTCCGGATCTTTGGCCGAGTCCATTGCTCGAGTACTCGCAGCGAGCGGTGTAACGGTCACCGTTGATGAGACCGCCGATAAGCTGAGCAACCCCGATCCTGATCTTGCGATTGTGGTCGGCCACTTTGTTATCCCACCCTCTGTGCACTCGCATTGGCTTCGCCGTGATATCCCGCATCTGCCCGTCGTGATTTCAGATTCCGCTGCCGAAATCGGGCCCGTCGTCACTCCTGGAATCACCGGATGCCTACTCTGCGTCGAGCTGCACCGGCGCGACGCCGATCCCGCCTGGCCAGCCATCGCAACCCAACTCATGGGGCGCACCTCGCGGGCCGAAAGCCCGGTGCTGATTGCGGAAGCCGCGGCCGAGACGAGCCGCATGGCGTTGCACCGCCTCGGCCGCGTGGGTTACACCGTTTTTGATCAGACCCCGACTGATGCGACCTCATCAGTGCGCATCGATCACGCCACCGGCCGCCGCGACGAGAGTCTTCGGTTTCGGCATCCCGAGTGCGGATGTCAGCAGGTGGGCAACATCCCTACCGTGGGGTCCGGTCGCGCACATCGTCCAGAAAGCGACTGGGGGCGCGACGCCCACCCCGACCTGTTTGTGCGCTAGCCGACCACGACATCCCGAGCGATCGGCGAGCACGAGTAATCCCTACGTAGAGGAGTCGTCGTTCTTCGTCGATTGCGTCGGGAGTGCGGGCATAACTGATGGGCAGCAAACCCTCGTTGAGCCCGACGATGTGCACGCAGTCCCACTCCAAGCCTTTCGCCGAGTGCAGGGTTGCAAGGTTCACCGCTGACCGCAATGGTTCGTTGTTGCTGCTCTGGCGATCAACCAGGTCCGCAACGAACTCGCGCAGGGTCATAGCGTCGGGTGCATCTTCGGCAAGCCGCATGATTACATTCAGCGATTCCCAACGATCACGCACCGCGCCGGCACTCTCGGGGGGCTCCTGCGACCATCCGATTGACCTCAGAACGTCACTAACTGACTTGAATAGTGGCTCCGTGGCTGTGGTGATGGATGCTCCACGCAGCAGCATGATCGCCTCTTTGACCTCACGCTGATCAAAGAACCGGGTCGCACCGCGCACGAGAAAGGGAACTCCGGCCGCGGTGAGTGCCGCCTCAATCGGCTGCGACTGCGCGTTGATGCGATAGAGCACTGCGATCTCTTCGGGGCTTGTCCCTGCGGCAATCTGCCCGGCAATCGCCTCGGCTACTGCGGCCGCTTCGGCCTGATCGTCATCGAATCCGGTGACCGCTGGCGTTGTGGAGTGTTCTGCGGTGGCCGACTGCAGCGTTAGCGCTCCCGGCTGATTGGCCATCAGCTTGTTCGCGGTGTGCACGATCTCAGGCGTCGAGCGATAGTTGCGTTCCAGCCGCAGCACGATCGCGCTTTCATGGCGTGAGGCGAAGCGCAACAGGAAATCTGGACTTGCACCGGCGAAGGAGTAGATGGTTTGACTGACGTCTCCGACGACGCAAAGATCGTCTCGGTCCCCTACCCAGAGGCGGAGCAATTCATGTTGCAGCGGCGAAACGTCCTGGTATTCGTCAACAACAAAGAAGCGGTACTGCTCGCGAACCTGCTGTGCGATCCGTGGTTCAGCCTCGATCATGCCTGCAGCAGCCAGCAGCACATCTTCAAAGTCGATCTGTCGACGCGCATCCTTGGTCGCCTCGTAGGCAGTCTGCAGCGCAACCATGCGATCGATCGTGAGCGCCGCTGGCACGGTGCGCCCCGCATCCGCGTACTGTTCGATCGACATGCGGGAGGTCTTGCGCCACTCGATCTCCGCGGCGACATCACGCAGGGTGGCAGTATCCAGCGTGAGTTTCACCGAGTCGGCAGCGTGCGCGATCATGCGCGCTTTGCCTTCGAGCAGTCGCGGCATTGTTCCGCCGATGGTTTGCGGCCAGAACGCATTCAACTGCGAGAGTGCGGATGCGTGGAACGTTCGAGCAGACACACCTTCCGCCCCGAGAGTGCGCAATCGGCCGCGTAGCTCACCCGCAGCGCGGTTGGTAAAGGTGAGTGCCATTACACGGCTGGGCGGGTAGACACCGGTCGCTACGCCATACGCGATTCGGTGGGTGATCGCGCGGGTTTTCCCTGTTCCCGCTCCCGCGAGGAGGCATACCGGCCCAAGGAGCGCTTCCGCTGCTTGGCGTTGGCCTTCATCGAGCGAGTCGAGCAGGGCGTTTGCTTCTAGGGTCACGGTTGTTCGTCAATCGGTTGCCCATACCAGTGCTCAATAATTGCGCGCGCGATCGATGAGTGCCCTGGCAGACGGATGTCATTCAGCGAGGCAGCAAGTTCTTCACGGCTAAACCAGCGCAGGTCGAGAATTTCGGTGCCATCTGGGGTTCCCAGCCCAGTAAATCCAGGGGCGACGGATGCCGTGAACCCGAGCATGAGTGATGCGGGGAATGGCCATGGCTGGCTACCCAAATAGACGGGGTCGACGACAGGAACGCCAGATTCTTCAAGGATTTCGCGTTGAACGGCTGACTCAAGCGACTCGCCTGGCTCGACAAATCCGGCGAGTAGCGAATATCGATTCGATTCCCAGAGTGCATTCGATCCCAACAGAAGTCGGTCATCGTTGTCGGTGATGCCCACGATGATCGCGGGGTCGGTGCGAGGAAACACTTCGAGCTTGGAGGCAACGTCGCGACGCACCCAGCCAGCTTTCTCCACTACCGTCGGCTCACCGGTGCGGGGCGAGAACAGGTGCGACGAGTGCCAGTTGAGGATGGCGAGGGCCTCGGTGAAAAGCCCGGCGTCACGGTTGCTCAATTGGGTTGCGATCGAACGCAAGTTTCCCCAGTTTGCTTCGGCGAAATGCCCCGCATCTTCCAGCTCAACGGTGACGATGGGAGTGCCAACTGGCTCAGGACTCGTGGTCGACGTTGACCGCCCGAGGTAGACACTTGTGTGGCCGCGCTCAATCGCATCCGGTCGCAGAAGCGCTAACGAACCATCGGCCGCCAGCAGAGCGGAGCCGTCGAAAATTGGCAAAACTCTCGTCGTTGTGTCGCGCCACAAGCGGTCAAGAAGACGAGGATCTTCTCTCGCAAGGTGGTCACGATCAATTTCATATCGCGACAGTGGCAGTCGTGAAAGAAAAGACTGTGACATGTATCGACCCCGTCCCAAGTGCGTGGCGTGCGGCAAATGCGCGTCAGAGCAACCTACCCTGAGTGTTATGGCCAGATCACATCTCACTCTAGCCGCGCTGGCGACCTCCGCTGTCGAGGGACTCGATGTTGCCGCAGCCGCAGCGTTCGGCACCGGCAATGGCAATGACTTCGACTCCGCACTCATTACGGGGCGCGACAGCAAGCACTGGATTATTCGAGTGCCCCGCAACACTTCTGCAGAAAATGTGCAATCCGCCGACCTCGTCGCACTGCGCGCGCTCAGCGCGGGTGTGCGCACCCGTCTGCCGTTCGCCGTCACCAGCTACGCTGGCCAAGTGCCCGTCGGCCAAACTCGCGGCATCGTCTACGAATTTGTGTATGGCAGCAAGGTTCCGATGCGCATGTACACCACTGGACCCGGCTCGCTCTCCGCATCGATCGGTACCGCGATCGCGGCGATTCACAGCCTGCCAACTAGCTTCGTTGCGGATGCCGGACTCCCCGTGCAGACCGCCAGCGAGAGCTTGCGCGCCTGCATCTCGATTATCGACCGGGCCGCTGCCACCAAACTGCTTCCCGCCGCTCTCCTCGAACGCTGGCGCGAGGCTGCTGAAGACTCTAAGCTGTGGCAGTTTCAGCCAACCGTCGTCAATGGCTCGTTGGTCTCAGACTCCTTCTTGACCGCAGACAACGCGGTTACTGGCGTTCTGGGCTGGCAAGACATTAAGGTCGGCGACCCCGCAACTGACCTGCAGTGGCTGCTCGGCCCGCGCAACGAGGCAATCATCGACTCCGCATTTGGTGCATACGCGGATGTCCGTGGTGCTGGCGACCGCCAGCTCAAGCAGCGAGCGACCTTCTACGCCGAGCTTTCGGTAGCCAAATGGCTGCTTCACGGAACCGAAGTGCGCAGTACCGAAATTGTGGACGACGCAGTCGAAATGTTGACCACACTGCTCGACGACATCCGCGATGACGTTATGAACCCGATCAGCGCACACACGATGCCCACTATGGCCGTCGATGAGGTCGAAGCCATGCTGCGCAAGAAGAGCCGCGCGGTTTAGCCCGAAGGTGAACCACTGCCGCTAGCACTGCCGCTCGCGCGAGCACTAGGTAGAGGGCTCTTGCCCCTTGCGCTCCGAGCGCCGCTTGCCTGCCGAGCGTGATAGCGGCGACCGCAACCGACGCAACTTGTCGCGGGATGCTGGCGCCTGCGTGGCATCGGCGTCGGCATCGACATCGACATCGACAATTGTGATGGGCTCGGTAATCGCACGCGACTGATGTTGCGGAACGATCGCGACCCAGTGGCCATTGCGGCGTGGAGCCACCTTCACCGTGAGTCGACCAGAACGCGCGAGTACGATCGCGATCGCAATAGCGACGGCGGCAGGCACCGCACCGGCGATAACGAACGCCGTCTTGGCGCCCCAGAGTTCCGCGATGGTTCCCATCAACGGACCGCCCACCGCCTGACCACCGAGAATCACCATCACCCAAAACGCCATCACCCGGCCGCGGATGACCAGGTTCGATGACAACTGCACCATGGTCTCGGCGGCCGTCATGAGTAGCAGCCGGCTGAGGCCGACACCAATAAGTACGCCGAGGAATAGCCCGTAAATCGGTACGATGCCAGCGAGCATCATCATGAGGCCATAAAGCACCGCACCGAAGATAATCGTGCGCAGACGGAGACTCGCCCTGCGCGCGGAGGCCAGCGCTCCGAGCAGGGCGCCAATTGCGGCGAGCGAGTTGTACAGGCCATAACCGCTAGCGCCAGTTCCGTACACGGTGTTTGCCATCGCGGCGAGCAGTGTGGGCATTGGCATGCCGAAAATGGCAACGATGAAGACCATCACCATGGTCCAGAACAGTGTTGGCTTGTTGCGGATGTACCGCATTGCTTCGCGAATTTGCCCTTTCGATCCTGGAGCACGAGGGGCGATCAAGAGTTCGTTTTTGCGCATTGACGCGAGGATGATGACGCCAATCACCACGGCAACCGCGTTGATCCCGATGGCCCAACCCGAACCTGCTGCGACGATAAGCGCACCGCTGAGCGCGGGCCCTAGGAAGGCGCCGGAGTGGAAGATCGACGCGTTGAGGCTGATTGCGTTGCGCAAGTGGCGCGGCCCAACAAGCTCGTTCACGAACACGGCTCGCGCGGGGTTGTCGAAGACTTGGATGATGCCCATGAGTAAGACAAGGAGGTAGACGAGCCAGAGCTGCGCCACTCCCATGATTGTCACGGTGGCGAGGGCAAGGCTCAGCAGACCGATGATCGACTGGGCGACCATCAGCGTCGCACGCTTGTCGAAACGGTCGGCAATGACGCCAGCATACGCGCCGAGAATGATGGTCGGGGTGAACTGGATCGCGATCGTCAGACCCACCAAAGCAACATTGCCGGTGAGCTCAAGAACGAGCCAGTCAACGGCAATGCGCTGCACCCAGGCAGCGGTGTAGGCGATAAACTGCGCAATCACATAGAGCCGGTAATTGTGCAGGCGCAGCGAGCTGAAAGTGTCACGCCAGAGTGGGCGCTGCATGACCGCCGAGATAGGCACAGTTGCCGGTGAAGTCTCAGATGTCATAGCCACACAATCAACAGTATTGTCTCGCTACTCATTCCCGTGCATAATAAAGCCTATAAATTCAATTACGTTTCGTAATGGAGAGCGTGTGTTAGACCCT
>Ga0307487_1001712_pt1 | contig 15122 bp, 11 predicted proteins | sample CBIW12metaG_FD_203665 | JGI IMG/M metagenome (GOLD analysis project Ga0307487, IMG submission 203665) | Sea-ice brine microbial communities from Beaufort Sea near Barrow, Alaska, United States - CBIW 1.2 | ecosystem: Environmental > Aquatic > Marine > Coastal | place: USA: Alaska | collected... | reverse complement strand
TCTAAATGAGCATCGTAAGTTGCGGTTTATTAAGGATTTCTTACTGTCAAGGTAGCTTAAATAGCATGAATTATGTCCATTAGCCACTACCTTCTACTTTTTAGCATGAATTTTGTCCATTACACCACTTTTTATTAGGTGTTAACCATATAAAAAATAGGAATAATGAATGCCAACCATCACCCAAAATCTGCCCGATACTTTTAGTATAGAAGCCTACCAAAAAGTATTTTCGCTACGTCCAGTGAGTTACCCAGACGATATGCCATTACTGTATAAATGGATGCATGCCGAACACGTGGTCGATCAATGGCAGCTGCATTTGCCCATGTCGCAACTAAAAACCCATTTTGAAAAAATGCTGGCCGATGATCATCAGCGTCTTTACCTCATACTGTGTGATGGCAAGCCGATTGGCTATACAGAGATTTATGAGACTGCGCGCGATAGGTTGTCGCAGTATTACAAAGCCAAAGACACCGATATGGGCTGGCACATTTTATTGGGTGACCCTGCCGTGGTGGGTAAAGGTTATTTAAAACCAACTGGCATGATGATTACTCTATTGATATTTGAGCACACCGAGGCCAAAAAAATAGTGGTTGAGCCAGACAGTAAAGTAGAAGTTTACCAGTGGATTGCCGATAGCTTTGCCTACAAAGTACAACGTCTCATCAAGATGCCAGAAAAAACCGCCTCATTGTACTTTTGCAACCGTGATGAGTTTTTAGAATCTAGAGGCTATCTAAACTTTTACGGCGCTACTGCTTAATGAGTCAGGACTCTGCAAACGTAGCCTTTATAAAAGAGGCGCCGACAAATAAAGCGCTTATGAATAAGAATGACAACAGCAGCGGCTTAAGCGACAAACAAATACACCATGTATTGCTGACGTTATTGCTTGGCGGTACGGTGGTCAGTTTTAGTAATAGCGCCCTCAACCCTGCGATTCCAGTTTTTATGTCGGTGTTTGACGTCGACATTGTGATGGGCGGCTGGGTATTAAATGCCTATGTGCTTGCCATGAGTGTGGGGCTCATGCTGAGCGGTTATTTGAATAAAAAGTTTCCGTTTAAGCCGGTTTATTTGGCGGCTATTGTAGGGTTCATGCTCGGTTCGGTAATTGGTATGTTGGCGTCTAGCATGGGTTTTGTGATTATCGCCAGAACGGTACAGGGTTTTAGCGGTGGCCTGATTATACCCTTGTCTATAGGCATGCTTTATCAGATTTATCCGCAGCAGCGCCACGGCAGAGTCATGGCGCTGTGGGGCATCGTTATCATGATGTCACTAGCATTTGGCCCGCTTATTGGTGCGTATTTGGTCGAGCAGTTTGTATGGTGGACTTTATTTGCGGTCACCTTGCCATTAAGTGCAGCAGTCATGGTGATGGTTTGGCTATTGTTGCCCAATATGCGATCCCATGAGGCAGACAGCCCTTTTGACACCATTGGTTTTATCGGTTTACTGCTGTGGCTACTGGCGATGATGGCTTGGCTTAGTACGCTAAAGGTAGACTTTAGCGGCGGCATCATCAGTATTTTGGCGATGTGTTTGGTATCGGCCATGTTTTTGATTTCTGCTGTTGTTTGGTGGCGGTATGAGCGCCGTCAAAGCCACCCGTTGTTAAATGTACGGTTGTTTAGCAATAAGACATACTTGCATAGCAATATCATTAGTATGACCCAAACAGTGGGTTTGATGATATGCCTACTGCTACTGCCTGTGTTGATTCAAGACGTGATGGGTGAAAGTGCTTTATGGACAGGCGCTATTTTAATGGTAGCGACGCTGGTGGCGAGTATTACCACCCATTATGCGGGCAATATGGTGGACAAACGCGGCGCCAGAGGCATTGGTATTTTTGGCATCATTATTAGTGCGTTATCTACCTTTATGCTGGCATGGTGCTTGTACCAACCCACGCTTTGGGGACTTATGTTTGTGATGAGCCTGCGCGGTGTTGGTGTGGGTTTGGCCTATCTACCAACCACCACTGTGGGGTTTAGCAGCTTACCCAAAAACATGGTGACGGAGGGTGCTGCACTAAACAATATCAGTCGGCGCATTGCCTCTACCATATTTATCGCTGTTATCACCCTTTATATAGAAGGGCGCGGAGCCTCATTGCTGGCAGGCAGTAGCGGCGATATGAGTAGTGCCATCCAAGAGGTGTTTGTGATGATTGCCGTGGTTTTATCGTGTACCGTTTACTCAGCGCGTCAATTGCCAAAAACCGCTTAAAGGTTGTGTGACTTGTTCTCTAGTGTATTTATAGATTTCTTTACCATCGCTTTATAGCAGTAGATTTACCATAACCGCTTTATAAGAATAACAGTTTTATGACCACAGCAACTTCATAACATAACCAGCCCATGGGATTATTTTAAGTTATTAACGTAACTAATTATCATTCGCTTTATTGAGTCTTAATTATTTTAAGACTAAGGCACCATTATTTTAATAATCATCTTTGATTCACTTTTAGACAGGAAGCTTATATCAATGTCCAATACTCTAAACCATAAAAAAAATACGCAGCGTAATCATGTTGTTGCGGCTGACGTTACTGGCCCTTGGCAAGCGCCTATTGATCAACAAGCCATACAGCGTGCTGAGCAACGGGTGATTAAGCAATTGCTACAAGCATTGCTATATGAAAATGTTATTAATTTTGAATCTGAAAATGCGAACAACGCTAATGACAGTGCTAGTAATGACACGCTGCTGAGTTTCGTTATCAAAGCAGGTGATGATGTCAGTTATACCGCGCAAGGTTATATTCATTACAGTTTTGATATTATTCGCTTAAATAGTGCTCCGGTAACACGAGTGGTGGATGGTGTTAGTCAACAGGCGATTCTTGAGCATGTGATTAGCGATATTTTGCTGAATATTGATAATGCCGCATTAAAAGAGGGCTTTATTAAAGAGCTGCATCATACCTTAATCAATGAAATCCAATCACAGCAGTTCATCAGAAATAAAGTGACATCTGTTGATAAGCTGACGTATGAGCAACTTGAAGGTTATTTGACGGCAGGTCATCCGTATCATCCGTGCTTTAAATCTCGTATCGGGTTTGACTTACAAGACAACCATGACTACGGGCCAGAGTTTGCCCAAAATATTGATGTGGTGTGGCTAGCGGTTAAAAAAGAACTGCTCGTGAGTAACACTGTATCTGGCGTTGATACAAACGAGTGGATTAATAGCTATGTGGGTGCTGATAACTTTGCCGCGCTGACTGACAAACTACAGGATATTTTAAGCGTGACTGCTACCTCTGCAACAACAAGTAAGGGGGATGGTGTCATTGATGCTGATGATAATAACGATGCAAATAGCTATGGCTTAATACCAGCCCACCCTTGGCAATGGCAAAATACGTTGATTCAGGCATTAGGGCCATTACTTGCCACCCAAGAAATCATTTATTTGGGTAGCACTGACAATGAGTATCGTGCTCAGCAGTCCATTCGCTCACTGTCAATGCGTGATAATAATAAAGCTTACTTAAAACTCAGCATGCACCTTGTTAATACTTCAAGTACGCGCATATTGGCCAAGCATACGGTGATGAACGCTGCTGTGGTTACCCGTTGGCTCAATCAAATGATTGCTGATGACAAAACCGCGCAAGCATTACCCATGGCATTTTTGGGTGAAACAGTGGGGGTCAGTTTAGACCACGAGGCGCTACAAAAACGTGGTTACTCGCACCCCAATATTTATGGTGGATTGGGTGCTATTTGGCGCGAAAACGTCAGCCAATATCTGTCAGATGACCAAAAAGCGTTTCCGTTAAATGGCGTGAGTTATATCAATGCCGATGGCTCAAATCTCATTGATCCTTGGCTCAAAAAACATGGCGTAGCAACGTGGATTGAGCAATTAATCAAAGTCACTGTCACGCCTATACTGCACCTTTTATTTGGGCAGGGTATTGCACTAGAGAGCCATGCACAAAACATTGTGTTGGTACACAAAGATGGCTATCCCATCAAAATATTATTAAAAGATTTGCATGACGGGGTGCGCTTCTCGCCCAAACATTTGACTCAACCAGACTTACGCCCCAATTTTTATAGTTTGCCCGCTGCCCATGCTGCATTAAATCGTGGCTCATTTATCGAGACAGAAGACACAGACGGCATTCGTGATATGACGGTCGCTTGCTTGTTTTTTGTGGCGTTCTCAGACATCGCTATTTTTATGCAAACTCAGTATCACTATGCAGAAGAAACGTTTTGGCAGCAAGTGGCTAGCTGTGTGACAGATTATCAAAATAGCCACCCTGAGCACCAAGCACGCTTTGAGTTGTTTGATGTATTTGCCAAGCAAACTCGCATTGAGTCATTGGCCAAGCGCCGCTTATTTGGCGATCAGGTATTCCCGATTAAGTACATCAACAACCCATTATTCAAAAGTCGGGGGTAACACGATGCATACACTATTTCCGGTGCAATGCAGTGACCATGCTACCGGCAATCTGCCAGATATAGAGGCCATTCAAGGGGCACTAATAAATACTTTAGTAGAGTGCTGTTTGATTGAGCAGTGGGTAAATGAGCGTTTTATTGAGGTAACAACGACGACTGATTATTTGGCAAATGATTTGATAAATCATGGTTTGCCTCAGGTTTTAGAGTCGCTGCCAAACCAGTATCAAGCCTTTTTTGCACAAGACCATCTATTACAAGATAGACCATTAATAGTGATTCAAACTGGCGATGACAAACGGTTATTGCTACCGGTAGAGCCTGCTTATGCCATACCGTGGCGATTACACAAAGCTTGCTTGCCAATTTTGCATAGCCTTAATAACGGGCATGGCTCAAATGGCCTTTTGCTAGAGCCACTAAGCTCAGCACAGCAATTGCTAGATATTCTCTTATCCATGATGAATCACTCAACCTTGGTAGAGGCAGGCATACTAAAATTAAAGGAGAGTTTGGTGGCTTCTTTTGTAGCCAATCAACTGTCAGCGACTGCCAATATCACAACGTCTGTTTATTCGCGGCCGCATTGGTATCAAACCCTCATTGCCGCTGAACAATGGGCATCCTTAATGGATCGTCCCTTTCATCCGCTAGCAAAAGGTAAATTGGGTTTTACAGAATTAGCCTATCAGCGCTATATGGCAGAGTTTAATCAGCCAGTTGATTTGGTTTGGGTCGCCATTGCCAAAAGCCATGTGATGGTTGCAGACAATGTCAAAAATACTACGACCCAAAACCCCGCGGCTTATCTATTAGATAAGGCGCAGCAGCAGCAACTCATGCAAGAGCTGCAAGATAAAAACCTTACAGATACGCATATTGCCATCCCTGTACACCCTTGGCAAATGACCCATGTGATTGATGATATGTATGCTGATGATATTGCCAATGGTACGGTGGTTGCGCTACAGTTTTCTGGGTTAACCACCTATGCCAGCTCGTCCATGCGCAGTATGTTGCTCAATGATGATACGGCAAACAGTATCAAGCTGCCGCTGGGTGTGTATGCCTTAAATTCAAAGCGTTACTTGCCTGCACTTAAGCTGGTTAATGGTGAAAAAAACCAAGCCATATTAATGGAGGCAAGACAGCAAGATGCAATGCTAGCAACCCAATTGCGTTTATGGGATGAGCGTTTGTGGTGGGGATATATGTTGCCGTCTCATGTACATGATAAAAGTTCCATTAATCCATACTTTTATCAAGAAAAACCCACACATTTAGGCGCGATGCTCCGCCAACTGCCAGCAGATTTGTGCGACGATGCTGTGCGACTGTTGCCTATGGCAAGCTTGGGCATGTTGGTGTACAAGCAAGGCGTGAGCCACCATGTTTTTGACGGTATTATTCAGGCCATACCACAATCTAATAAAATGCCTATAAAAGTGGCGGCTATTAATTGTTTCAAAAACCTGTGTGATGTGTTTCTGGGTACCATGCTGCGCTGCCTGCGTTTGGGGTTTGCTCCAGAGATGCACGGGCAAAACATCCTCATGGTGCTAAAAGACCATCGTTTTACCAGTCTACTATTGCGTGACCATGATTCGGTACGTATTTATCTGCCATGGCTCACACGTCATAACATTGCTGACCCAGAATACTTAAGCCCGCCAGACTTTAAAAATCGATTATACCGAGAGACCCCGAAAGCGCTGATATTTTATCTACAATCGCTTGGGTTATTGGTCAATATTCGCGCCATTATCGAGGCATTGGTTGAGCATTATCATATTGATGAAAATGTTTTATGGCAAGAGGCGATGAGCAGTATCGAAACTGCTTTGGCGACCATTGATTTTGATGCCGATCAGCTTAAGGTGATTCGAGATGAGCTTTTGAGCAGTCAACACTACCCACATAAAACATTGCTTTTGCCAGTCATTGAGCGCGGTAGTGATCCTCATGGCAGTATGCCAGCAGGGGAGAGCTTTACCACAAATCCTTTTGATCGTGTTAAAAAAAGCGGTCAGTTATCAGCTAAAACTGCTAAAAACGACCGAACATAATAAAAAACTAAAACAGACAATAGGGCGTGTTTGATAATTCACAAATAGTCGCTATCAATGTCAGTGTAGTGTCATGATCGAAGGATCAAACACGTCCCAAACAGATGAGAAAAAAATGCATAAAAATGATACCAGTCATCTCATAGACTCTTATAAAAACATAGGCACATCAACCCTTGGTCATTTGACTGGCGAAGGCTATTTGCCAGATATCAAAGCACTATATCCTTGCACGCATACTATAGTGGGCCGAGTATTAACGGTTCAGCTAACCTCTGATAATACCGATGTGATCAACCAAGCCTTGATTCAAGCCGCGCCCAATGACGTTTTGTGTATTGATGCGCAAGTATTGGGTATAAAAGCGTGCTGGGGTGCGTTGCGAACTTGTGCCGCTATTTATGAGAAGCTGGCGGCCGTTATTGTTATTGGGCAAGTGACAGACTCAGTGCAAATCAAACAATTGGGTTTTCCGGTATTTGCGCAAGGCACAAGCGCTGTAACCACATTCAAAAGCAACCACGAACAAGGGACGCTGGCATCTGATATTGGCTATTGTTTCAATCGGCAAACAACCACCATTTGTTCAGGCGATATTGCCATTATGGATAATGACGGGGTGTTTGTATTGCCTGTGGATTTGGCGCAGCAGTTATCAGCAAACTGCCAAAAAAAGCATAACGAAGATGAGGCCAAGTTTCAGCTATTTTTTAAGGCTTATCGTAATAACCAGCTAGACCAGTTGTTTAAAAGGTAATCAAACAATAGCGAACAATAGCGAACAACAGTGAATTAAGTAGTCATCGTTTAATAAAACCTATTGAACATTGTTATTACTATAAAAAACAGCAATTATAATTTGTAAATATATATAGAAACAAAAACGATTATCATTTACAATACGATTCACAAAGTTAGTACACACAGTATTATTAGCTCAATATAACTGATACCACTATTTGATCATCTAATAAGTGAAGTGAATATGAAAAGTCATCATCAAGTTGCTCTATCCGTTCTTACCCTTTGTATTAGCCAGCAGTTATATGCACAAACCGATGTCAGTACTACGGGCGTTGCTGCCGATGCGGCGACGTCAGAAGCGTTGGCCTCAAATTCAACATCAAGTTCGGCATCAACTGGGTCTCCAAACGTCACTTTAGATACCATTAAAGTCACGGCTGATGCAAGAACAGGCACCGCGCTGGCGCAAAAAATTAGCGAGATGCCCGCAGTGACGCAGGTAATTACCGAAAACGAGCTGCAAATGCAGGCAACAGGTGACCGTACCACTGGCGATATATTGGCGCAGCTGATTCCAAGTTTGAGTGCCAGCAGTGGTTCAACCAGTAATTATGGCACCACCATGCATGGCCGTCCTGTGCAGTTTTTGCTTAATGGTGTGCCTTTAAGTGGCTCGCGCAGTCTTTCACGCGAGCTCAATAGCATTGACCCCTCACAGCTTGAGCGGGTAGAGGTACTCTCTGGTGCAACCAGTATTTACGGTGCTGGCGCGGCAGGCGGGCTGATTAACCTTGTCACCAAATCTTTGGTCGGTTACGGCCCTATCAGACAAACCAGAGTGGGCGTTAGTAGCAGCCGTGATTTTGACTCAGACTCATTTGGCTATCACGTGGGGCAAACCTTAGGTTATGGTGGCGAGCGGGTTTATGGGCGCTTAGATGTGGATTATGATACCAAAGGTGGTAAGTTTGATAGCAAAAGTGACCGAGTTAGCCCAGATGTCAACCAAACGGATCAACAAGACACCGAATCGCTAAGTGTGAACGGTAGCTTAGGTGTAGAGTTAACGGATACCCAACGTCTTGATCTCGCAGTGACTTATTATAAAGATAAGCAAGATACTAACTACGGCCCAGACTACGGTGATGGTTTAGCAGTGTTATATGGTGCCAGCCCGTCTTTAATAGCCATTGATGGCGCCAACGTAGAAAACCAGCCTTATACTGAAAAAAGCTCGGTAAATTTAAGTTACAGTGATGATGATTTTGTAGGCTCAGGTTCTAGCTTAAGCTTGACTGGTTACTACAGAAATGAAAAAGGCCGTTTTTACCCCTCAGTTAAAGCTATAACAGAACAAGATGATTATGTTCCTTACAAAAAGGGTAATCCATATTTTATTACTCAGTCAGAAGCGGAAATTGATGTCATGGGTTTACGTGCAGCCATGCAAACGGAAACTGAACTTGCTGGTAAAAAGACACTATTTAGCTACGGCGCTGATTTCGAACGCGAAAACAGCGAGCAAACCTACAATGGACAAGACTTTACGGCATTTTATGTGAGCAACGGCTTAACCTCTAAAGCAAATGGTCTCACCTACAACGCTGGACCAGATACCACCATTGATAAATTGGGTGCTTTTATCAATGCAGATGTTGATTTGACCGATAAGTGGCATACCAGTGCTGGCGTGCGTTATCAAAAACTGTCATCGGAAACTGATGCCTTTATACCGGTCTACGAACAAATGATGGAAGAGTATTACGCCAATGACCCTACAAATGATTATGAAGCAGGAACGGTTGAAGCAGGCAACACAGACCATGATAAAACCTTGTTTAACGTCGGTACCAGTTATGAGCTAACACCCAATGATCAGGTATTTGCCAACTTCTCACAAGGGTTTACCACCGCTGATATCCAGCGTACACTACGTGATGTGCGTGCAGGTTTTGTGGTCAATTCAGACAACGTACAACCTATATCAATCAACAACTACGAGTTTGGTTGGCAAGGAAAGCATGGCGATACTGCGGCACGATTGAGCGGCTTTTATAACGAATCAGATAAAACGGTTCGCTTTACCGACAGCTACACGGTAGAAGTAGTAGATACTGACGAGCGCGTTTATGGCGTAGAAGGGTCGCTCAGCCATGATATCAGTGACAAATGGCAAGTGGGCGGCAGTGTTGCCTACACCCGTGGTCAGTATGACAAAGATGGCGATTGGCTTGAGCTGGATGCTGTACGCTTAACGCCACTTAAAGGTACTGCATTTGCACAATATAACTTTGATGAAGGCAGTAATATACGTCTGCAAGCATTAGCGATTGGCGGCGATGATAAAGCTTTTGAAGATCAACAAAAAGATCCTGACTCTAGTGCATTGCCCGTTACAGGTTATATGACATTAGATGTATTAGGGCAAGTAAAAATGCCTGCAGGCCGAGTAGATTATGGGGTTTACAATTTACTTAATAAAGACTATCTAACGGTTTATCATCAAACGACGTATGGCGATCTGAATCGTCTGCCTGCCTCGGGTACGACTTACGGATTAAGCTACACGATTGATTATTAAATAAATAAATATAAAAAGGTTGCTAACGCTATGCTATAGACAAGGTTGGCAACCATTACGAATAACAGACCAATTATTCAATCGCTCAACCGTAAACATATTATCATTATTAGGCTTCGCTCGACGACCTCTAAGCCATAACGTACTCCAACTGGAGCATTATTCAAAGCTGGCATATTGCTGGCTTTTTTACGTCTATGACTTACCTCTACAAACACCTTTAACACTTAAACAGGTTGTTTAACTTATAACATTCATTTAAAATATATCTTATAAGTTAAAATTGATGATATCACTCATAAGAAGCCTGCCATGCAATCTATCTCCTTACCCAGCAAGCCGCCAACGTCTCCGCATCCCATTCTCAATTTGAGCTTCCGCATATTTTTTAGTGCGGCGGCATTATTTGCCATTGTGATGATGACACTATGGGCGTTTGTGTTTATTGGTCATACTGATATTGACGCGCAAACCTTGAATCCGCTGTACTGGCACGGTCATGAGATGATTTATGGTTATGCACTGGCAGTGGTGGCAGGGTTCTTACTGACCGCAGTGAAGACTTGGACCGGAGTGATGATGCCACACGGCTATAAACTGCTGGGTATTTTTGTTTGTTGGTTACTGGCGCGTTTGGGTTGGTTGGCATTTGGTTTAGGTATCGATTTTGGATTTGCTCAAGGCACTTGGTTATATATGGCAGCAGTATTTGATATGCTATTTATAGGAACCATGGCGTTTGTTATTTTTCGGGCAGTGCTACAGGTCAAGCAATACAAGCAGATGGGTATTCTAGCGAAGCTTACGCTACTGACGGTTGGCAATGGACTGTGCTATTGGGGCGTGTTTAGCGCAAATATGAGCATTACCAGAATTGGCGTTTATTTGGGGTTTTATTTAATTATTGGTTTAATATTGACCATCGGTCGGCGCGTGGTGCCGTTCTTTATTGAGCGTGGTCTCAGTATGGATGGTAAGGAAACGGTTACGTTACGAAATAGTAAAGTGCAAGATATCGCTAGCTTACTGTTTTTCTTAGCCTTTTTTATCGTTGATCTGTTTTATCCTAATAAGTATTTGCTGACCATCACCGCGCTGGGAGTGGCAGTGGTTAATATTGTGCGTTTAATAGGCTGGTATCATCGCGGTATTTGGCAAAAGCCGCTATTATGGTCGTTGTATATTGCGTTTTTGGGTATGTGTCTGAGCTTTGTGTTGTATGCGTTACAGCCGTGGTTGGGTTATAACCCTAGTATTGCAGTACATGGGCTGTCAATCGCAGGTGTGGGAATGGTGACGGTAGCGATGATGGCACGGGTGTCGCTTGGTCATACCGGACGCAGTATTCACACGCCTCCCAAAACGATCAATGTGATGTTTGGTTTGATGGTGTTGGTCTTCGTCAGTCGTGTGCTGTTACCGCTGGCTGATATGAGCCACTATCTGCTATGGATAATGATAGCGCAGGGCGCATGGATTGCCTGTTTTGTGCTATTTTGCATCAGCTATTTACCCATGTTGGCACGGCCTAGACCCGATGGCTTATTTGGTTGATGGCTTGGTGAATGTTTTGGTTAATTAAAAATTTACTAGAAAAAACGATGAGAAGTAGAGCTGTTATGACAATTAAGAAAGTTAAAATAAACAGGAGCGCTAGCAAATGCGACTAACCAACTATAGCGATTATGCGCTGCGCTCGTTAATTTATTTGGCAGTCAAGCCTGAGCCGCAAACGCTTGCCAATATTAGCGATATTGCGCGTAGCTATGATATTTCTAAGAGTCATTTAACGAAGATTATTCATCAATTGGGTCAGCTCGGTTACATTGATAGCGTGCGTGGTAAAAACGGTGGCATTCGGTTGGCACGTGCGCCCAAAGATATTAATTTGGGCGTATTGATAAAGCAAATCGAGCCAGATTTTGCATTAGTAGAGTGTTTCGCTACTCAGCTTTCAAATAATGACGATACTAATAATAATGACAATTATGAAGAGGCTAAGACGTCAGGTTTGCCATTGACTCTTATTGATGAATTAGCAGTAACCGAAAATAATACCAAATTGGGCTGCGTTATTAGTCCTGTATGTCAATTAAAAGGGGTGTTTTTTGAAGCACTGACCGCATTTATTAGCGTACTTGAGCGCTATACGCTAGCAGATATTATCAATAACGAGAGTGAGCTTGCGGGATTGTTATCGTAAACTCTATCAATACTATAAAAAAGGCTAACATATAATATTGATAGCCTTTTTTATGTTTCTTTTGAGTCGTTAAGCTTTTTCGAGTTTGGGACGTGCTTTGTCGATAGCCGTCAATAACGCTTTCTCAAACCCGCCCGCCTCAAACTTGACCAAACTCGAATGCGCAGCACAAAAATTACGAACATCCCGCCATTCATGCGCAAGCTCGGTCGCCCAGTCGCAATATTGCTTGCCAGCACCGGGTTCATTCTTGAGGGCTTTTTTGGTAGTGGGGTGCAAGAGCAGCTCAGGTAGAACCGCCTGAAGTAGCTTCAAAGGCACGCTCATAAAGGTATCGTCGACGTGCAAACTTTGGCTGGCAGGGTGGAATGCGAGTAGTGACCCTGCATGAATCATCTCATTGGACGAGATGTAATGGATGCCTTGCGACAATGAAAACTTAAGATCAGAGTAGCGCTGCGCCACCGCTTCACTTTCAACATAATCCTCTGCCCACTGTATTTCAGGTATTTTTTTGTGGTGACGACTGCTGCCATAGCAAGCCGCTTGTGGAAAGTCTTTTGCCATCTGCGCGCAGTGTACGGTATGAAAAGGATGCAAGTTGAGTATGGCTTCGACATCTTGACCGTTATTGGTCAATGCCATAACCTTTGCGCGAACATCTCCGGTCAGAGTATAACTGTCCAAAAAGACAAAGCGTCCTGACTCTAATTGTATCAGTGAGCACTGGGTACCAATATTGAGAATACCACCTATGCGAAAAGTCCCTCGTATATTCCAAAATCCTGTGCCCAAATTTATTATTTGATCGGCCATTTTATTGTTCCTTAACTGATGATTTATTAACTATTAATTTGTAGTGATTGGTCATTTAAAAGACTGTCGTTACACAACGTTTGATGATTATGACGGATGAAGGAGTCAAAGTCTGTTATAAAAAAGATGTGGCTGATATAGTCGCTCAAAAATAAAGCAAACAAAGTAGGGCGTGTTGGTTACTAAAAAGGACTGCCGTTTTGGTAGCCCTTTTTGAGGTATAGCTTATTCTTTATGAGTGCTTTAAACGTTAAGATGCCTCAAGCTCAGAGCGTGCTCTATCGATGGCGGACAGTAATGACGCCTCAAACCTACCTTCCTCAAAGGTCACCAAACCGGAATGCACTGCACAAAAATTATGGACATCACGCCAGTCATGCGCCAGCTGTGTGACCCAATCGCAATACTGCTTGCCAGCATTGGGCTCATCTTTAAGCGCTTTTTTGGTCGTTGGATGCAAGCCCAATTCGGGTAGTACGGCATCAAATAGCTTTGAGGGCGAAATCTCAAAAGTATCATCAACATAGATACTTTGGCTGGCAGGATGAAAAACCAATAAGGAGCCTGCATGAACCGACTCGTCGGGCGAAATATAATAAATGCCTTGCGGTAGCGAAAACTCAAGCTCAGGGTAGCGCTGCGCTACGGCATCGCTTTCAACCAAATCATCTGCCCATTGCACCTCAGGTACTTGTTTGGGATGACGACTACTGCCATAAAAGGTCGCTTGAGGAAAATCCTTTGCCACTTGCGCACAGTGAACGGTATGAAAAGGATGGACGTTGAGCACGGCCTCTATATCTTGACCGTCATTGGTCAATGCCATAACTTGCTTTCGTACAGCACCAGTTAAAGTATAACTGTCTAAAAGTATAAAACGTCCTGACTGCAGTTTTACCAAAGCGCACTGGTTGCCGATATCAAGTATGCCATTTTTTATAAATGATCCTCGTATGCTCCAAAATCCTGCACCTAAGTCATAAATTTTATCTATCATCTGTGTTATTCCTTAATAAATGGTGCATTGGACGGTTGTTAGATTTAATGGTACCTAGATTAACTGATACTTGAAACCTGCGTAACAAACGCTATACCGCGTTTTATAATTATGGTTTGTATGCTCACTTGAGTCTGTTATAAAAAAGAAGGTATAAAGATGTCTTATGGTCAGCCTTTATTAATTCTTGTTAAAGTGGATAGTTATTTATTATGGTCTTATATCGTTTAAGTCACTGATTAATTTTATATTACTTACGCGTGACGTTATTATAATGCTATGTCTTACCAATTATAGAACAATTATTATGATGGCCTCATTTGCTGATAAAGCAACTGTAGCAGTTTATTTTGGCAAACGAGTCAAACGTATGGCCCCCGATATTTATAGTCGTGCAAGAGTAAAATCGATAATATCGAACCTTATGACATGGCATAGCTCATACTATCAGCTTTGCTGTTTGGCCTAACATTTCAGTTTACGCTGGTATAGAGATCTATAAATAACCTGCTTATCTAACTGCTATAGGTTGCATTATGAAACTCGTTTATAAGATGAGCGCGTCAGCTGTCATGGCTGCTATGCTATTAACTGGTTGCTCTAAAGTGAGCACCAACAGCGATACTAGCAAAACGCCTGTGGTACAGACAGATCAAACGGCGCCTATCCCCCAAACTGGCTATCGTTTCAGTACTGCTGAAAACACTGATATTGCCAATAAAGACAAGCTCTCTTATCGTAATTTTTATTCTCAACCGTCTAAAGACGCGGATGCTGAATGGTTCGATGCTATTAAAAAAGGCGATCTTGCTACCGTTAAATATATGGTAGAAAGCGGTCAAAATCTAGAAGCCAAAGATACTGGCAATCTGAATCAGACTGCTCTAGGCTGGGCGGCTTTTATTGGCTATGAAGACATAGTAGATTATTTAGTCAACGAAGGCGCTAGCTTGCAAGCTACGGATAAAGGGGATGTATATAACGTCCTAAAATCTTCGGTGCTGGGTAAAAATACCAATGTAGTCAAAAAAGTATATAATTTATTAAATGCTGAAAATCCGGTAGATTTAAATGACCAAACTCAAGAGAGCGATGGTGAAACTCTAATTATGGTTGCCGCTAGTAATAACCGAATTGAAACTGTACTTAGGTGTAATGGACAAAATTCATGCTGGTGCATGAGCTAAAGCTATATACTGTCTATATTTGCAAGGAATCAAAGCCATGAATCAAAAAACTGCCCTTTTTGTGGTGACAAACATACCAAGAAGAA
>Ga0307487_1001707_pt1 | contig 15195 bp, 10 predicted proteins | sample CBIW12metaG_FD_203665 | JGI IMG/M metagenome (GOLD analysis project Ga0307487, IMG submission 203665) | Sea-ice brine microbial communities from Beaufort Sea near Barrow, Alaska, United States - CBIW 1.2 | ecosystem: Environmental > Aquatic > Marine > Coastal | place: USA: Alaska | collected... | reverse complement strand
TAAACTACTTTGATAACCGGAGCACAAACGCTTCGGCAGAGTCATTCAACGCAAAAATAAAAGCGTTTAGGGCACAGTTCAGGGGAGTGAGGAACGTAGATTTTTTTTATTTAGACTAACAACAATTTTTGCATAATACTAAAATCCCACAACTTTTGGGCTTGATCCCATAATACTAAAATCCCACAACTTTTGGACTTGATCCTTTTAAATTTGCTATTTACAATAATTCAACGTATAATTACACCATCCAAATTTAACATATTGTCGGACAATGCTAAATAAAACATACGCATATGAAAAATTTCACTCAGAGAAAATCCACCCTACAACCCTTCCTCTTTCTGAAAATGAGTATAATGGCAATCTTGCTTGTTATTTTATCTACTCAATGTTCAAAAGAAGAATTTATAGTAGACGATATGCAAGATTACAATTTAAAATCGACAATGAATTTAGAATCGACAAGTATAACTATTGAAAACCCAGGTTTCGAAAGTGATTTTACTAATTGGATTGAAGTAGATCCTGCTGCAATTTCTACTACTGATATACATAGCGGTAGCAAAGCAGCAAAAATAACTGGCTCAGGCGCATCTCTATCTCAGGCAGTAACAGTAACTGCCAACACCGATTACGAACTTACCGCCTTTGTAGAGGGTAGCTGGAAATTTGGTGTTATAGTAAACAGCGTTAAAACAACACGTAGCGGCGATGCAAGCAGCTACGAAGAGCAAACTGTAAGTTTTAATTCTGGTTCGCAAACAAGTATTAATATTATTGCAGAATACAATTCTAATGATGGTAGATACGATGATTTCACCTTAGTAACGAGCGACTCAACAATAACTCCTACAGGTTCAACACAATTTACTGTAAGTAGTGTATCGGCTTCTACTGATGATGGAAATGTAGCGTCAAACACGCTCGACGCAAATTTAGCCACACGCTGGTCTGGCGATGGAGTAGGTGCATACATAACTTACGATTTAGGTTCTGCAAAAGATGTTAGCACAGTAAAAATTGCTACCTATCAAGGTGATACTAGAAGTACATATATCGAAATTTTTACAGGATTAACAACTAGTAGTTTAACAAGTGTATACAATGGACAAACTGCTGGCAACACACTAAATTTAGAAGAATTTGCATTCACATCAGTTAGTGCTCGTTACATACGTATTGTGGGTGGTGGCAACTCATCGCCTAGTACATGGAATAGTCTTACAGAAGTAGAAATTTGGGGTACAACTTCTGGTGGTGGAGATATTACACCTCCTGCTCCAGTAACAAGCTTAAGCGCTAATGCTAACGATGCTTCAGTTTCTTTAAGTTGGACAAATCCGGCTGATAGCGATTTCAATCATGTTGATATATCTTACAGTGGTGGTTCAGTAACAGAAACTGGCTCTAGCAAAACAATATCTGGCCTAACAAATGGCACTACTTATACTTTTACTGTAATAGCTTATGATGATTCTGGAAATGCATCTACTTCTGAAACAATTAATGCAACTCCCCAAGCCGCTGCTACAGCAGATTATCCTTCAGACTTAATGCGTAACTACAACCAATGGAAAATTACTTATCCTGACGGTGTTGAAGACAAAACACTTTTCCAGGCTACAAATGAGTACTTTTTTGTAAATGCCAATAATGATGGTATCGTATTTAAAGCTCCGATTAGAAGCAATAACGGTACTACTCCAAATTCGAGCTACATACGCTCAGAACTAAGAGAAAGAGAAGCAGATGGTAGTGCTGATATCTATTGGACAACAACTGGTACGCACGTTGCATATTGTAAACAAGCTATTACACACTTACCTATTGTTAAAGACGAGCTTGTTGCAACTCAAATACATGGCAATAAAGCCGATGGCATCGATGATGCAATGGTTTTAAGACTCGAAGGTTCTCACCTTTTCTTAAGCTTTAACGGTGGACAACTAAGAAACGACTTAACTATTAAAACAAATTACACTTTAGGTACTGTGCACGAAGTTATTTTCGAAGTAGTTAATGGCAAACACTATGTATATTATAGTGAAAATGGCAATCTCGAAAGTGCTTATTTAGCAGGCACTGCATCTAGTTACCTTGTTACAGATGGTGCAAACTCTTATGTAATGGATTTAGATTACGACCAATCTTACTTTAAAATTGGTAACTACACACAAAGCAATGCAGATAAAGAAGGTAGTGAAACAGACAATCCTAACAATTATGGTGAAGTTGTTGTATATGACTTCTGGGTAGATCATAACTAGTATTAACAAAACAATCAAATATTAAAAAGGGCATCCAGTTTGGGTGCTCTTTTTTATTAATAAGCTCTACCTTATCACAAAATTTAAAGCCGCAATTTAGGGCACAAGTTAAACCATAATCATATTAATCTGATAAAAAATGACCTTCTAAGCATATTTTCCAAGGATTAATCAGACCTACTTCTTCAATTGTATATTCCATACGAATTACATGGTGCACATGCAATGACTATATTATTTAGATCGTTAATTCCACCTCTAGAGTGCGGAACTAAAGGAGCATAAGTTAGTTATAAGGTAAATAGAGAGTAAAATTTTCTTCATTATTATTTTCAATTTATTCGGATTTAGTCAAAATTTTGACTAACGTCAAATTTAGTTAATTTCTGTTTACAATCCTTTATTCATAGGCTTTTACCAACTTTTCAACTTTGAAATTTTTGAAAAAAGTCAAAATATTTGACGTTAACTCAAGAAATTAATAGAGCTTTCTTTGTGTGGGGAATGTGGAACAACGGCAGTCTTCCTAAGCACCTAAGTTCACCTTCCAATTTTGGGCTAAAATATCCTTTTTAAACTTAGGTTTAGGGCAGAAATTAGGGTTTACAGGATCAGTTGGGTATAATGCTATTAAAATGGCTTTGTAAGCCTAGATTAAGACATATAAATCATTCCTGTTAAAGAACACCTCCTCTCAACAGGCTAATCTCCATAACAGGCATTCCGGCAAAAAACCGGATTAGTCAATTGGGCATTCATGTATGGCCGTACCGGCCATACGAATCTTAGTTATTGTGCATAATATTTTTTCGTTTGTTATTCAATTTTTTTACTAATCAAATTCCCATCATAATCCTCTACTTTTAATAATTTGAGGTTGAATTCTCCATTGTCAGCGGACTTAATTTTATCATTCCATTCCGGAAACACTCCTGGTCTCATAGCTATTCGTTGATTTTCACCGGGTTCTAAACCTTTCTGGAATTTATAATTTATTTCTTCTTCATAAGTATAACTTCTTCCAGAAAATTTAAATTCTTAGTTATTAGCACACGTTATTTCCAATTCCTTATTTCTTTATCACTCTATCTAATATTTCCTAAAAATTACTCTTTATTCGGCACTGTACCAGAACCTAAAGTAGCTTCTTTAAACCACACTTCTGTATAGCATCCATTTGCATATTGTTTTGCTATATCACCATCATAAGTTTCTGATCCTGTACTCCAAACCATATTCTCTGCTGGTTCTTTCCCGTTAGTCTGATTATAAGCACCTTGTTTAAAATTTTGTAATTCACCAGCATAGGCATTTTCGCGTTCAGTGCCGTCACGACCTATTGACGAGTATAATGTCAATATTTGTTGAGGGATATTTGAATATGTTGCGAATTCTGATTTCAACAAGTTTTTTGTAAATTTTATAGTCTCGTGACCTTCACTTGTAAAAGTGAGATACATTATACCTTTATGAACATTTATTTCATAGCTAAATTCCTCCCCTAATTCAATACCATTTTTAGGTTCTTCAGGGTAGGAAGTTGAACCTGATCCAATAATAGACATATCATCGCCCCAAACGGCTGTTGAATAATCCCATCTTTTTGAATTATCACCTTCTGTATTAATTTCATAGTTCCAAAAAACGGATCCTTTCGTGTGCCCAGGGAATTTTTTATAAAATATTTTTAGGGGTTCGTTTTCATGTCCTTCCCGACCATGAATTTGCCCAACTACAACTGAATATGAGGCAGCAACCCTTGCATCACCCGAAGTTGAAACATGCATTACTTTTAAAGTGCCTGTTAATTTACCGCCAGTTTCAGGTATCCAATTTTGTTTTTGACCTAATTCTGTTCTTGTATTATTAGAGTTTGGCGAGGTAACACCTGAATTTGGTGTTTTATATACTATCCAATCTGTGATACTATCATTTGCAACATAAAAGAAATCTTTATGTTCATAATTTACTAATTTACTACTAGTTGTACCATCACCTAATCTAATTTTCCATTCGTCCATAAATGGAATAACATCGCTTGGATACATAGTGGTTTTTGTATCTTTATCCGTAGACTTTTTAGCAGTGTTAAAACAACTATTCATTAATAATGCAAGGCCAACCATTAAGAGAGGCATTTGAAATAATGATTTATCGAAGTTTTTTTTCATTTCAATTAATTTTGTATTTTGATTAATTCTTCCCTAATTGGAATATTCGATTAGATGTTTGCTAACGTTGAGTAAATGCGACGTGACCAGCTTTTGCCTGGCATTACCGTCATATACAATGTTCTAGTTATTATAATCAGTTATCTTTTTTCAATTTCTAATTATTTTTTCGCACTCTTTTTTTAAAGAATCATTCATCACTAATTCATTTCCACTTATATCTAAAAAATCCTAAAGCATTTTAAATTTAACTATAAGCGAAATAAAGTCACTTAGATAAATTGTTTTTTTGAATTTCTTTTTTATAGGGTTCTTTAGCTATATTCGTACAGCTATTTAAGAATCATACTAAGCCATTGATTTATTACATGTTGAAATATTGATTTAATCATTTTTAGTAAAATAGCCTTTATTTGACACGGAAGCATCACTTACATATATACTCGATTCTTTAAACCAAACTTCAGCGTAGTTTCCGTCTTCATATTGTTTTTGAATATCACCACCATGCGTTTCAGCACCAGAACACCAGTTCCTATTTACTTCGGGAGATTTCCCATTAGTTTGATTATAAGAACCTAGCTTAAAAAAAAGAAATTCATCAGTGTAAGCATTTTCACGCTCCACTCCGTCTTGACCAATTGGCACAAATAAATCTTGAGTTTGCTTAGGAATATCAGCAGTTGTTGTATATTCTGATTTAATTAAGTTTTTTGTAAATGATTTGTTTTCATGCCCTTCACTAGTAAATTTTAGGTACATTATCCCATCCTTAACCTCGATTTCATAACTGAATTCTTCACCTAATGCAATGCCATCCTTAGGTTCTTCTGGGTAGGTGTTTTTTTTAGTACCAACAACAGAAAAGCCATTACCCCAAACACTTGTTGAGTAATCCCATCGTCCAGAATTGTCATCACCTGCCGTATTGATTTCATAATGCCAAAAAACCGAACCTTTGGTATTACCAGGGAATTTCTTGTAAAATATTTTAAGCGGTTCGTTTTCATGTCCATCGGCACTATGAATCTGACCAACGACTACAGAATACGAAGCCGCTACCCGAGCATCGCCCGTAGATGATACATTCATTACTTTGAGTGTAGCTGTCAATTTAGCATCAGTTTCAGGCGACCATTTTTTCGATTGAGCCAATTCGGTTCTTGTGTTATTTGAAGTTCCATGGGTATCCCCTGAATTGGGTGCTTTATAAACTATCCAATTCCTTTTACCATCATTTGCAGTATAAAAGAAATCCTTATGCTCATATTTATTTGCATGACCAACATTTGAACCATCCCCTAAAATCAAATTCCAATCATTAAAAAATGGAATAATCTCACTTGCGTATACGGTTTTTTGAGCTTCTAATTTATTAGGTTTTTTAGCAGAATTCTTGCAGCTATTTAGGGAAATACCAAGGATTAAAAGTGCTGATAATAATGTGATTGTTTTTTTGTTCATTTTTTATTGGTTTAGTTACAAAATTCTTTCCCTAAGTTTTGATTTGTTGCGTTAAATTCTTGAATTCTCGAATTGATATTCATCTGGATCTGTAAAATATTTCAATAAATAATTTTTGCTATTACTTTTTATTCGGTAATTAATACTGGCTGACATAACCTTCAAGTACTTACTACTCTTGGGAGAGAAAGTTATAAGGTTCAATTATTTCCTTTAGGCTATCCATTTTTCTTTTTTATTGGCTACAATGATTTGTGTCGAGTAGGCAAGGGGAATTAAACACTAAGAGATTAAATTTAACCCTAGGCATCTCTCCAAAATCTTTGAATAGTTGTCAGATCCTTTTTTAAGGCATCATATACAATCTTTTTATCAACAGTTAAAGATCTGTTGCCTTTCTCTGCCCCGCCTAAAGGATATTCAACATGAAGAGTGACCGGTGGATTTAGTTGGTGTTTCTTTAATAATTTAAAGTATTTATCAAAGTCTACCATGCCTTCTCCAATAGGTGTATGAATGGGTGCCCATTTTCCATGTACTTTTCCCCACTTAAAATCCTTCAGCACAATCACTTTAATATGCGGATATAAAAGTTGAAATCCGTTCTCCCAGGAAAGCCCGCCTTCAACAATGGCATGTCGAATATCATATTGTGACCCAAAATAATCCGGATAAGCCGTTTCAATGATCTTTTTGACTTCCCAAAAAGAAGAACCCACACTCAAGCCATCTCTATTTTGATAACTCCCTATAATTCCTGATTCCTTATTTAGGATGCTTAGTTCTTTAATTTGCTGTTTGTGAATTTCCAAATCATCTTCCATTGATTTTTTGCCTGTATATTTATACCAATTTGTTCGATAATACTTTACACCCAACTTAGCAGCTGTTTCTATGACAGCAACATCCAACGGATTTTGAACGCGCTCGATGGTGGTTGAAATCATCTCACACCGGGATCCTCCGTCTTGTATATCCTTGATCGCTCTTGGTAAAACGGTTTTAACCAGCTCAGGTAGTACATGACCATTGGGGCGTACCGTTAAATCAATCCCTGAAAAACCCATTTCAGCAGCGATTTCTCCCAAAGGTTTATAATCTAAAAATTGTAGCGACTTAGAAAATATGTGAACAGACAATTGCGATGCTGTTTCTTCTGATGTCCATGCACTTAATGGAAAATTCATCAACGGCAATGCACTTGCTGCAATGGCCGTTTTTTTTATAAACGCTCTTCTTGTGGTGTTCTCCATGAGTTCTTCTATTTAAATAGTAGTTGTCCTATATTAAACGCCGAAAATAAATGATTTGTTTATCGCTGCCAGTTCCTGTAAATAAATTACAAATTTAAAACCTGCACGTCATGGTGCTTCCCGGAACCATTAAAACAGATTTGCATTTTTTCAAGCCCGATATGGTTATTTGTATTTCTGTATCACCTATCAATTGCACAGTTAACGCTTCCTTAGTAAGTTTAATGTAAACATCGGCCGATTGAGACAATTCAAGGTTGATATTTTCGTAGCGTAACTTTTTAACCCCGAAGAAATAAGTTTCATCATTTTTTGACAACGACACAAAATCCTCACCGTCAACTTTCCAAACTGAATCATGCTGTTTCCATCCTTTTAATTGCGGGTTTTTGTCCAATTCATTAATTCTGTTTTCAAAATATGAATATGGATACAAAACAGTAATAAAACTAAAATTACCAACCTCTTCATTTGAAACAACAGACCATTCTTTCCCTCTTGCCCCGGACGTTTTCACAGCTTGAATATTCCTTAACTGAAAAATATCAAGACCTGTGGCATCATCAAAAGTGGCTCTCATTAAATTTGGTCCATTTTCAAAAGTGTAATGCCCTTGCCAAACTTGTTTGTAGGTATGCTTTCCTTGAGATTTAAAATTGTCTTTAACAATCCAAAAATCATTTTTTAAATGAATGACCTGTCTTGTGTAATTCACTCCGACATTTTTAAAACCATCGTGGGAACCTATAAAAAGATCTTGATGTTGACTCGTATTCCAGGAGATGACTTTAGGTTTTGGCAATTCAATAAATTTACCGAATCCGCTTCCTCCCTGATTTGATTTATACTGTTTACCTTGTAATTCATCATCAATCAAAGCAACATTTTTTACCATAGAATTTTTAAATAATCCTAAATCTGCCAAGGAATAACGAACCTGATAGTTTGGCAAAATAGCTTTACCGTTGGCCATTGCCTGAATTCCAAGTATATCTCCGTGTTGGTGGTCAGGTTTTTCAGCATCAACTCCCGCAGAAATAATCAGCATTTGATCATTCGGATCCCAACCATCTCTTTGCACAAAATAACCGGTTGTAGGAAAAGACAACGATTTAAAATCTGGTTGTTTCATTTTAATGTCCTTTAACAACATAAGTTGCTGATTGCTTAAATACCAATACATTTTAGCCTCTACTTCTTTGCTGGCAAAATAGCCCATCACAGGATCTTCAAAAAGTAAATATCCCAGTGTCAAAGCTCCGGAAATATCATTTTTTTCAGCCCAAGGATTATGGGTGTCGTCTTGAAGTACAGGTGCGCTTCTATCTGGATAGCCAATTTTAGTTAAAGTAGTGAATAGTGATTTTAATTTCTCTTCCCAAAAAACATTCACTTTTATGCCACTAATTTTGGCCAATTGATAAACATAGTAATAGTTTTCAATATCGCTAATGTGATAATGTACAGATCGCTCAAATTGAAAACCGTCATCGTTTATTTCCTTCGACAAATGTTCTTCCAACAACTTCATAGATTGCTGGTACCATTCATCTGTTCCTTTAAAATCTCTCAATATGATAGAAATCATTGCCAATGCTGACATTCCGCGTGTTTGATGATTTCCGGGAGTAAATTCTGAATTCTCCGCATATAGGTTTGCCCCATGTTGCAATAAAGTAGCAATACTTATTAATTGATCTTCATCTGAATAATTTTCTTGCGACAAAAACATATTGTGAATTTGCAGCCAATTTAAAACCCTATAACCCGATCTAAAAGCCTCGTAAACACCATTGCCATCTTCAATTTTTTCGTATAATCCGACTTCCAATGCTGTATTTAATGACTGTAGTTGTCGTTTAAAATAGGTGAGATACGTTTGATCTTGCTTCATATAATAATAGTAAAAAGCAATATCTACCATTTTATGCTGACGTTCTAAATGCCGAATAGCATAAGCATTTACAGGTTTACCGTTTAAGTAATTAAATGGTAAAACCCAATTAGTGGAATCGGAAAATTTTGAAAGATGATCCATCGCATTTTCCATATGCTTTTTCTCACTTCCGGTATAAATTAAATTGTATGCTTCAAACCGTTTGTCAAATTTTTTCCAATCGTAAAAGTATCTTTCTGAATACTTTTCACGTAGGAATTTAGCCAATTCAACCTGTGAGATGTTTCCATCAACGCTAAGATTTTCCTTTATATCTTCCTTTAAATAATTAGAAAGATTGGCTGGCTCAATTACCCGATTGACTGGAATTTCCTGTGAATACCCAAATTGATATATAAATAAATAACTGCATAAAATTAAAACCCTAAATTTCATTAGTTTTTGTTTTATTCGTTAAAATGAAGTAATTCAAATCGGCTTTAAACGCTATGAATTAATACATCATTTTTTGTTTTAAATTTTGCTGCACTACAATTTTTCCAGAGTTCACAATGGTATTGTCGACTGGATGCTGTCCTTTTTCACCCCACAATATGGCAATCAATTTTACCGGATTGTTGATAAAAGTGTTTTTTTTCAATTCCACATTTACAATACCCCTTGTGTTCAATAAAATCCCATCCTCGTCTTTTTTTCCACAGTTGGTGAATTTATTGTTTTCCACCACTAAATTCCCACCAATGGTTGATTCATCATAACCACCACGGTAATAATCAATTACATTTTCTTGTACATTCTCAAATTCAGAATTTAATATGTATACAAATTCTGCATTATAATCTCCCCGATCATCTGTTTCTTCAGCCAATTGAATTCCTCCATAACAATTCTTTATTATTGAATTTGAAACTGAAACAGTATCAGCAAAGGAACCCATTGAAACTTTTAACACATTTTTAAAATCACTAATTTCTGAATTATCTATCCATAAATTATAAGCGACCGACATGTTTTTATCTAAAGTTGCAAATGCATTTTGCTCTTTATTCCCTCTTAATATAACAGCATCCAAATTTAAATTACCTTTTGGAAGCATTTGAAAAGCTGGCGTATTTGAACTTCCAGAATAAACAATTACAGCCTTGCTATTTGCATCTTTAGATTTAATTGTGATTTTCTTGTTAATTACCAATGATTCGGTAATTTCATAATTTGTAGAAGTCAATTCTAAAATATCCCCAGAAGTTGCTGTTGCCAAACCATCAACTAGTTCCTTTTCATTTGATACTAGTATAGTATTGGCTTTATAATCTGGTTTTACGTTTGAAAACCAACTTGCGCCATATAATTTTTTATCGATAACACTTTTGCTTTTATCAACCGGCAAAACTATGGCACCTATTGCACTATTTTGTGCTCGTGAATTTTCAAAAAGATCCGTTTTAATGATTTCAAAATCGAAACCTGAATAAATATCTTCGTTATTTTCAGTTGGAACATACAGCCAATCTGAAAGTTTTGTCATGTCAATCCCTGATGTTACAATACCATCACTTTGAACTTCACTTTTGTTTTTACTATTTAAAAAATTGTTTTTAAAAGTAACTCCATCAACTTTATTGTAATTTTTGATTGGATATTCATCAGCTTCGTGATTAAATATAAGGTTGTTAGCAACAATCAGTCTTTCCGGACGCGCAGAACGTATTTCGGAAGCTGGCAATACATCACTTTTATCGGTATTTGCTCCAACACTAAATTGCCAAGGCGATTTACAATCAACAAAAGAATTGTAGGCAACCACCACATCCGTTACTTGATTGTACCTATTCAATGGCGATTTGGGAATTCCATTCATAATTGCCAAAGCACTTCTAAATTCGTTTCCTGTAATTTTATAAAAATAATTATTAGTAATCCAATGACCTGTATTTACTACACGTATACCGCCAATAAATTCGGAATTATCATTGCCAATAAAAATGTTGCCATCAACAGTTGCATAATTTCCATGTCTTAAAACCAAAGAGCCTTCACTTTCAAAGAAAATATTATTTCTAAATTCATTAAAATTCGATTTACTTGAAATAATCTCAACTTCCCCATTACAATGTTCAAAAAAGTTATTGGATACATTTGTATAAGAGGGTGACATTGAAGTATAACTGTCACCTAGTTGCATCGTCTCCCCATGCGGCCCTCCTTTTCGTGGTCTCGGCCCAAAGTGATTGTTGGTAATTTGATGATGATTATTTATATGTTCGTTACCTTTTAAAGACACAATTATAGTGGGACCTTGGTTAGATTTACCTGCAATATAACAATGATCTAATTGGTTATTTCTTCCCCAAAATTCAATCCAATGGTCTTTTGTAGCTCTGTCTGGTTGCGTATATTCTTCAATAACACAATTGATGACTTTACAATTATTAGCGATATTTTTTGAATCTATTCTAAAATCTATTACGGTATTTGATGGCGTATAACCATTTTTAAAATAAAGATCCCTTACTTCCAGATACTCACCGCCAATTTTAAGGTCTGATGTGCCTTCAATAAAAACTTTACCGGCAGTTTCAGCACGCAAAATAATGGGCTTATCTTTAGTTCCTTTTCCTGAAAATTTAATTTGCACATCTTTCCAAACGCCATTTGCCAAAATAATTTCATCACCGGCTTTGGCATTTTTAATGGCTTTATTTAATTCTTCAATATTTGTTACTTTAATGGTTGTTGAACTTATCTCTTGACAAGAAATTAATAAAATAACGATACTTAATACACTTAATAATTTTACTGTTTTTTTCATGTTTATCGTGTTTTCTTTGGAGGTTAATTTTTTATCTTTATTCTTAGAAAAACTAAGCTTTCCCTATTTTTTCAATCCCAATTCATCTAAAAAGTCCCACATATCCTTGCTTAAAAAGCTATTTTCCTCTTTTGAAAATTTACCATGAGCGCCCCCTTCAATAGTCAACATTTTAGTTTTTACCTGAGAAGCTTTCAATTTTTCATAGAGTGCAACGGATTGGATATAAGGAACAATAGGATCAGAATTTCCATGTACAATATATACCGGCGGACTGTTTTTAGAAACATAATATAAAGGTGAAACAGACTTAACAAACTCAGGATTATTATATTGATCACCCAACCAATTCTTTGCGGATTTCCACGCACTCAAAGGCACTAAATCTGTTACCCCGTACTTATCGATTATGGCAGCAACCTTTATTTCTCCCTCATAGTTACAATTTGTATCAAAACGTTTGTCGTTGGCAAGCAAGCCTGCCATTAAAGCCAAATGCCCTCCTGATGAGCCACCCATTACCACAATTTTATTGGTATCTATATTCAATTCTTTTGCATGGGTATACAAGTAAATTAATGCGCAACGTACATCCTCAATGGCGCCGGGAGCTTTGGCAACATCTATAAGACGGTACTCAACATTGGCAGCAGCATAACAGTTTTTGAAAAATGATCCATAACCCGTTTGTGATTCTTTTACCCCATGATTCCATCCGCCACCATGAATATTAATAATTACCGGTGTTGGAGCTGCTGAGTTTGGGTTGGTGTATAAATCCATGCGGCCGTTCCATGTACCTACTGTGGTGTAAACCACGTCAATTTGTGAGGTATAGCCTTCGGGAAACTGAACCAATTTATAGTTTGTTTCTTGGCTTTGAGCCTTACAAGACACAATAGTTAACAGTAATACAATAAGTTTAAATAGATTTCTCATCTTGTAATTGTTATTATGAGTTTCTTTTTAAGGCCAATTGGCATTTTGATATGCTTCAGTACCATTCAGGTCAATTTCAAATTTCCATCCCATATTGGATTGAACTGAAAAAACCTAAAGCTAACCAACTCTTTTCGGCAGGATCTGTAATTCCATAAATATTAATTTCTTACTGCTGGTGCAAGCCTAGGTTATTCAAAAAAAAACCTAGTTACTTTAATGTAGGCTGCAACTATAAAACAAAAATTAACAAAACTATAAAGTATTTGTTTTATTCATTTTTTACTTATTAACCTTTTTAATTATATCAAGGGATTCTTTTACAAGTTGCTCAATCTTAACCAAATCAAAATCTCCATTTGCATTTTTACTGATTAATTGTGAGCCCATACCGACACAGGTTACACCCGCTTTAAACCACCCTTCCAAATTTTCTTTTGTGGGTGAAACACCTCCGGTTGGCATAATGCTGGTCCAAGGTTGAGGTCCTTTAACGCCTTTTACAAAATTTGGCCCGTATATATCTCCAGGAAATAATTTTACTATTTCACAACCTAATTCTTCAGCTTTAGCAATTTCAGTTAATGTTCCGCAACCAGGTGACCATAATACTTTTCTTCGGTTACAGGCTATAGCAATATCTTCTCTTAAAACCGGTGTTACAATAAAGTTAGCGCCCAATGCCATATATAATGAAGCTGCGGCACCATCAGTTACAGAACCTACTCCCATAATCATCCCCGGCAATTCTTTAATAGCATATTTCGTTAACTCACCAAAAACTTCATGAGCGAAATCACCTCGGGCCGTAAACTCCATTAACCGTGCGCCACCATCGTAACAGGCTTTTAATACTTTTTTACTTAATTCTATATCACTGTTAAAAAACAAAGGAATCATCCCTGTTTCTTTCATTGCGGTTGCTACTTCAATTCTTGAATATTGTGCCATTCCTTTTTTATTTTTCAGTTAGTATTTTTTTAAAATCATATTCCGCAGGATTTTTTAAATAGTTCTTTGCGGCTTCATAATCATCTTCACCCAAATAATATAAATTTTGAAAACACAGCTTTGAAAATTCGGAATTTATATCTACCAAACGAGGCTGTATTTTACCATTTTCATCCTGTAAATCGGCTAAATATAACGGCGTTATTTCACCTCTTGAATTTGCTGAAACCAAGCACCCACTTTTACCTTCATCAAATAATTTTTTAACACCTATCCCTAAAAGTGTGCATAATGTTAAGTCGAACCCTATTGGTCTGCAACAACGCAATTCATACCCTATTTCTACTGGCCTACTTTTAATGTCAATTCCCAGTTCCTTTAATTTATCTTGAACAAGCATATTCAAAATATGAGATTTGCTCACATTCCCCAATTCAGGATGTCCGTGATTATCATAAGTGAAATTAATGCCAATCTTGTCCAGTTCAGATTTTGGTAAATTATGAAAAACCCCCTCACTCACCATTGCAACGCCATAATGGATATTTTCTATTTTTCTTTTTATAATAGACGATATTACCAAACGGACTACCTTATCAAGGGTTATATTGGTATTCTCAAACATTTCAGGAATAATCAGCATTGGAAAATGACAGCTTGTTGCGATACCAAAAGCCAAATGGCCTGCAGACCTTCCCATTGCCGACATCACAAACCAATTTTGACTTGTCCGGGCATCTTCATAGGTAGTATTTCCTATACGTACGCCTTCATCTTTAGCGGAATGAAATCCGAAAGTTGGGTTTCTGTCAGGTAATGGCAAATCGTTATCAATCGTTTTCGGAACATGGATATTGGAAATGAAAATTTGTTCTCTTTCTAAATATGCAGTTATCTTATTGGCCGATGAAGCAGTGTCATCTCCACCTATGCTGACAAGTAATTTTACATTATTGTCTAAAAAGAGTTTTGTGTTAAGTATTTCATCACCCGGTTTAAACCGACTCATGATAAGTGTGGAACCTCCCCTGCTGAAAATTGTATCAGCAAGATCAAAATCTATTTCTTTTATGCGGGGCGTTTCACTAAACAAACCTTTAAATCCTTCGTGTAAGCCTAAAACCCTATATCCGTCCTTTATGAATACTTTTGCAACAGTACTTATTACCGAATTAATTCCGGGCGCAGGACCTCCTCCACAAATTATCAGTATAGTTTTTTTATCGGCCATTTTTCACTTAAATAAATTAAACTTTTTTAAACTCAAAACAAATCCATTATTATCTCGCTACTCTTCCCGAGGCGTCTCCACTAATCAATTTTTGAACTTCATCTACAGTCACCAAATTGGCATCACCCTTAATGGTGTGTTTTAAACAAGAAGCTGCTACTGCAAAGTTTAATGCATTTTGGTCATCTTCAGGGTAGGTTAGCAATCCGT
>Ga0307487_1001704_pt1 | contig 15206 bp, 14 predicted proteins | sample CBIW12metaG_FD_203665 | JGI IMG/M metagenome (GOLD analysis project Ga0307487, IMG submission 203665) | Sea-ice brine microbial communities from Beaufort Sea near Barrow, Alaska, United States - CBIW 1.2 | ecosystem: Environmental > Aquatic > Marine > Coastal | place: USA: Alaska | collected... | reverse complement strand
GGCGCCCCAGCTATAGACGGAGCATTGGTAGATGCTAAAATCACCAGGCACGTAAAAGGAGACAAAGTAATTGTCTTCAAAAAGAAAAGAAGAAAAGGTTACCGTGTTAAAAACGGACACCGTCAGTCTTTGACCGAAATTTCTATAGTAGGAATTTCCCTTTCAGGTTCTAAAAAACCTGCTTCTGCCAAAAAAGAAGAAGTAAAAGCTTCTGGAGATTTGAATGAACACACTGTTGCCGAATTGAGAGAAATGGCTAAAGATAAAGGTGTTGAAGGTTATTCTTCAATGAAGAAAGCAGAACTGGTTGCTGCTTTAAGTTAATTTTAATAGACTAAAAAGGAAATAAAATGGCTCACAAAAAAGGAGTTGGTAGTTCCAAGAACGGTAGGGAATCTGAATCAAAACGCTTAGGTGTTAAGATATTTGGAGGACAAGCCGCTATCGCTGGAAATATCATAGTTAGACAAAGAGGTTATACACACAATCCAGGAGATAATGTGTATGGAGGAAAAGACCACACTTTACATGCCAAAGTTGATGGCCTTGTAAAATTTACCAAAAAGAAAAACAACAGATCTTACGTTTCTATTGAACCGTTTGAGGCTTAGTTAATCTTTTTTGTATTATTAAAAAACCCTTTCTGAATTATCGGAAAGGGTTTTTTTGTTTAAGTATTTCCAAAATATCCTTTTTCATATAGACATCTTTTATTCCAGTATGGAAGGAGTTGGTAGGGGAGATAATTTTGCCTAATACTCGGTTTAATCCCACAAAAAAAGATCCTTCCCGAAAGTTTATTTTCGAAAAGGATCTTTTATTTTTCTCAAGTCTCTAATCTGAGATCTCAAATCTCAAATGTATTCCCTAGTACCTGTAATACTCAGGTTTGTATGGGCCTTCAACGGTAACTCCAATATATTCGGCTTGTTCTTCAGAAAGTTCTGTTAACTCCACTCCAATTTTTTCCAAATGAAGTTTGGCCACTTTTTCATCTAAATGCTTCGGAAGCATATAAACGTCATTTTCATATTTATCTGAATTTTTCCAAAGTTCTATTTGAGCAAGGGTTTGATTGGTGAATGAATTACTCATCACAAAACTAGGATGACCGGTGGCACAACCAAGGTTTACCAATCTACCTTCAGCAAGCAGGATAATATCCTTTCCATTGATGGTATATTTGTCTACCTGAGGCTTAATAGTATCTTTTGTTTTTCCGTGATTATCGTTCAACCAGGCAATGTCAATTTCATTGTCAAAATGGCCAATATTACAAACGATAGTTTTGTCTTTCATGGCTTCAAAATGTTCGCTTCGAACAATGCCTTTATTTCCGGTAGTTGTAATAACGATATCGGCAGTAGGTACTGCGGTTTCAAGTCGTTTCACTTCAAATCCGTCCATTGCGGCCTGCAATGCGCAAATTGGGTCAATTTCGGTAACGGTAACAATAGATCCGGCTCCTTTAAAGGAAGCTGCGGTACCTTTCCCTACATCGCCATATCCACAAACCACAACCCTTTTTCCGGCTAACATCAAATCGGTAGCACGTCGAATAGCATCAACTGCGCTTTCACGACAGCCATATTTGTTATCAAATTTAGATTTGGTAACAGAATCGTTCACATTGATTGCAGGCATGGTTAACGTTCCATTTTTCACGCGTTCATATAAACGGTGAACACCTGTTGTAGTTTCTTCTGAAAGTCCTTGAACGCCCTTTGCAATTTCAGGATATTTGTCCAAAACCATGTTGGTTAGATCTCCACCATCATCAAGGATCATATTTAAAGGTTTGCGATCTTCCCCAAAAAATAAGGTTTGTTCTATACACCAGTTAAATTCTTCTTCTGTCAATCCTTTCCAGGCGTAAACCGGAACTCCGGTGGCTGCTATCGCGGCTGCGGCCTGATCCTGAGTGGAAAATATATTACATGAACTCCAGGTCACATCAGCACCTAAAGCGGTTAAGGTTTCAATCAACACCGCAGTTTGAATGGTCATGTGCAAACATCCTGCTATACGGGCACCTTTAAGGGGTTGTTCGTCTTTAAATTCTTCTCTAAGAGACATTAACCCGGGCATTTCCGCTTCGGCCAGTTCAATTTCTTTTCTTCCCCAGGCTGCAAGGGAAATATCTTTTACTTTATAGGCTGTATAAGGCGCTGTTTTAGTAGACATATTATTATATTTGATTTTTAGCAATTTTACAGTCGCAAAAATACAAAATTTATAACAAAATTTTATGGCTCTTTACAAAACAATAACAGTTGATCAACATACCACAGCATTTATCTGGAAGGTTGAAGAAGCCTATAAATGGCTGAGTGAAGGAATTGAACTTACTCCCAATTGCCAGGAGCGTGTAAAGGGAATGAAATCTGAAATTCATAAACGCGGATTTATGAGCATCAGGCATTTATTGGCAGAAGCCGGGTATACCGACTTTGATCTGTATTACGATGAATTGGGAAAACCTCATTTAAAAGATCACAAGTACATCTCAATAACCCATTCTTTTGAGTTTACTGCAATTATTGTAAGTAAAGAACAAGTTGGGATAGATATCGAGAAAAGGCGGGATAAAATATTGAAGATCGCTGAAAAATTCACGCCTATTGAGGAATACAGGACTTTGGCCAATGTAGCTGCAATAATCAGAAAACTGACGATCGTTTGGGGTGCAAAGGAATCGATTTATAAAATATTTGCTGAACCCGGTTTGAGTTTTTTACAGCACATCAACATCGCCGATTTTGATTTAGATGAAGCCAAAACTACTGGGGAAGTTTATTTTAATGGAACTACTTCACATTTTGACCTCAATTTTTTGGAATTTGAAGATTACACTTGTGTTTACGCAAGACCTTCTACTGAAGTAAACGCAAAATAATCCCGTTTGAAGTATTCTATTTATAAAGATCTTGCCGAAGCCGCATGTGCACGTAAAAAATTATTATCGGTGTTGGTAGATCCCGATAAATTCGAGGAAAGCTCAGCTGAAATATTTCTTCTGAATTTACCTGAAAACGTCACCCATATTTTGGTGGGTGGAAGCACGGTAGAAATAAATAAAACGCAAACCACAGTTAAGGCAATAAAGGCAAAAACCACCCTACCCGTAATTCTTTTTCCGGGAGATCATTCCCAAATTACCGAAAGCGCAGATGCCATATTGTTTTTAACCCTGATCTCAGGAAGAAACCCTGAATTTCTTATCGAACAGCAAGTGAAATCGGTTTCCCGGTTGCGCAATTCTAAATTGGAGATCATTCCCACGGGTTATATATTAATTGAAGGCGGGAATAAAAGTGCTGTACAAAGTGTGAGCAATACAAAGCCTATCCTTCAATGTAATGTTGAAAGTATCGTTCATACCGCATTAGCGGGTCAGTTCTCAGGCAAAAAACTTATTTACCTGGAAGCGGGTAGCGGTGCTCAAATTTCGGTTTCAGAAGAAATTATCTCGGCGGTTAAAGAAGCGATAAATATCCCGCTGATTGTGGGTGGCGGCATCCGCAGCAAACAACTTTTAAGGAGATCCTATGAGGCCGGAGCAGATATGGTGGTGATTGGGACCGCTTTTGAAAATGGAATGTCATTCTGAACGCAGTGAAGAATCCCGCGTTTTCATTGGACCGATAATTAATTAAATAGGCAAGGACAAACTTCTAACTCTAATCTCTAACTTCCAATTTCAAATTCCTAACTTTGATAAATAAATAAAAAATGAGTACGCCTACCTCCCTGCAAGGGCAGGTTAGTGGCTAAAACAACTTATCAATGAAAATTTCAGTAGAACTTACTCTTACGCCTATTCAGGATAATTACGAACCGGCTATCATCAATTTTATTAAACAACTCAGGAATTCCGGATTAACCGTAAAAGAAAATCCTTTAAGCACCCAGGTATATGGTGATTATGACCAGGTGATGGAATTGCTTAACACGGAAATAAAAACAGCTTTTGAAGCCATTGACCGCGGATTGATCCATGTGAAAATTGTGAAATCTGACCGAAGCGATTATGCAGCCGATTTTTGATTTCTTTTTTGAGCAGTATTACGGATATAGAACCCTTTTTATAATTCTGGAGATTATTGCGGTAATTTTTGGGTTTTTGTCGGTTTGGTATGCCAAACAGGAAAATATCCTGGTATATCCCACCGGAATTATAAGCACCCTCATTTTTGTGTATTTGCTTTGGCAATGGGGGCTTTTGGGTGATATGATGATCAATGCTTACTATTTTTCTATGAGTATTTACGGCTGGTATATCTGGACCAGAAAAGTGGATGCGGTCCATTTTACGCCCATTACTTATATGACGAAAAAGGAACATACGTTGGCTGCCCTGATTTTTTTAGGTACTCTGGTTTTTGTATATTCGGTATATGAATTGTTTGATAAATGGACCAATTGGATGGCTTATGTAGATACATTCACTACCGCGATTTTCTTTGTGGGAATGTGGTTAATGGCTCGCAAAAAAATCGAAAACTGGATTTATTGGATCATTGGTGATGTTATTTCGGTGCCACTTTATTTTTATAAAGGACTCACCCTCACCAGTTTTCAGTATCTATTATTTACAATTATTGCCGTTTACGGCTATATCGCATGGAAAAAAAGCTTAGACAAGAACCTTCAGCCTGCTTGAAAGTGGTGCTTTATGGCCCTGAATCTACCGGGAAAACTACTCTGGCAGCAAGGCTTGCACTTCATTTTAAAACAGAGTGGGTGCCGGAATACATGCGGGACTATCTTCAGAAAAAGTGGGATGATAAAAAGGAAACCTGTCAGCCACCCGATTTGATTCCTATCGCAAAAGGCCAGATGCGGCGCGAAAACAAATTGGCGAAAATGGCTAATAGAGTATTGATTTGTGATACAAATTTACTTGAACTTAAAGTCTATTCTGAAGCCTATTATCACGGTTATTGCAACCCCGATCTTCTTAAACATGCGTTAAACAATAAGTATGATATATACTTTTTAACTAATATTGATACTCCCTGGATTCCGGACGACCTAAGGGATAAACCTCAGGACAGGGAAGGAATGTTCAAAAAATTTAAAAGCACCCTACTGCTACATAATCGTCCTTACATACTATTAAGTGGTGATGAAAACGAACGTTTTGATACCGCAGTTTCAGCAATTAACGAACTTTTAAATCCAAAAAATTGAATTTTAGCCAGAAAGATTTACAGCAAATAGAGGAAAAAGGCCTGAGTATTGAAAAGGTAAAGGAGCAAATTGAAATTTTTAAACGCGGAAATGTAGCCCTTGATATTCAAGCGGCCGCAACGGTTTGGGATGGAATATTTTTTTATTCCGAACAAGAGAAATACGAGTACATCTCATATTACGAAAAGCAAAAAGATCAACTTGATATTCTCAAATTTGTACCTGCTTCTGGTGCTGCCACAAGGATGTTTAAGGACTTACAGATCCTTCTTGAGGAGTTTGACCCTAATACAGAATCCCTGCCGGAATATATTAAAAGAACCAATAATAAGAATTTAAAACTGTTTTTTGATAATATAGAAAAACTTCCATTTTATAAACGGGCTTTAAATAATGCAAGGGAAAATCAACCCGGATTTGACGAACTAAATAGACATGCCCGGAAATTATTGATGGTGCGAACTATTTTATACTCACATGGCCTTGATTTAAGCAATTATCCAAAGGGGTTGGTGCCTTTTCATGATTATACAAATTATGTTGCGACAGCGTTTGAAGAACATTTCTATGAGGCTGCAAAATATGCTGAAGCAAATGGAAAAGCCAGATTGCATTTTACGATTTCTGAAGAACATAAGGAAAAATTTGAGGCGGAATTTGATGATATTGAATCCAGGGTCATAAAGAAAACCGGAGTTGAATTTAAAGTTTCCTATTCGTTTCAGGGTCCTAAAACCGATACAATTGCTGTAGATTTAAATAACGAGCCTTTCCGGACAAAAGATGGGGAGTTGTTTTTTAGGCCCGGCGGACATGGAGCTCTTATTGAAAATTTGAACAATCAAAAAGCAGATCTGGTTTTTATAAAAAATATAGATAATGTAGTGGTCGCTTCAAAATTGGATGAAGTTGCAGAATATAAAAAAATATTGGCAGGCAAGCTATTAAAGGTTCAGGAACAGTGCTTTTCTTATCTCAATAGTCTGGAAATGCAAAAACCTTCAGAAAAAAATATAGAGGGAATTCTTCAATTTATCGAAAATGAATTGTTTTACACGTTTCCGGAAGCTTTTGATGATCTTTCAGAGGATGAGAAAATTGATCAGTTAAAATTTCGTTTAAATCGCCCTCTGCGTATCTGCGGAATGGTGAAAAATGAAGGCGAACCCGGTGGAGGGCCTTTTATGTTAAAAATGAGAAACGGAGAACAATCTATCCAGATTATTGAAGGGGCTCAGATTGATAAAAATGATCCTCTGCAAAGTAAGATCGCGGAAAATTCAACACATTTTAATCCCGTAGATCTTGTATGCGGATTGAGAAATTACAAGGGAGAAGCTTTCGATTTAACCGAATTTGTAGATCCTGAAACCTGTTTTATCACTTCAAAAACAATTGATGGGAAAGCGATAAAAGCCCTGGAACTTCCCGGATTATGGAATGGAGCCATGGCAAAATGGAACAGCGTTTTCGTGGAAGTTCCGGTGAGCACCTTTAACCCGGTAAAATCGGTAACAGATTTGTTGAAACCCAGCCATCAGGCAAGTTAAATTATGGCCGATTTTGAAGTCCTGAAACAGGAATTGACATGGAAAGCAGTTAGAAGTTCAGGTCCCGGAGGGCAACACGTAAATAAAACTGCGTCAAAAGTAGTTCTTCAGTTTGATGTTGCGAATTCTCATGCACTCACTGAGGAGGAAAAAGTGAGGCTCCAGAATAAATTAGATTCCAGGTTAACCACAAATGCGGTGTTAATAATAGAGAGCAGTGATTCCAGAAGTCAGCATCAAAACAGGGATTCTGGAATTGATCGGTTGATGAAAATAATTGCCAACGCTCTTAAAAAGCCAAAATTCCGTAAAAAAACCAGGCCAACAAAAGCCTCGAAATTTAAGCGTTTGCGGGAGAAAAAGATGCGTGGCGAGAAAAAGGAAAACCGCCAAAAACCTTCTTTATAATAGTTCTTCGGTTTTCACCGTATTTTCCAATTTCAAAAAATTAAAAGAATAAATGTAGATTTATTACCCACTTTTTGGGTCTGTTTGAATTAATTCCACATAAAATTTTGTTAATAACTTTTTAGGGCATTTCGAAATGACCCGAAAATCAGCGGTTTTACAACTTTTAAGAATTTGTTTCGCATTCTGGAATAATTCTTTCTTTTCATATCATAACTAAAACGAATTATTAACCATTAATTTATTTAATTATGAAAAAGCTAGGGTTAACATTTGCAGCTGTCGGATTGTTTTTTGCAACTGCAGCACAGGCACAGGTAGTTGAAGCAACCGCGACATCTGAAACAAGAGTGGTTACAGAAGCAGCAGTTCAAACCGATAATTTTAAAAAGGTTGAAATTTCGGAATTGCCAGGAGCAATTACAGCGGCTATCGCTACAGATTTTGAAGGAGCGACCACTAAGGAGGCTTACGTTCAGGAAAAGGAAGGGAAGTTGATTTATAAGATCAAATTGGATGTGAATGGTGTAGAGAAAAAAGTATATGCTGATGCCGATGGAAACTGGATCAAGAAAGAAGATAAAAAGAAAGAATCTTACTAATATCTTCAATTTTTTAAACTTTTGTAAGCTGCCAATTTTGGCAGCTTTTTTTTTGGGCTTTAATTAAGACGTCAACCATTCATTATTAGTAAATTTGCATTATCCTTAAAACAGGAATTTTTATGGCGGCAATTCTTATAGTGGAAGATGATGTGGCATTTGCTACAATGCTTAAAACCTTTTTTGAAAAAAGGGGTTATAGCGTTGAAGCCGCTTTTTCCGCTGCAGAGGCATTTAAAAAATTAAGTTTACAGCCATTTAATGTCATTTTAACCGATGTGAGATTACCCGATAAAGATGGTTTAGAGATCCTTTTGGAAGTTAAAGCCAAATATAAAGATGTTCAGGTAATTATGATGACAAATTACGCTGAAATTAATATGGCAGTAAAAGCTATGAAGAACGGGGCTTTTGATTATGTTTCAAAACCTTTTCAGCCGGAATCGATTTTACAGACTATAGAAAATGCCTTGAGCCAGAAATCGGTTGTCCGTGAAAAGGCAACTTCTGAAAAAATTAAAGTCAAAAAAAATGGCAAAACCATTGCTAATAGACTTTCGTCTGAATTTGTAAAGGGTGTAAGTGATGCTGCCCGAAAACTCAATGATTATATTGAATTGGTGGCCCCTACCAACATGTCTGTATTAATTATGGGCGAAAGCGGTACAGGTAAAGAGCAGATCGCAAAAACCATCCACGATAAGAGTAAACGAATGGGCGCTCCTTTTGTGCCTGTAGATTGTGGTGCAATTCCTAAGGAGATCGCTTCCAGTGAATTTTTTGGTCATTTAAAGGGTTCTTTTACCGGCGCAATTCATGATAAAACCGGTCATTTTGAAGCCGCCAATGAAGGAACCCTGTTTTTGGATGAAATAGGGAACCTAGATTATGGACTTCAAATGCAGTTACTACGTGCTTTGCAGGAGCGAAAAATAAAACCCGTGGGAAGCAATTCTGAAATAAAAGTTGATATCCGGGTAGTTACAGCTACAAATGAAGATCTGGCACAGGCCGTTAGAGAGGGCAAATTCAGGGAAGACCTCTACCATCGTTTAAACGAATTTTCCATTCAGGTGCCAGCTTTACACGACAGAAACGGGGATTTGATGTTGTTTGCAGATCATTTTCTGGATGAAGCCAATGCCGATTTGGAAAAAGAGGTTATTGGTTTTAGCGATGAGGTTATTGAAGCTTTTGAGAAATACAGCTGGCCAGGGAACTTGCGCGAGCTGAAGAATACCATAAAAAGGGCAGTTTTGCTTACTCAGGATCCAATTATTCCTTTAAAAGTATTACCGCATGAAATAGCTTCCGCAAACAAAATGGATGACTCCTACAGTTTTTTTAAAAATAAAAATGAAGAAAGCCTTCTTCTGGATGCCCTTGAAAAAGCTCAGGGAAATAAAAGCAAAGCAGCCAGGCTTTTATCCATAGACAGAAAAACACTTTATAACAAGCTCAAACAATATAATATCAAGCTTTAATTTCCTTTTGCAAATCTGTGAGCAAAACTTCAATTTCCTGCACCAGGCTGGATGTTTTTTCTTCTGGAATAATTTTGTATTTCTTATGCTCCAGCTGTTCCAATTTGATGATAATTTCACCTGTCTTTAATTGCTTGAACATTGGAAGCATCCTGTGGGCAATTTGCGCAGCCCTTTCAATATCATTTCGCTTTTGAGCAAATACTATTTCCTTTAAATTGATTTTATTGCTATTGATAAAAGCATTTAAAATAGTATCTAGTGCTTTTTGATCTGCTCCGGCAAATAATAAAATTTCGTCTAAAGAATAATCCTTGGAATTTGATGCATAACTTCTCGCGTTGATGTTGTTCTTTTTCAATTTTACCTGTAGAATTTCCCCAATCTTTAGCAGTAACTCCTCAGGTCTATATGGTTTAAGAAGATTACCTGAAAAACCCGCCTTTAAATAGGTGTCGGCAGTGACGTTCGTCCTTCCTGAAACTGCGATTACAGGGATTTCAGAAAAATTGTTGTTGTCTTTTATAGCTTTCATCAAATTAAAACCATCCATTTTCGGCATTTGAATATCGGTAACTACCAGGTGGTAACTTTTGTTTTCTAATTTTATAAGCGCTTCTTCTCCGTTTGAGGCGGTATCACAATTCATTCCTACAGATTTTATCAATTCCCTGGCCAGTGCCAATTGCGAAGATTCATCATCCACCACCAGGATGTTTTTCCCGCTGAGATCAAAATCTGTAATATCTATTTCTTGAGGAATTTCAACCTTTTCGGTTATTTTTACTACCGGAATATGCACAGTAAACTCGCTTCCTTTTCCAGGTTCACTCTTAAGTTCAATCGAGCCTTTTAGCAAACCTGTGATCCTTTTGGCAATGGCTAATCCCAATCCGGTACCACCGAATTTTTTTTCTATCTGGTTGTGTTCCTGAGAAAATTCCTCAAAAATCTCCTCTTGCTTTAATTTTGAAATTCCAATTCCGGTATCTTTAATTGAGATTGTTAAAATATAAATGTCTTCAATTTCTTTTTTCATTGAAATGGTTGCAGTTATTCCTCCGGTATCGGTAAACTTATATGCATTGGTGATTAAATTGGACAATATTTGCTTGATCCGAAAAGGATCGCTCGTAACAGTGCAATCTGTATTTTCCGGAGCGATAACAGATAATTTCAGGCCTTTTTTGTCATTCTCAGGAATGGTATTATAGAAGGTTTCTTCCAAAAGATTTTTAGGGTTAAAGGGCAGTTTTTCAACACTCATCTTTCCTGCTTCCAGTTTAGATAAATCCAGTAGATCATTTACCAGGTGAAGGATGAATTCTGATGATTTTTTGAGATGCCCAAGATAAAGTTCCTGCTTGGAGTTAAGTCCCGATTTTTTCATCAACTCGGTATATCCAATAACCGTATTTAGCGGCGACCTGAGATCGTGGGTGATAGTAGACATGAATTGCTCCCTGCGTTGCATCAAAGCCTCCGTAAACAATTTGGCTTCTTCCAGTTTCACCCTGTATCTTTGGCCTTTGGAAACATCGCTAACAATTAAAAACAGGAACAAAAGGATAATTAGAATGCTGGCTATTCCCACTATTATGATAATTCGGGATACCTGCTCCAGAAGGATCTGCGAATTTTCCACCCGCGATAAAGAAATTTGTCGTTCTTCCAGTTCAATTACAGTAAGCAGATTTCTCAATTGCTCATTTATTACAATATCATTGTCGAGCAATTCATTTTCCTTTTTGTTGATGACTCCACGGAATTTCTGATTTTCATGTTCCAGTTCGCTCAGTACTTTTTTTACGGAGACGATCAGGGAATCTGAACTAATACTTGATAGTTGTTCCGGATCTTCATCCCTGGAAAATTCCAGCAGTTGAACTAAAATACGGCGTTGGTGAGGTTCCAGATCAGAAAACCGTTTGTCGTAATCTGGTTCCCCAAAAGAGGGATCCATTTTTTGAAGTTCCGTTATTACCTGGGCATAGTAACTTGTATTTCCATCCTGGGAACGCAATTTCAACAATTCCTCCAGGTTCTCACTTTTTTTGGATAAAAGTATAGTGATACTATCCAGTTCAGCCTTCATTACCGTATCGGCATAAGTTTTTCTTAAAGACTCAATTTTGATTTGAATGCTGTCTATTTGCGCGGAATATCTGTTTAAATCTTTGGTTTCCCCAGATTGGATAAATCGTCTGCCAGTGCTCTCTGTCTCGTATAGGTCGGTAGCTATTTCACTCACCAAAAGCAATTGCTGGTTGTTAAGGCTGTTGGATTGTGTTAAGGTAGAAAATTTTACAATCTGCGTGTAAATGAACCATACGGCTACGGCCGCAAGGGCTGCCACCAGCAAATATCCTATAATGACCTTTAAGGTAATGGATCGCTTCGCATTTTTCATAAAAATAATATTGCCAAAATTACGCCATTTCTTTTAAAGTTACACAATAGCGTTAAAATTCAATAAAACCTTGCTATATTTGCGGCATATCTCAAAGGGGTGTCAGATTCTGGAACAAGTTCAGGACGAGACTGAGATTATACCCAACGAACCTTGGCAGGTAATGCTGCCAAGGGAAAAAGATACTTTAAAGTATCAATTAAAAGTATAGAACCCCCTGTTAAATCGGAATGAAGGATTTAATCAGGGTTTTTTTATGCGCTTTTTTTAAACTATTAATTAAAGAATAATTGCCCCTTTTATTCGTGTAAATTTATTTATTACGAATGAAGCTTTTATTTATTTTTCCAGCCGTGTTGTTGATCTCAACACTTGTTTTTTCACAAGAAACCGAAAACGATACTATTGGCAACCCACCAGAATTGCTTGATGAAGTGCTGGTGCGGGCCGTTCGCGTAGATGCCGATTCCCCCGTAACACATTCGAATATTGATAAGGAGGAATTGAAAAAGCGCAACCTTGGCCAGGACATACCGTTTTTATTGAATTATTTACCTTCGGTTGTGAGTACCTCCGATGCCGGTGCAGGCGTGGGTTATACTTCTATTCGTATTCGAGGAAGCGATGCCTCCCGGGTAAATGTTACCCTGAATGGAATCCCGTTCAACGATTCCGAAAGCCAGGGTTCCTTTTGGGTAAACCTTCCGGATTTCACCTCTTCAACTGAAAATTTACAGTTGCAGCGAGGGGTTGGGACTTCCACAAATGGTCCCGGGGCTTTTGGCGCAAGCCTGAATTTGCTCACCGATGCCGTTTCAAAAGAAGCCTATGCGGAAGTTTCAAATTCCTTTGGTTCTTTCAATACAAGAAGGCATAATGTGAAATTTGGATCCGGACTTCTAAACGAGCATATAGAAATTACGGGCCGACTATCGGCAATAGCTTCTGATGGATACATAGACCGGGCTACTTCAAATCTGAAGTCTTATTTTCTTCAGGCTTCTTATGTCGATGAGAATACACTGATAAAAGCCATCACTTTTGGCGGACACGAGTTGACATACCAGGCGTGGAATGGAATAGATAAGGAGACCCTGGAAACAAACAGGACTTTTAATTCGGCGGGGATGTACACAGATTCCAATGGAAATCTTCGATTTTACGACAATGAAGTAGATGATTATAAACAAGATCATTATCAGTTGCACTGGAATCAACGGTACAATAACAACTGGTCCACAAATTTGGGGCTGAATTACACTTATGGCAGGGGCTTTTTTGAACAATATAAAGAAGACCAAAAGTATTTAACCTACGGTTATACTCCCATTGAAATTGGTGGAGAAGTTATAGATAGAACAGATTTGATACGCCGCCGCTGGCTGGACAATGATTTTTATGTGATAAATGCCAATGCGAGGTATAAAAATAATCAACTTGAAATTAATTCCGGTGCATTTTTCAGTACGTATAAAGGAGACCATTACGGAGAGGTGATCTGGGCAAGATTTGCAGGCAACTCAGAAATTAGGGACAGGTATTATTTTAGTGATGCCACAAAAGATGAATTTACAGTTTTCTCAAAAGCAACATATAGAATTAATGGGCAATGGCAGGTTTTTGCAGACCTTCAGGGCAGGTTTATAAGCTATAGAACAGGAGGGGTCACCTCAGATATTGTAGCTATGGACGTGAATGAAAATTATAAATTTTTCAATCCAAAGGCTGGGGTGAGTTTTCAAATAGATCGGGAAAATCAGCTTTATGCATATTATGGAAAAGCGCACAGGGAGCCAGCCAGGAATGATTTTGAAGAAGGAATTACAATCCCCGAAAAGCTGGACGATTTTGAGCTGGGGTGGCGCTATGCTTCTGAATACTTAAAGGTGAACTCCAATATTTTTTATATGGATTACAAAGACCAGTTGGTGCTTTCAGGAGAGTTAAATGATGTAGGATCAGCTCTAAGAACCACAAGTGGCAGCAGTTACCGGATGGGAATAGAAATAGATGCCGAACTTCAATTGTCTAAAAAATGGAAATTAATGCCAAATGTAGCCCTAAGTTCAAACAAGAACCGTGATTTTGTGGCCTCCATTGATGGAGAATTAAGGAAATTGGGAACCTCCAATATTTCATTTTCCCCGGATATTGTCGCGTCTAATATGTTATTATTTTTTCCAAACCCTTATTTTCAAATTGGATTTCTTTCCAAATATGTTGGGGAACAGTACATGGGAAATATAGATAGCGAAGCCTCGATCCTGGATAGTTTCTTTGTAAATGATTTAAATATCTATTATGAATTGAGAAATATCCCGGTTTTCAAAGCAATTGTTTTTTCCGGATTAGTCAATAATATTTTCGATGTTAAATACGTGTCCAATGGTTATTTCTTTACCTATGACGACGATTTTTCAAACCTGGGAACTATTACTACCATTGAAGGTGCAGGATATTATCCGCAAGCCGGAATAAATTTTCTGGCAGGAGTTACGTTGAAATTTTAAAGCAGAAGAATCCTTTCTTTCTTGAGAATTTTAAAAAGGAGGAAAGGTTTTTATGATTCTATTCCTGAAAGATCCTAAAAAAATTAATTAAAAACCTCCAACACATTTCCGTTTCTGCTAACCCTGTAGGGTTTTAAGGAATATTGTCCAGAACCTTCGGTAAGCTCTCCCGTTAGGATATTATAGGTGTTTCCGTCGTTACAATTACAGGTAACCAGAATGCCTTCCACTCTTAAGGTAGAGCAATCGGCTAACTGATGGTTAGGATCGCTCAATTCAAAAGCGGTATATTGGGTATTGTTGATATTATAGACCACAACCCCGTTTATCCCATAATTATTGGTGTAATAACTATTCCCTGGAAAGTTAAGGCTATTGAATTCCGGCAAACTCAAATTTAGGTCCATCCTAAAGCTCACATCAACCAGGTAAGGGTTGTCGTTCCTCACTCCATCGTCTGTTGCACAAGAAATAGTGGCAGCCATCAGGACCATTGACAAAATTAATTTTTTAATCATTTTCAAGGTTTTTACTCTAAAGAATTTAATTGTTTTCAAGGTTTAAATTTATTATATTTGTTTCAATAAATCCCGTCGAGCATGGGATTTTTTGTATTTATTGTTAGAGTTAGAATTTAAAAAATACACAAAAAAGATCTTATAGTTAAACCAAAATCCAGCATATATAGGGTTTTGTTTTTTTTTATAAAACACAAATTAAATGTTAAAATTAGGGGTGATGGATTAGATCTCCCAAGCCTTAATTGTTAAACGACGAAGTTATGAGTAAAGTATCTTATTATTCACATGAAGGTTTAAAAAAGTTGAGAGATGAGCTTAACAGACTTAGGGATGTTGAACGGCCTAAAGCCTCTCAGGCAATTGCAGAAGCAAGGGATAAAGGTGATTTAAGTGAGAATGCCGAATATGATGCCGCAAAAGAAGCGCAAGGCATGCTGGAAATGCGGATTGCAAAAATGGAAGAAGTAGCCTCCAACGCCCGTATCATAGACGAATCTCAACTTGATGATTCCAAGGCCCTGGTACATT
>Ga0307487_1001702_pt1 | contig 15213 bp, 15 predicted proteins | sample CBIW12metaG_FD_203665 | JGI IMG/M metagenome (GOLD analysis project Ga0307487, IMG submission 203665) | Sea-ice brine microbial communities from Beaufort Sea near Barrow, Alaska, United States - CBIW 1.2 | ecosystem: Environmental > Aquatic > Marine > Coastal | place: USA: Alaska | collected... | reverse complement strand
AAAACGACAACAAAATTGAGCTTCACAGGAATTTATTCGACAAGGATGCTTTGATCTTTAAAAACATCAAATCTAAAAAAGTGGCTTTAAAGAGCAGGAAATCGGGAACAGTTTTGACGGTGGAATATAGTGACTTTAAAGATTTAGGTGTCTGGGCTAAACCGGCAGCGCCTTATGTTTGTATTGAACCCTGGTTGGGATATGCAGATGTGGAGGGAACACCGCAGGATCTAAAAACAAAAGAAGGCATTATGGAATTAATGCCTTCTGAAACTTTTGATGCCTCTTATTCTATTACAATAGCCTAAGTCAATAAGCTCTATTATTAACTTCTGTTTTTCTTTTTCGCTTCTTTCGCAGCGCGTTTTTCTTTTAAACTCAGCACAGGTTCTTTCTTAGCCGAATTTTTTGAAGGGGATTTTTCTTTTGCCATGATTTTTATTTTGAAAAATTATTTTATTAAAAGTATGAAATCTTATGATATGTCCACAGAAAATTTTTAATATTTCAGAAATAGGATCCTCAAGGCAGTCGTAATTTAAATGATATTAAAGACAAATAGAGAATTAAGGCAATTTATTGTGTCGTAAAATTTACATTGGTTAAAACTATTTTGATGGAAATTGAATATTTAGAACCCACGATTTTGATCGTGAGAAAAGATATCATCGCCATCCCAACCTTTTCAACGGTTTTCTCCAAGTCAGTTGAAAAATGGTTTTCACTAGGATTATATTATCCATGAAAAAGCCCGGAAAACAATGTCTCCGGGCTTTTCTTAAACGTTGAATGTTTTATTTGAAACCTTGACCTCCTAAACGTGCAATGCCCTGTCCCCGGTCGCGGCAAGGGCTGCTTCTTTCACTGCTTCGGCATACGTAGGGTGAGCGTGGCTCATTCTTGAAATATCCTCGGCAGAAGCACGAAATTCCATTGCCGTCACTGCTTCAGCTATCAAATCGGCCACACGGGCGCCTATCATATGCACCCCTAAAACCTCATCAGTATCGGCATTGGTCAGTATTTTTACAAATCCATCGGTATCACCGCTGGCCCTGGAACGTCCCAAGGCGCGCATCGGGAATTTTCCTTCTTTATAATTCACACCGGCTTCTTTTAGTTCTTCTTCGGTTTTGCCAACGGAAGCAACTTCGGGCCAGGTGTAAACAACTCCGGGAATTAAATTATAATTTATATGCGGTTTTTGACCTGCGATAACTTCGGCGACAAAAGTTCCTTCTTCTTCGGCTTTGTGAGCCAACATCGCGCCGCGCACCACATCGCCAATTGCATAAATATTTTTCACATTGGTCTGTAAATGTTCATTTACAGTGATCATTCCCCGTTTATCAATTTCCACTCCGGCTGCATCGGCGTTCAAACCATCAGTAAAAGGCCTTCGTCCTACAGATACCAGACAAAAATCACCCTTCCACTCTACTTCTTTTCCTTTTTTATCATCGGCTTTCACAATAACCTCATCACCATTTCGCTCGACAGCCTTTACTTTATGGCTTACAAAAAACTTAACACCCTGTTTTTTGAGCACTTTGGTCAATTCCTTTGAAAGAGCTGAATCCATAGTTGGGATAATGCGGTCCAGGTATTCCACAACTGTTACCTCGGCACCTAATCTTCTGTACACCTGACCTAACTCCAGGCCAATTACACCACCACCAATTACCACTAAATGCGTAGGGATCTCTTTAAGCTTTAATGCTTCGGTTGAAGTAATAATGCGTTCCTTATCAAGTTTGATGAACGGCAAATTAGAAGGTTTTGAGCCTGTGGCAATAATGACATTTTTTGCTTCAATGACCTCGTTTCCGCCTTCAGTTTTATCAATATTGATATGTGTGGCATCTTTAAAAGATCCTATTCCGTTAAAAACATCCACTTTGTTTTTGTCCATTAAAAATTTCACTCCGCCGGAAGTTTGCGCCACTACATCAGCTTTCCTTTTCATCATCTGCTCCAGATCCACATTTATATCCCCGGGAATATCGATCCCGTGTTCCTTAAAGTGATTTATTGCATCGTCATAGTGATGAGAGGAATCCAATAAAGCCTTGCTCGGGATACAACCCACGTTTAAACAAGTTCCACCCAAAACCGAATACTTTTCGATGATCGCAGTTTTCATTCCCAATTGTGCGCAACGAATGGCAGCCACATATCCTCCAGGACCAGATCCAATTATTACTACATCATATATGCTCATAAGTATGTTTTTTAATGTTTTAGTTTCAAACTGAGTACAAAACTACAATTATTCCCTTCAACGACCTATCTGGGGGAATCGCGTTTTTCTAAAATTTCGGGATTACAATTCAATCGCGGTGGTACTTTTTACCGGACTGATAATAAAAGTGCTTTGGGTACTTCCAATATGTTCCAAATTGGTCAGTTTTGTCAGCATAAACTCTCGATAGGCTTCCATATCTTTCACCAGGATCTTTAAAATATAATCATATTCCCCGCTTACGTGGTAGCATTCAAGAACTTCTGGAAGTTTAATCACCTCTGCTTCAAAGTTAAAGATGTAATCCTTGGCGTGTTGGACCAGTTTAATTTGACAAAACACCATAAAGGATTTATCCACATTGTCAGGTTTTACGAGGGCCACATACCTGGAGATCACCTTATTTCTCTCCAGTCGTTTAATGCGCTCATAAATGGCTGTTACTGATAAATGCAATAAATTGGAGAGTTCCTTATTTGTTTTTTTGCTGTCCTGCTGAAGATTCTGAAGGATCTTTTTATCAATTTCGTCTAATTTCATATGTTTATTTTATCGTTTTAGTGGTCATTTTAACATCCATAGGATCATTCTCAAAACTTCTTCTCATTTCTAAAAAGATCCTTTTTTTTCGCAGATTTTCACCGGTTTAAATCAATTTTTCAGGGATAATCTGCTGATTTTAAGTCTGCGGGATTGTACGGAAAACTTTTTTAAGGCATTTTTACCACTTTCATTTGATGTAAATTTTTCGGTAAAAGATTGCTTTTCTTGATAAAATTAGATTAAATATCACCATAAAATAATTTTAATAGATTTATTTTCCAATAAACAGCACATCTATTGATATTCATTCTATAATTTTTTAAATTTGAATATAATCAAATAAAAAAATATTATGAAATATAAACCGGCAAACCAGATTCAGGATTTACAATATTTCGGAGAATTTGGAGGCGTAAACCCTTCTATTTCCGATTCTTCAACCTACACTTTTCTTTCAGCAAAGACCATGTTCGATACCTTTGAAGGAAATGCGGATGGTTGCTATCTTTATTCCAGGCATTCTTCGCCATCAAACCTATACTTAGGCGAAGCGCTTGCAGCTATGGAAGGCACAGAAACCGCAAACGTTGCGGCCTCAGGAATGGGAGCTATCACAGGAGCCCTTCTGCAGCTTTGCAAAGCCGGAGATCATATTGTTTCCAGCAGGACCATTTATGGAGGAACTTATGCTTTTTTAAAGAATTTCGCTCCGAGACTAAATGTTGATACAGCATTTGTGGATATTACCCAACTGGATGTTGTGGAAGCGGCAATTACAAAAAACACCAAAGTATTGTATTGTGAATCTGTGAGCAATCCATTACTTGAAGTTGCGGATATTGCCGGATTATCAAAAATCGCCAAAAAACACGGGCTTACCTTAATTGTAGATAATACGTTTTCTCCACTTGCAATCACTCCAACAGAACTTGGTGCAGATGTTGTGATCCACTCATTGACAAAATTTATTAATGGAAGCAGCGACACAGTTGGTGGAGTTACCTGTGGATCCCAGGATTTCATCAATTCGTTGCGAAGTGTTATTGATGGCGCCAATATGCTTTTAGGTCCAACAATGGATAGTTTACGTGCAGCTTCTGTTCTTAAAAATATGAGGACCCTGCATATCAGGATCCAACAGCATAGTAAAAATGCCATGTTCCTGGCCAAAAAATTTGAAGCTGATGGGTTTAGAACTGTTTACCCCGGTCTTGCATCCCACCCAAGTCACAAATTATATAAAAAGATGATGAACCCTGAATATGGATTTGGGGGAATGATGACAGTTGATGTTGGTTCTTTAGACAAAGCAAATGAATTAATGGAGTTGATGCAGAAAAGAAACCTTGGATATTTAGCGGTGAGTTTAGGCTTTTACAAAACCCTTTTCAGCTCTCCGGGAACCTCCACTTCTTCTGAAATTCCAGAAGATGAACAAAAGGCAATGGGCCTTACCGATGGTTTGATCCGTTTTTCCATTGGTTTGGACAATGATATTGAACGCACTTATGAGATTATGAGAAAGTGCATGCAGGAGGTAGGTTTGTTAAAATCTGAAATTGCTTAGTTCTATATCTATATTGAATAGAAAATAAAATGTTTTTTTTTAAAATCATACCGAAAGGGAGGAATTTGTTCTACAGGTTCCTCCCTTTATATTTAGGTCAATTGAAATTCTAAAAAAGCAAAACCCGGTTCACCCTTATAAAATATAGTTTTTTAAAAATAAATACCTTCGTAATTTCAAATTATGACTCAATGCGAAATATCACTTCAACTCCCTGTTTACAAATCATTTAAACAGTCATAGATCATATTATTTCTGCATGATCTAAACTTTATTTACCACATAAGTATTTACGGTCCGGGGAATAAAGGTTGCAAAATATGCCTTAAAATCGTAACATTACCTTCCAAAAAAAATAGTACTGAATGGAAGGCCATACCAATAACCCTAAGAACGAACCTATTATTGCTAACAAAGAATTAAATATTTGGGAAGCCCTGATCCCCGTATTTGCTTTAATTGCCATGCTGGCATTTAATGTGTACGTTTTTGGAGATGACGCATTGAGCGGTTCAAACCAGTTTATAATGTTAATGGGAGGTGCTGTTGCGGCAATTGTAGGATTCTTCAACAAAGTCGATTTCGAAAAAATGATGGATGAAGTTGCCAAGAATATTCAAAGTACTGCCGGGGCAATTTTAATTTTATTAATGGTAGGGGCTTTGGCCGGAACCTGGCTTATAAGCGGTATTATTCCGACCATGATTTATTATGGCCTTCAAATTTTAAATCCAACTATATTTTTACCAGCCTGTGTTATAATTTGTTCTATAATTTCAGTAGCAACCGGAAGCAGCTGGACCACATCGGCAACAGTAGGGATAGCACTGATAGGAATTGCGCAAGCCCTGGGAATATCTGTTGGAATGACTGCCGGAGCTATCCTTTCAGGAGCTTATTTTGGTGACAAAATCTCCCCTTTAAGCGATACAACAAATCTTGCAGCTGCAATGGCCGGGACCGATCTCTTTACCCACATTCGGTATATGATGATAACTACCGTGCCTACCATTACTTTAACCTTGCTCATATTTGTGATAATTGGACTCAATTTGGATGTTTCCGGTACCACAGATACTTCAGCGATATTAAACTCCATAGGATCAACTTTTACAATTACTCCCTGGCTATTTTTAGTTCCTGCCATAGTAATATTTTTAATCATTAAAAAAACATCTCCATTAATTGCGTTGTTAGCGGGTACTCTTTTGGGGGCAATCGCAGCCCTGATTTTTCAACCGGGAATCGTGGCACAAATTGCAGGATCAGAAAGTTTAGATTTTATAAGCGGATATAAGGGCATTATGCAAGCCATTACTGTAGACACTTCCATAATTACAGATGATGTAAAATTAAACGATTTGTTTTCCTCCGGCGGAATGGCCGGAATGCTAGGAACCATTTGGTTGATCCTTTGCGCGATGGTATTTGGTGGAATTATGGAAGCCATTGGAGCTTTATCAAGAATTAGCACCGCTTTGTTAAACCTGTTTCATACCACTTTCGGATTATTTGCAAGTACCGTTTTTAGCTGTCTGGCACTCAACGCCACCGCATCCGATCAATACCTCGCTATTGTTGTCCCGGGAAAAATGTTCGCAAAAGCATATAAGGAAAAAGGACTTGCGCCGGAAAACTTGAGCAGAACACTTGAAGATTCGGGAACAGTAACTTCAGTTTTGGTGCCATGGAATACCTGTGGCGCTTACCATAGTGGCGTTTTGGGCGTGCCAACCCTTTCGTATATTGGCTATGCTTTCTTCAATTATTTAAGTCCTTTTATGACCCTGCTGTTTGCTGCATTAAGCATAAAAATAAAAATGCTTAATAATAAAAATGCTTAAAATAGAGGGTTTAGGGATGGCAAAATTTATTAATATAGATTCTATTTATAGATTATTTAAAATGCTATAGCCAAATTCTATGGAATGATAAGAAATTAAAATTTCATTCCCTCCTAATAGCGATGAGTTTCTCTACTTTTGCATCAGAAAATCAATAACAATTTAAAAATAAATAAAGATGTCAATAGTAGGAAAAAAATTTCCAGATTTAAGCGTAAACGCAATGAATGAAATGGGAGATACCTTCAAGTTAAATATTCTTGAAGAAGCCCAAAAAAACAAGAAAAAAGTGTTGTTGTTTTGGTACCCAAAAGATTTCACCTTTGTTTGCCCTACAGAATTACATGCTTTTCAAGAAGCTTTAAACGAATTTGAAAAAAGAAATGTAATGGTTGTTGGAGCATCTTGTGATACAGCTGAAGTTCACTTTGCCTGGTTGAGCACTGCAAAAGACAATGGTGGTATTGAAGGAGTAACATATCCTATACTTGCCGATTCAAACAGAAACCTTAGCTCTCAATTGGGAATTCTTGATATTACCAATGAACAATACGACGAAGAAACCGGAGCTTTAACAGTAGATGGTGATAACGTAACTTACCGTGCTACTTACCTTATTGATGAAGATGGTAAAGTTTTTCACGAAGGTGTGAATGATATGCCACTTGGTAGGAACGTAAAAGAATTTATACGATTAATTGACGCTTATACTCACGTACAGAAAAACGGCGAAGTTTGTCCTGCAAACTGGGAAGAAGGAAAAGAAGCCATGACTGCTGACCGCGAAGGAGTTGCCTCTTATTTGAGTTTAAACTAAAATAATTATTATGGCTAAAGATTTAGAACAAGATAATTTAAGCGAAATTGTTGCAGAAAACGACATTGTTGTGGTTCAATATATGGCTGGCTGGTGTGGTAATTGCAGATTGATGAAACCAAAATTCAAGAAACTGGCAGCTGAAAATGCACAGGCGATCTTTATGATGGTGGATGCCGAGAAATATCCGGAATCGCGAAAAATGGCGAACGTGGATAACCTGCCAACATTTGCAACCTTCAAAAACGGTAGTTTTGTGAATCAGGTTCAAACCAATAAATTTGAATTGTTAAAAAATTTAGTAGATGAAGTTACCGGTAATTAGACATTTACAGCGCAATAACGACTCCGAAAAATTGCAACACACCATCGATGTTTTAGAAAGTTTTACTGAACACCGTTCGGTTTCTGAGGAGGAGATGGATGTAATTGGAGAACTGATCACCAATTTATGTGGCGCTGTGGAAGTGCACAAAATGATTGAAGATGGGGCTTCCGAAATGGATGCCGCCAATAATTTCGCAAAAAAGGTACTGGGATCAATAGATCGCTAAAACCTAATAATTCACACTTAAATGAGGCTGCTTTTAAATTGAGCAGCCTCATTTTGTTTTATGATAATTTTGGTAAATCCTCGCTTCATAAGCCTTAAATTTGGCTTATCAAATGAAAAAATCAATTGCCATGTCACAAATAATGTTAAAAGATAAAAAAGTTAATACCTACGGAAGCCTTCCGGAAACCGGTGAAAAAGCACCTCATTTTGAATTGGTACGCACCGATCTGTCCACAGCAACTTTAAACGATTTTAAAGGGAAAAGGATCATAATGAATATTTTTCCAAGTATTGACAACAATGTTTGTGCTACTTCGGTTCGAAATTTTAACGAACGGGCCACAAAATTAAACAATACCACAGTTCTTTGTATATCCAGGGACCTGCCCTTTGCCCAAAAACGATTTGTATCTGACGAAGGATTGGAGAATGTTACCAACCTGTCCGATTTCAGACAAGGAGATTTCGGAAAAGATTATGGAGTAGAAATGATAGATGGGATAATGACCGGATTACTTTCCAGGGTTGTAATTGTTCTGGATGAAGAAGGAAAAGTCCTTCACAGCCAGCAAGTGCCCGATATATCACAAGAACCTGATTATTTGGCTGCCTTAAAAGTGTTGTTGTAATGAGGAACAGTTACCTCGGTAAACGCATAAGAGGAGGCGGATATGCCCTAAAAGGAGCCTTGACATTAATCAAAACTGAGCACGCAATTCAGGTACAGGTAATAATTTCAATCCTTATTACAATCGCCGGATTCTATATTGGCATTTCCAAAACAGAATGGATGTTTCAAATTATGTCCATCGGTTTGGTGTTGAGCGCCGAAAGCTTAAATACCTCGATTGAAGGAATAGCCGATTTTGTTCATCCAAATTTCCACAACAAGATTGGTTACATTAAGGATGTGGCTGCCGGAGCTGTGCTTTTTGCCGCTTTCACTGCGATAATTATCGCTGGCTTTATTTACATTCCACATATTTTTCCGGAATTTTAATAGTAAAGGCACATTGTTAAAAAAGAAAATTGAGATTAAAATTTTAAAAGCCCTAAGTATTTTAAATATAGTTAGGGCTTCTTATTTGAAATTAAAGATTTAGAAATAGTCCCTCCGCAATTAGAATATTTAAAAAAATAGACCGTTAAATTGAGATATATAAAAGCAAATACAAATCATTGTTGATATTGATTTTCTTTTCTCTATTTTAGATAGATGCTTATTTGTATTTTTGCAAAAATTCCCCTTAGTATTTATGGCCACTAAAAAAGCCCCAACAAAAAAAAACAGCAGCTCCGGGATCAAAAAACCGGGCTTTAAGTTATCCAGGCAACAAAAAGTGGTTTTTGGCAGCTTCTTAATGTTATTGGGAGTCGCCTTGATTATTGCCTTTGCATCGTTTTTATTTAACTGGCAAGCCGATCAAAGTACGCTTCATGAATTTGGAAACCGGGAGATAGTCACAAAAAACTGGCTTAGCAAGTTTGGCGCCACGGTAAGTGATTTTTTTATCTATAAAGGTTTTGGCCTTGCCGCATTTATCCTGGTCGCACTTATTACGATCTCGGGGGTTTATATGTTTTTTGGTTTCAAATCAAAAAACCTCTTCAAATATTGGTTTTGGGGAATTTTAATGATGCTTTGGTGGGCTGTATTTTTTGGTTTTTTTGCTGAAAAATTGCTGGGTGGCCGGGTCGGTTTTGAACTGAATGATTATTTGCAGGATTTCATAGGGTTAACGGGAACTATTTTACTCCTCACATTCCTTTTTATAGCCTATTTTTCAATCAGGTTAAAAATAACCCCAGAATTGATTGGGGATTATCTAAAGAGCAAGAAGAAAGAATTCCACGAAGATTTTAAAACTACCCAAACTGCTTCCACAATTACTTCAGAAGAAAAAGATTGGGTTAGCAAAACATTTAATGGAAAAGAAAAAGCTTCTCCGTCTAAATCTTTCATCGAAGACAAAACCAATTCAGCAGAAAAAGAAAAAACTGCAAAAACTGCAGCCATTCCAGATGAAGATGTACAAATGGAAGTAAAAACAGCTGAAGAGGAAGAAGTTGGCGATTCGCTTAGCAAAAAACTGGTCAAGGATTTCGGGGAATTTGATCAAACCCTGGAATTGAAAAATTACAAGTGGCCCACCATAGACCTTTTAAAGGATTATAACCTAAACGGTGGCGGAATTACTGTTGACCAACAGGAACTCGAAGAAAATAAAAACAATATAGTTTCAACTTTAAAGAACTATAAAATTGAAATCGCGCAAATAAAAGCAACTGTTGGTCCCACGGTTACTTTATATGAAATTATACCCGAAGCCGGGATCAGGATTTCGAAGATCAAGAACCTGGAAGATGATATCGCGCTTTCCCTTTCGGCCCTTGGAATAAGGATTATCGCTCCAATTCCCGGAAAAGGTACCATAGGAATTGAAGTTCCAAATAAAAATGCCACCATAGTTTCCATGCGTTCAGTCATTGCCTCGCAAAAATTCCAGAATGCTGAAATGGAGTTGCCTTTGGCACTGGGAAAAACAATTTCCAACGAAACCTTTGTTGTAGATCTTGCGAAAATGCCGCACTTGTTGCTGGCCGGAGCCACGGGACAGGGAAAATCTGTGGGATTAAACGCTATACTAACCTCACTTCTCTATTGTAAACATCCTGCAGAAGTGAAATTTGTATTGGTCGATCCTAAAAAAGTTGAACTAACGCTCTTTAATAAGATTGAACGCCATTATCTGGCAAAATTGCCAAATACCGAAGATGCCATTATTACCGATAACACCAAGGTTATAAACACACTGAATTCCTTGTGTATCGAGATGGACGATCGCTATACGCTTCTTAAAGATGCTATGGTGCGAAATATCAAGGAATACAACGTCAAGTTTAAGGCCAGGAAGTTAAATCCTGAAAACGGCCACAAATTCCTGCCTTATATTGTTTTGGTGATAGATGAATTTGCCGATTTAATCATGACCACAGGGAAAGAGGTGGAAACTCCTATTGCTCGATTGGCACAATTGGCCAGGGCAATTGGGATCCATCTTATCATCGCAACCCAACGCCCATCGGTGAATGTAATTACCGGGATCATAAAAGCCAACTTCCCGGCAAGAATTGCCTTTAGGGTAACTTCAAAAATAGATTCAAGGACAATTTTGGACAGTCAGGGAGCCGATCAACTTATAGGTCGCGGCGATATGCTTTTTACCCAGGGGAACGATTTGATAAGGTTGCAATGCGCTTTTGTGGATACGCCGGAAGTGGAAAGGGTAACTGAATTTATTGGATCTCAAAAAGCCTATCCGGATGCCCACCTCTTGCCGGAATACGATGGGGAGGAGAATGGCACAAGTCTTGATATTGATGTGAGCGAGCGCGATAAACTGTTCCGCGAAGCCGCCGAAGTTATAATAATAGCACAACAAGGCTCAGCATCCTTACTACAACGAAAACTAAAATTAGGCTATAACCGGGCCGGCCGGATTATAGACCAACTGGAAGCAGCTGGTATAGTAGGGCCTTTTGAGGGAAGCAAAGCACGGCAGGTTTTGATTACGGATTTCGCTTCATTAGACAAATTACTCAATGATGATAACTAATAATCGAATAATGAAAAACATAAGTATTTTAATGATTGCAATTTTGAGCGTTTTTTCTGTAAATGCGCAAGATGGCACAAAGGCAAAAACACTGTTAAACGAGGTTTCCACTAAAGTTAAATCCTATGATAATATGGTGATTGATTTTAAATACTCCCTGGAAAACTCCGCAGAAAACATGAGCCAGGAAACCCGTGGCGATGTGAGCATTAATGGCGATAAGTACGTACTTAACCTGATGGGGACCACCCAAATATTTGACGGACAGAAAATTTACACCATTATCCCGGAAGATCAGGAAATCAATATTTCTAAGTACGTAGCCGAGGAGGACAATAACATTACCCCTTCAAAAATGTTGACTTTTTACCAGGAGGGCTACACCTATAAATGGGATATTACTCAGGATATTAAAGGCCGCAAAATTCAGTACATTAAACTGACGCCCATTGACAGCAATGCCGATGTGAAAAACATTTTGTTGGGAATAGACAGTCAGACCAAACATATTTACAATCTTATTCAAACCCAGGACAACGGCACGAAAATCACCATTACAATAAAAAGTTTTAAAACCAATCAGCCTTTGGCCAAAAACCTTTTTAGTTTTAACGAAGACCGATACAAGGATTTTTACATCAATCGTTTAGATTAAATTGAAGATATTAGACAGATATATACTGGTAAGTTATTTAAAAACATTTTTTTCTGTTTTTATAATCCTGATGTTCATCTTTGTGCTCCAAACCATTTGGCTGTACATAGGTGAACTTGCGGGTAAAGATTTGGACGTTGGGATTATATTTAAATTCCTGCTTTATTTTTCCCCAAAACTGGTACCTCTTGTTCTTCCCTTATCCATCCTGCTCACCTCCATAATGACTTTTGGAAGTTTTGCCGAAAATTATGAATTTGCGGCAATGAAATCGGCCGGAATATCATTACAACGGGCAATGCGGACCCTCACTTATTTTATAGTATTTATTAGTTTGATTGCCTTCTTTTTCGCAAATAATGTAATCCCTGCCGCAGAATATAAATCGATTAACCTGCGTAAAAATATTGCCAAGTTAAAACCTGCAATGGCAATTACTGAAGGGATCTTTAACGATGTTGGCAATTTCAATATCAAGGTGAGCAAAAAATCGGGAGATAACGATCAATATTTGGATGATGTGATCATACATCAGGAATCTACCCGCGGTGGTAATTTTACGGTCATTAAAGCCGATAAAGGGGAACTTGTTGGAAGGACCAATTCTGATATTTTATCACTTATCTTATATGATGGAAATTATTATGACGAAATCCAGCAAAGAGACCCTTCAAAACGAGCCGATAAACCATTCGCCAAAAGTGCCTTCAAGGAGTATGTGATCAATATTGATATTTCCAATTTCAATAATGTAGATCTGGACGACGAAAACTATCGGAATTCCCAGGGCATGTTAAAGGCCTCGGAGCTGAATGAAAGCATCGATTCACTTTCAACTTCTTATAATGAGGAGTTAAATAAATTTGCGGATGTTATTTACCGCCGCACCGGAGCTAGCTTGTTTGCCGCCAATTATACCCCGGTCGATACGCTCAAGTCTTTTGACAGTTCAATTCTGGAATTGTATGGTACCGATGAAGCCCTACAAATTGTAAATCTTTCCCTGGGCATGGTAAATGCCAGTATTTCGAATGTTACAGTGAAAGAAAGCGAATTTAAAAGCAACCTGAAACAACTCAACAAATTTGAAATTGCACTTCACGAAAAATATGTGCTTGGGTTTGCCTGCATTATTTTATTTTTTGTAGGCGCTCCACTGGGAGCCATCATTAGAAAAGGTGGAATGGGATTGCCTATGGTAATTGCCATTTTAATTTTCCTGACCTATCATTTTATAGGAATTTTCGCCAAAAACAGTGCGGAAGAGGGGCAAATGAGCCCGTTCCTGGCAAGCTGGTTTTCCACTTTAATTATGTTTCCACTCGGTATATTCTTTACCTACCGCGCAACTACCGACCAGGGACTGCTATCATTCGGTAATTTTATTGAGCCATTTAACAAACTTGTCAAAAAATTAGGATTGTTCCGGAAGGAATCAAAATAGATTAAATATCTTTGCAGCCTGAAATAAAAATTCGCCATGTCCCAAATTATTCAAAATAAAAAGTCCTTAAAACTCCATTCCATTAAAGAAGCCATCGATGATATTCGTGATGGGAAGATTATAATTGTGGTAGATGATATAGATCGTGAAAATGAGGGAGACTTTCTTGCCGCGGCAGAAAAGGTAACTCCTGAAATGATCAATTTCATGGCTACACACGGCCGGGGATTAATTTGCGCTCCTATTACTGAAGAACGCTGCAAAGAATTGAAACTGGATATGATGGTTGGCAACAGTACCGATCCTATGGAAACCGGTTTTACCATTTCTGTAGACTTGAGGGGTAATGGCGTAACAACAGGAATTTCGGCATCAGACCGCGCAAAAACCATTCAGGCCCTAATAGATCCCGAAACGCGGTCATTTGATTTGAGCAGGCCTGGCCACATATTTCCACTTAAGGCTAAAGAAGGCGGGGTTCTTAGAAGGACCGGGCATACCGAAGCCGCTATCGATTTTGCACGATTGGCCGGTTTTCAACCTGCCGGGGTAATTGTTGAAATCATGAACGAGAATGGTTCTATGGCCCGGTTACCTCAACTGATTGAAGTTGCCAATAAATTTGACTTGAAGGTCGTATCAATAGAAGATTTGATTGCATACAGAATGCAGCACGATTCCCTGATCCAAAAGAAAGAAGATTTTGATATCAAAACACGTTTCGGCACATTCAGGTTGAGGGCATATAAGCAAACTACCAACAATCAGGTTCATATAGCGCTCTCTAAAGGCGAGTGGAAATCTGACGAAGAAATTTTGGTTCGTGTAAATTCAACTTTGATCAACAACGATATCCTGGGGACCCTGACCAATAATGCCGACAAAAAATTGGACGACATGTTTAGGTCCATAAATGAGGAAGGCCGCGGAGCAATTGTGTTCATAAATCCGGTAAATCAATCCCTGAATTTGTTGAGCAGATTAAGCGAGTTAAAGGAATTGCAAAAAGAAGGGGAAATGAAAGCTCCCCCAATTATTATGGACAACAGGGATTTTGGAATAGGCGCCCAAATATTGCACGACCTTGAAATACACAAAATAAAATTGCTTTCAAATTCCCAACAAACAAAACGGGTTGGGATGATAGGATACGGATTGGAAATAACCAAATACGTAAGCTATTAAATCCCCCGATTACTGATCTAAATCGGAACGGGGAATTCAAAATTAAACTTTGTAAAGCTTTTGTTATAACTCGACGATCACATCAGAAAGAGGCCTGCGTACTTTTTTAAATTCAGAAAACATATCATCCGGAGCCCGGTTTCCAATAGGCATAACCAGTACCGATTTTAAATTCAACTTTTCCAGCCCTAAACATTCATCATATTTTTGAGGTTCAAAACCCTCCATTGGGCAAGCGTCAATTCCTTCAATGGCGCAAACCGTCATCAAAGTTCCCAGGGCCAAAAAAGCCTGATTGGTTGCCCAGGCATGTATCTCGTCTATATGCTTATTTTCAAAATCATTTATAAGAAAATCTTTAAACGGATTTAGGATTTCCTCTGGGGTGGCCCGGATTTTATGAACCTGGCTAAAGTAGTTTTCTATAAATTTTTTATCTATTTTCCTCTCAATACAAAATACAAGCACATGCGAAGCCGTGCTTATTTGCTTCTGATTCATTGAAAACCCCACCAATTTTTGTTGCATTTCCTTATTGTGAATAATCACTAGTTTTATGGGCTGCAAGCCATAGGAAGTAGCGGTCAAATTAAAGGCATTCTTAAGTACCTCAATTTTTTCCCGAGGAAGTATTTTCGCGTTATCAAACTTTTTTGTGGCATACCGCCATTGAAGCGCTTCAATATTTTTCATTCTAACTTTTTTGCTTATTTTGCGGTACAAATCTAAGTAATACTTTCACC
>Ga0307487_1001701_pt1 | contig 15225 bp, 9 predicted proteins | sample CBIW12metaG_FD_203665 | JGI IMG/M metagenome (GOLD analysis project Ga0307487, IMG submission 203665) | Sea-ice brine microbial communities from Beaufort Sea near Barrow, Alaska, United States - CBIW 1.2 | ecosystem: Environmental > Aquatic > Marine > Coastal | place: USA: Alaska | collected... | reverse complement strand
GATTTAAAATAAGGAATGTTTTTGCCTTTAAGGGAACCTATATAAACCGTTCGTAAATCTGCCCCTCCAAAAGTGACACTAGCCATCCATGGGGCAATGCCTTGACCCGTAGCGAAAAGAACATCTTCTGTAACATTATTGCTATAAAATGCCTTCTCAAGTGCCTCTACCTTTGTTGGATCTCCTTCATCCAAAAGGGTTTTCATATCGCCTTCGGGACTTAAAACAAAGAGTTTATCTGAATACACGGTGGTTCCCCATAAATTACCATATGCATCAAAGGCAATTCCATCGGGCCAAGCACCTTTCCCCAATTTGGTCGGCCCAAAAATTTCCCTATCAACTAAATCGCCTTTTTCAGTAAGCCTCATTCTAGTAATACAGCCACCCGTTGTTTCTACTATATATAAATATTCCTCGTTTTTATCAAATCGTATTTCATTAGTAAATCCAAACCCATCCGCCATAATTCTAAAAGCACCATCTTCAAATCTAGCGACATAACCATCTTTAAGATCGTGTTTTAAGGCATGCATCCAATTCTTGGTTTTGGTAGAAATGGTTATCCAAATTCTATTTTTTGAATCCCTTAAAACAAAATTAACCTTGCCTATTTCTTCGCCTTCTATTTTATCTGCCAATACAATGGTCTGCCCAGTTCGTGTCATACGTTCCAAACGATCCGTGCCAAAATTCGAAATTAATATATCACCATTATCGGCGAAAGCCAAACCATTAGGTAAAGTTCCCTCTAAATATCTTGTAGCTTCGCTTTTTGCTGCTCCAAAAAAATCGGAACCGGTTTGCGTTATCAATTGTTGTGAACCGTCTTTTGATATTTTCATCACACCCCCTCTGGCATCGGCAGCCCAAAGTGAGCCGTCAGGCTCCGCCAAAACACACTCAGGCCTTTGTAAATCCGTCCCTATCGTTTTTATATCTGAATGGCTTAATTCAAAATTATGCAAGGGATTATCTTTGTAATTAGTCATTTACTGTAAAATATTATATTCACTAATTTAAAATTTTCTCGACCACTCTTTTGGCCATCTTTCTATAACTACCTTTGTTTGGGTGAAAAATTCTATGGCATGGCGACCCTGCCCATGTAAATCTCCAAAGAAGCTTTCATTCCATCCACTAAAAGGAAATTGGGCCATCGGGGCAGCGACACCAATATTGATACCTATATTGCCAGCGTTGGCTTGGTTTCTAAATTTCCTTGCATTGGCACCATTACTGGTAAATAAACAAGCCATATTTCCATAACGTCCACTGTTGATAAACTCAAGCGCATCCTCAACCGATTTTAGTTCAATCAAACTCATCACCGGTCCAAAAATTTCAGTTCTTATTACCTCGCCATTTAAAGGCAGGTTTTGCAATATGGTTGGTTTAACGAAATTACCCTTTTCAAACCCACTAATTTTTGCGTTTCTACCATCCAATAATAGATTAGCGCCTTCCTTAATGCCTTTATCTATTAAATGTGAAATTCTATCTTGACTATCTTTTGTAATCACAGGACCCATTTCTACACTTTCATCCAGACCATGTCCTGTTTTTCGAGCCTTAGCCATTTCATAGAGTGCTTCTTTGATTTTACCATTATCACCAACCGTTATGATGTTGGAAGCCGCAAGACATCTTTGACCGGTGCAGCCATAAACACTATCGATAATTATTTTTACCGACATATCTAAATCTGCATCAGGTAATATTACCAGAGGATTTTTTGCGCCTCCTGACGCCTGAACCCTTTTACCGTTGGCAGCTCCTTTGGAATAAATATACTTGGCCACATTCGTAGAACCAACAAAGCTTATGGCTTTTACCTCTTTATTCTCCAATAATTCATCGACCGATTCTTTTCCTCCATGAACTAAGTTCACAACACCTTTTGGCAAATCAATTTGATCGATCAGTTCAAACACCTTCATCATAGTTAAAGGTACTTTTTCTGAAGGTTTAAGTATAAATGTATTTCCACAGGCTATCGCATAGGGTAAAAACCAGAACGGGATCATTCCCGGAAAGTTAAAAGGTGCAATACAGGCACAAACTCCTAATGGCTGACGAATCATAAACTCATCAATACCAGATGCTATATTTTCTGAAAATTCACTTTGCATTAAAATAGGCGTTCCACAAGCAACTTCTACATTTTCAATGGCTCGCTGGATTTCACCTCTTGACTCATTCAAGGTTTTTCCACATTCCTTAGTAATTGTTCTAGCGATGTCTTCCGCATGTTCTTCTAATAATGTCTTTAACTTATAAAGAGGCTGAACCCTTCTTATAACAGGCACTTCTCTCCATTCTTGATATGCTTTTGAAGCTATTTTAACCGCTTCCTGAACATCTGAAATGGTATTTTCACCATAAGGAACTTTCCCTAATACTTTTTGTGACGCAGGATCAATGACTTCTATTGAATTTTTCTCCCTACTGCTTAACCATGATCCGCCTATATAATTTTTTAATATATCCATAATATAATAATTATTAAGGTTTCTAAACATTTAATCTAGAAACGTTTTATTTTTTCCTATTAACTTATTTACTTAAAAATAACACTATGCTTGTTGTATAAAAACTATTATTACAATGTCTACTTAGCTAAAACTTGTAACCCAATTTAGCCATATAATCCCTAGAGATTTTTGCAGCATCGAAAGGTGTGTAAGGTGCCTTTATTTTTGCATCATAGTCAAGTTCAAACATAATACCTCCTACCAAGCTGTCTTTTTCTCTCTCTATTTGTCTTAGTATCTTTTTTAGTTTAACCTTGCCCTCTCCTAAGGGGGAATAACCTAAATAACCATTGTCTCCTCCTTCAAAATCCTTGAGATGCACATGTTCTATCAATGACATGAAATCATTACATATTTTAACTGGATCGGCACCACCTTTTTCCAACTGTCCGACATCTGGACCGAATTTCATATAATTAGTATCCAAATTTTCCATAGCAAAATACACTTCTTCTTCGGTTTCTATGGGTGTACCGGTATGAGGGTGAAGCGCACAAACCAAACCTTCATCAGTAACGGCTTTTGCATATTCGTTCATGGATTCAATAATATTTTTTTTGTGTTCTTTATAATCGTATCCCTTCCTATTTAAACTAGAAGGGCAATACTCGATTAATGTTCCACCAGCTTTTTTAAGCAGCTTTGTCCAATTAATAAGCTTTTTTAACTCTTCCTTTCTTTTAGATGGATCTAAAACATCGGTCATGCAGAAAGCAGATTTTATAGGCAGTGCATTCTCTTCAATTAATTTTTGAATTCCTCCTTTATTTTCTTCCCAATCTTGAATGACCTGTCCAAACGTCTCAAAAGAATGATACCCTAATTTTGACATATCTTTTAAAGCGGGCTCTAAATTGTCTGATCCATAGCCCCACAAAATAAATGTTGCTCCAATATCAAATTTCTTTTTAATATCTTCAGAAAGCCCCATACTGGACAAAGTAGGCAAAGCCAATAAAGACATAGCTCCTAAACTGGTTTTTTTAACAAAATCTCTTCTAGAAAATTCAAATTTTTCACTCATTTTTTTATAATTTATTTAGAAAAAGTTACCAATCCGGCACCACCTATTAGCAGTAATGCACCCAAGATTTTTGTGATTGAAATAGGCTCAACAGGTGAGCCAAGCAATCCATAATGTGACACGACCATTCCCGCAATAACCTGACCTGCTATCATTAAAACAAATGCGGGTGCAGCCCCTATTTTTGGAATAATCCATGCTATCCCAAACACCAATGCAGCCCCCATAGCACCTGCTACCAATAACCAAACAGGGACTTCTTTTAATCTAACAAATACTTCGGGGTCCCAATTGGTAGCTCCAATAATGATTGCAGTGATTCCACCAATACACCAAAAAATGGCATTTCCCATTTGTGGGTTTTTAACAATTGAACCTACTTGCGAATTCATTGACAAATGCACTGCCAACACGACGCCTATTAATAACATTAATACATAAAGATACATTTTTGGTTTCATTTTAAATTAATATTTAGTTTAGTATGCTACTATAAAACAATATTTTAAGGTCAATTCAAATAAACAATGTCATTTTTCTAAATTAATGATTTTTATTGATAAATGCTACACATTATAAATTTAGGGTAAAGAATAGCATCAAAAATCATGGTTTTAATTTTTTGTATTGTTCCAATAAATAAACGTACCATTGTTTGTAGATGTAATAATATCCAAAGTGCCATTTTTATCAAGATCTACAGCATCTACTTCTGAACCAACTCCCGAACGATTATGTATGAGTTCTGGAATAAATTCGGCACCACCTGGAGCTTCTTTATTCCTCACAGTTTTATACCAATACAATACTGGAGGGCTATAAGTATCTGGATCAAAATAATTATCTAAATGAGTAAAATACCGTTTACCAACGATATAATCTTTAATTCCATCGCCATCAATATCTGCAAATGTTGCTCCGTGAGCCTGGGAAAATGTGACACCATCCTTATTGTTGAATTGGTAATCATCACTTATCATATGCCTAACAAAACTAATTTCTCCATCATTACTCCTTTTTTGTTCGTACCATGCCAAGCCAAAACCATGAGCATTTAAATTTGTAACCACATCATTTAAACCATTACCATTTACATCATAAACCGCCATGATACTACCGCCAATTCCGCCAGACCGCTTTCCATATCTGCCAAATGCTACGGGATGGTATTTCCAAGTTTTGGTACTATCCAACACAGCTGGTTGTTCCCACCACCCTACAGCATTCAATATATCTATCCTACCATCATTATTTATATCTCCTGTCCCAATACCATGGGCCATGGAATAACCCTGATCTGAAACATTATATTCTATCCATGGTTTGGTTGGATCATTTTCATTAGGCTTGGCATAACGTACATGACCATTTGCTCCATAAATCAACTCTGGTTTAGCATCATTGTCTATATCTTCGAATGCCGTTATTTCCCCTTGCTTGGCATCGGGAAGAATATTATAACTTTCCCAACGTCTATGTTCTCCTTTTGGATTTATATAAAGTATTGATGAAAAAGCAGTACTTAATACATCGGGCCAGCCATCATTATTAAAATCATAGGCATGCTGAACTCGGTTATAGGCAAACTGTAAGGAAGGGCTCCCCGTAATGGCAGGGAAAATTTCACTACGTTTAGTGAAATCAGGCCCGTAATAAATATAGGGCCCAGCCACTATGTCTAAATTTCCGTCTTTATTAAAGTCGGCTGCATCCGTTGCCCATGAATAATACATATCGCTTATTCTCTGGATTTTAAATCTTTCTGAGATTTTTTCAATCGGGGTTTCTTTTATTGATAAATCCTTTAGCATTATATTCTTGAACTGAACCTCTCCATTACCTTTAATATATAAAGCCACAGGACCATAACCATCCTCATTTTTTTCTTCTCCCATGGTTCCTCCAACCTCTCTTCCATCGTTCATAAAAGCCCTTATCGTGTTGACATCCACATACCCTTCCAATTGATTCCATTCTCCGTTTACAAACTCAGTATTCACTTGTTTAACGGGAAGATCGCTGGGTACTTGGGGTGACGAGTCAGGTCTTCTACTTTGGTTTTGGTTAGCGTCTTCTTTGACGGGAGGGGCTATTCGATATCCTATGCCTCCTGCCCTGGCCAGCTTTTCCCGGCCAATCTCACTACCCTGCATATCAAAGTGAATGTTAAACAGGGATAAATCTCCAGTTCCATCAACAGATAACAAAACGGCATCTATAGCATTATCGTTTTTTTCAAATCTAAAAAGCAACCCTGTTTCAACCATACTATTTCTTTTAACAGAAACTTGAAATGCAACATCTTGATAAGACTTATTAAAAACTAAAATTCCAGACTCATTTTCATTATCTAATTTCCCAATAATACTTCCATCAATTGCGCTCCAATTTGCAGAACCGAGACTGTTCCAATGATCAATAGTAGTAGATCCTTTAAAAAGATAATCTGGAATAAATGTCATTGCTTTTAAATCTTGTAAATCCTTAAAATCTTGCGAAAAACCAACATATGCCATTAAGAAAGATATTATTAAGGCTAAATATTTTTTTATATACATAAGATAAATTTTTACTTATTATTCTTTTGGCATTAGTGAGTTATAAAATATAGGTATCTAATAACAAGCACCTTTTATAAAGTATGTTATTTACTAGGCAATGTATAAATAACATATCCACCCTGCGGTTCATTACCTTCATTGATTGCATCACCATTTTTACCAACCCGTACAGGCGTTGTAGCTGTTATTACTAAATACTGTCTGTTATTCTCTTCATACATGGCTGGAAGCCCTTCAGATCCAGTAGGCAATGTTGAACTCCATAATTCTTCACCATTATCAGCATCAAAGGCATAAATTTTACCATCCTTGGATGTTGAAAAAATCAATCCAGTGGACGTTACAATCATTCCGTTCCTTTGAGCCTTCATTGAACCCGTATTTTTAAATCCTAACTTATTAGCCATAGGATCTTCACCTAGTGGTCTTTTCCACTTAACCTCTCCTTTATTTAAATCGTATGCCGTGATTTCAGACCAAGGTGGGTTAATGATGTAAGGAAACTCCAAACCCCATTGATACATGTACAAACGATCATAATCAATTTTAACGCCTTCAGGATACGGAGCACCATATAGTCCACCGCTAATCTCCACTTTTCTTTGCTCTAATCCACCTGGAGCGCCACCAACTTCAACAACAGGGCCAGATGGTAGCTCTGTTTCATCATTATTACTTGCTAAAGAATTCTGATTTAGACCAGATAAAAAATTATAAAGTTCTTCCACTTCTTCTGCTTTTAAATGGGAATATGATGGCATGTCCCCCACACCAGAAAATAAAATTTTCTTAAAATCATTCATATTCATTCTTTTTCCAAGATCTACAAGTGCTGATCCTACTAAACCTTCCCTATTTTGTCCATGACATGCTGCACAGTTCTGTTGATAAAGTAAAGAATTTCCTCTTGAAACACTCATGCTGTTGTTTTTCTCTTGTATTTCATCTATAGTCATCAATTTTTCATAAAATGACGGGTAATTCATTGAAATAACATATACCATGCCTTTGCTTGGATTCGCAGCAGTCATTCCCCAATTAACACCACCAACAGCGCCTGGTATTGCTAATGTGCTATTTTTATTGGAAAGTGGTGTAAAAATTTTCGTTTCAGCACTATCTAATATTAATTCCCATTCTTTTCGTTCTTCATCACTTAGAAATACTCTACTTAAATCTTCCTTTTTCATTTCTAGTTTAGAAGTAGGTGGCACCACAGTAGGAAATGGTTGTGTGGGCCACGCTTGTTCACCAGGAATTTTACTTGGTGGAACCGGCCGCTCTTCAATGGGCCATAAAGGCTCTCCTGTTACCCTATTAAAAACAAACATTAATCCATGCTTCGGGACAACTGCAACCGCATCAATTATTTCATCGTCATGTTTAACTGTAATTAGTTGGGGAGCGGCAGTTAAATCATAATCCCATATATCATGGTGAACGGTTTGAAAGTGCCATATTCTTTTTCCTGTTCTGGCATCTAGTGCTAAAATACAATTACCAAACAAATTACTTCCAATGCGGTCTGCCCCATAGTAATCAAAGGTTGGTGAGCCTAAAGGGTAATAGGCAATGCCTCTTTCCTCATCTATGGAAATCTCTCCCCATGTATTAACACCCCCAATATATTTATAGGCATCCTTTGGCCAAGTATCATACCCATATTCTCCTGGTTGAGGAACGGTATGAAATGTCCATTCCAATTTACCTGTTTCTACATTATAGGCACGTAGATAGCCTGGTGCTGACATATAACCTTCACCGGGAGCAGATCCCATTAAAATTAAATCTTCAAAAACTTTACCTGGCGTACCCGATTGAACTCTGGCAAATGAATTTGGATCCCTTCCTAATCCCTGTTTCAAGTCAACCAAACCATTATCACCAAATGAGAGAATGGATTTTCCTGTTGTAGCATCTATAGCCTGCAAATAATTGTTTATTTGGAAAATTAATCTTTTATCTTTTCCATCTTTACTTTCCCAATAATTAATACCCCTTCTGGCGATTCCAGACAAATTCGCATGAATCCAAATTTCCTCTCCAGTTGTTGCATTTAATGCCACAAGTGAATTGTTTTTTGCCAACACATACATGTGATTGTTTGCGATTATAGGATTAAATTGGTAAATCTTATTATCTCCAGTTGGATAGAACCAAGCAACTTCCAAATCCTTTACATTCGTTTTGTCTATTTGATTTAAATCGACATATTTTGATTGATCTGGGCCACCTCCATAATCCTTCCAACTTCTATGCTCATCTTCTTTGTTGCCATTTGATTTAGCACAGCTAAACAACAACATTAAAATAACCCCGAATACCAATGATTTTGTTGTGAAGTATTGAAAAAGAACAATACTTTCACTTAAAACTTGCCATAGTTTAAAACTCTTTTTTTTCATTATAAAGGAATCAATATTTAATCTTTATTATTTTCTTAAAAAGTAGATATTTTTATAATTATTCTCAAAATATTAAAATAAATTTATCAAAAAAAAGGGTATGAACTGGAAATTCATAATTCATACCCTGAATTAACTAAAAAAATTAACTAATAACCCGGGTTTTGAGTTATTCTTCCATCACTTAAATTAATTTCTGTTTGGGGTATAGGAAATATTTCATTTACCCCATCACGAAAACCAGCTCCTTTGGATGTATTGTACGTTTCCGCATATGCTCTTAGTACTTGACCTACACGCTTTTGACGAACCAATTCCCAAAATCTTTCAAATTCTTGTCCAAATTCAACTCTTTGCTCTTGCCAAATAAATGCTCTTAGATCATCTTTATCCGTTGTTGTGATTTCGGGCAAAATACCAGAAATTCCATTTCTTGCGCGGGCTCTAACCAATTCCAAAGCACTCAAAGCACCAGAAGTATTACCATTTTCATTCAATGCCTCTGCATACCATAACAATACTTTTCCCAAACGCATGTAAATATCATCCCTTCCAGCCTGTAAAGACCCTCCAACACGCTCATATTCAGGAATATAATATTTTTTATTCATGAAACCTGTCGAACTATTTCCAACATTTGCAATTAATCCATCAGGCATAACATCACCGTTTTTATAAACTGTTTGCCATAACCTTGGATCTCCATTCTCAAAAGCATCTACAAAATCTTGAGTTGGCAAATTAAAGCCCCATCCATTTCTGGCCCTACTTGCAAAAACTGTATTTAACTGGTTATTAACTACTACAGTTCCCTGGTCGTTAAAAAACTGAACTTGAAAAATATGTTCAGAGCTATTTTCACCCTCTCTAAGAAACATACCCAAATAATCTGAATCTAAACTATATACTCCAGAATTAATTACCATCCCAAAATACTCTTCTGCTTTTATAAAATTGTCCATATTTAAATAGACTTTACCTAGATATGCCAATGCAGCACCTTTTGTTGCCCTACCTCTATTTGCTGGTGCATACTCATTAGCTTCTGGCAATACTTGGCTAGCTTCCTCCAAATCTTTAATTATTTGATTATAAACTTCTTGTTTAGGTGTCCTTGTTAATTCATATGATTGTAAAGCAGAATCAAGTACTAAAGGAACATCACCAAAAGTTTTAACCAAATTAAAATAATACCATGCTCTTAAAAATTTAGCTTCCGCCAAATATTGGTTTTTTAAATCTTCATCCATTTCTATATTTAGAACATTATCCAAAACTAAATTAGCTCTATGAACTCCTATATATTGATTTGCCCAAGCAAATCGGGTAGCATCGTTATCTGCAGGAATGTTGAATAAGGAGATTTGTTGTGCATATAGTTGGTCTGATCCAGACTCACCGCCTTTTTCTGTATCATCTGAAGCAACATTGCCCAATACCCAATGCATATATCCGCCATTTCCATAATTACCGCAACACCAATTATTACCTGTTAATGGATGATAGGCCGCAGTAACAGCCTTTAGAGCATCTGATGGCGTAACATAAGCACTACTTTCGGAAATTGCGGCTAAAGGTTCTTTATCTAAAACATCTGAACAACTTATCATTAAAAAAACTAATAATAAAGTTATTATATACAATTTATTCTTCATGACTTAACTGTTTTTAAATTATTCTCTTTAATAAATGAATACTATAAATCTATTTTCAAACCTAAGGTGAATATACGTGGCACTGGATAGTTACTCTCATCAATCGATACATACAAAGGATTAGCTCCATTGTTCGTTCCAATCTCAGGATCAAATCCAGGGTATTTAGTAAAAGTAAACGCATTCTGAACAGAGCCATAAACACTCATATTAAATAGATTATTAAAAACTTCGCTTGGGAACCTATAGGTTAATTGAATGTTTCTAACCCTTAGATAGGACCCGTCCTCCAAATAATAATCTGATGACCTCATGTTATTGTTTGGATCATTTGTATTAACTCTAGGAACACTATTACTAGTTCCTGGTCCTGTCCAATGGTTATTATATACGTTCTTGGTATAATTGAAGAAATTAGTTCCTTCAGTTCTAAATTTCAGAGCCATAAAGATATCATTACCAGATACACCCTGAAGTTGTGCCCTAAAATCAAAGTTTTTATAAGATATAGAACCATTGAATCCATAAGTAATTGATGGCCAAGGATTTCCTATGATGGTTTGATCTTTTGCATCGATAACATTATCCCCATTAAGATCTTTAAACCTAAAATCACCAGGAGCTGTGCCGGAACTTTGAAACGCATGATTATCTACATCTTGTTGGGTTTGAAAAATCCCATCTGTTTGCCACCCGTAGAAAGAAGCTATTGGACTTCCCACTTGAGTAACATTTACTAAACCAACAAAAGAGATGAATTGAAAAATTGAAGACCCGCTGTTACTTAATTCCAACACTTTATTTCTATTACCAGCAATGTTTCCCGATAAACTATATGATATTCCACTTGGAGTAGTATTCTCATACCCCAACATAAACTCATACCCTTCGTTAAGCACTTTTCCACCATTTACGAACGCAAAATTTTGCAGCCCTGAATAGCCTGCAACTGGCACTTGTAATAACATGTCAGAGGTTTCTTTTGTATACCAATCAAAAGAAGCGCTTAACTTTCTGTCAAAACCTAAAAAATCAAATCCTAAGTTAGTTTCCTGAGTTGATTCCCACTTTAAGTTTGGATTACCTTGACCAATTGGAGCCTGACCTCTGTAAACTTGTTGGTTTTCTCCAAAAACATAATTGAGATTAGGGGTAACCAAATTTGCAAATGCATAGTTAGGCAGAGAACCTTGGTTACCTAGCATACCCCAACCACCTCGTAGCATTAGGTTATTAATCCATTCTTTATCTGATAGAAAACTCTCTTCAGATAATTTCCACCCCAATGAAAAAGAAGGAAAGTAGCCCCATTTATTGTTCTCACCAAACCTAGAAGACCCATCGGCCCGAAAATTTCCAGTAGCAAAATATTTTCCATCGAAGTTATAGTTTACTCTTCCTAAATAGGACAATATACCAAAAGACCCTGCATTTCCGCCAACCCTGTTTGATTGTGTATTTAAGTCTAAATACCTCAAATTCTCATTATCAGTTGCATTTTCAGGCAGTCCAGCACCAGAAGCTGAAATAAATTTCATATTAGATTCCTGATAAGTAAAACCCGCCAATGCATCAAAATTATGATTTCCAAAAGTTTTGGTATAAGTTAATGTATTTGCCCAACTATCATCTGTAAAACGCGTAGAATTTTCTGTTAAATTGGCTACATTATTAAAAATTCTGGATGAAATAATATATTGTGGATTGAATATAGTATTATTGGAGTATCCCAAATTAAAATTAAACTGAGACCTAAAAACAAAATCCTTTAGAAAAGTTATATCTGAATACACATTTCCATTTAAAACAAATCTCCTGGTATCATTATTGGTAAAATGAATTGTAGCAGCTGGATTAGTAGAATTTAATGATGTTGCAGAATACCCCCAAGAACCATCTGGAAATTTTACTGGAACTTCTGGGTTTGCCGTTAAAGTATTCCCAAGCACAGACCCAAAATTAAATTCTGAAATATTCTCAAAATTAGACAAACTGGCAGATAAGTTTTGACCTATTTTAATCACACTATTAATATCATAAGATGAATTAATTCTTAAATTTAACCTATCAAAAGCAGATCCTTTTACAATTCCTTCCTGATCAACATAACCTGTTGAAAAAAAGTATGTGCTTGATTCTCCACCACCACTAGCAGAAACCGACACATTTGTAATTGGGGCAACTTGAAACACTTCTTTTTGCCAATCGGTACCAACACCCAAAGAAGCTGGATCGGGATAAAGTGGGGAAGCCCCTGCATTAATCAAGCCTTCATTATAAATAGTAGCATATTCTGTTGCATTGGTCATGGGTATATAGCTCTGGATTTCTTGAAATCCCTGAGAAAAATTAACAGTTAATTTTGGTTTTCCTTTTCTTCCTTGTTTGGTAGTAATAAGAATAACACCGTTTGCTCCTTGGGAGCCATAAATAGCTGCTGCACTCGCACTCTTTAGTACTTGAATACTTTCTATCTGTTCAGGAATCAAGTCAATGCCATCTGCAGTAGGGTTACCATCTACAACATACAATGGCTCAGCATTGTTTACCGTACCAGTTCCTCTTACTCTTATTAAAAGACCTGAGCCTGGTGCACCGGAATTTTGCGATACTTGTAAACCTGCCACTTTACCTTGAAGTGCCTGTCCTACTTGTATTATTGGCTCGTCCTCAAATTCTTCAGCACCAACTACACCTATAGACCCTGTTATATCACTTTTCTTTTGGGTTCCATACCCTACCACAATTACCTGATCTAAGGCTGAATAATCTTCTTCTAAAACAACATTTATAGTAGCATTCATGTTTTCTACTTTTACAACCTTGGTTGTCATCCCTATATAAGAAAAGACCAAAGTAGAACCTTCAGGCACACCTAACGAATATTTTCCATCAAAATCAGTAACTGTGCCAATACTTGTCCCTTGTACTACAACAGAAACACCTAAAAAAGGCGAACCATTTACATCAACTACAGTACCAGTTATTATAACATCGACAGATTCCTCCTCAACATTTTTTGAAAATAATTTTTCATTATCATTACGATATTGTGGTCTTTCTAAATCCATTTCAACCGAAGCTATGGACGCAACTTGGCTAAAAATAACACTTGAGAAAAAAACAAATGATAAAAACATTAACTGTTTTTTACACCTGTACGAATAGTCAAAGTAAAGTTTTTTTTTCATAATCTTACGTTTGGTTATTTATATTAATTTAGTTTGGCAATCTATCTGTAAAAAATTAGATACGGTAATAATAGGTTTATAAATTTCAAGAAAGAAATAGGTAGTAATAGCAATATCATTAATGCAGCAGCTAATCCTGTTTTAGCACAGCTCCTTTTTTTCCTTAACTTAAGATGTACAGGAAATTTTTTCCAGGATTCCCCTATTACTTTATTTGATATAATGAAATAAGGAGAATTCCAAGCCTCTTTAAATTCATCTTCAATAGAATCGTAATCTTTCACTTAATTAATTATCATCTTATATTAATATAACAATTGGGGAATTAAAAGTTCCTAATATAATTCTAAAAATTTATGGTTTTCGACATTCTTCTTTTAAAAAATTACTTGCAAGGTAAATATGGTTTGCAATCGTTTTCTTTGATATACAAAGGAATTCAGCAATTTCTTCGTAGGTGAGATTTTCAATTTTATGAAGTTTAAAAATTTCTTTTCTTTTTTTTGGTAATTTTTTTATAACTGCATTAAGTTTATTCAACTCCCCTTTTGAAGCTAACTCAAAAGGTCTATCGGAAGTTTCATATAAGTTGTGTTGATAATCCTGATCTGACACTATCTTTTTTTCCCTTTTAAGATGATTTAAAATAAGATTCCTACAAATCACGAATAATTGTTTATCCAATAAAATATCTTCACTTAACTGACCTCTTTCATCCCACAATTTCAAAAATGTCTGCTGAACAAAATCATCGGGTTGAAGAGTTGTTAAGTGAAACTTTTTAGAAAATCCATGTAATTTGGAATAATACATTTTATAGATCTTTTCAAATGAACTTAAATCCCCTTTCTTTAAGCGACGAACTAAAAAAAATGTTTCTGAATTCTTCATAAAAAGGAAATAGAATTAATTTAACTTTCCAAATATATTGTTAAAAAAATTAAAATAAGTGTTAAATAACATGAATTTCAATATAGAGTTGATTTTAACAATTTTTTTTTTCCATTCTCAATAATTAACTTAACCTCCTGCACCCACTTCAATTCTAAAACTCCCTTTGTAGAAATAAATTAAAAAGAGTTTCTCCCTGTTTGTACTTTTAACAGAAAATCGAGCGGGAAAAGCGCTTCGTCGAAAAAGTCTTGACATTTTATCGTATCCCATTTTTTGAGAAAGCAAAGTTCCAGAATTTAGAAATTAGCCGACCTTGCAACCCCGGGTTTATCCTACCTGGAAAAAAGGAAAACTGATAACAATAATAACCTTTACGGCTCGTGGTCCACCTAAACATAGGCTTGATACGTTGAAAAACCAGGGAAATAAATGCTAATAAAAAAACTATCCCTGGAAGGTAAAGTGAAGCTGTTGCCCAAAAAAGAAAAAGAGTTGAAAAAAAGGAACAAATTGCAGTATCAGACTCACATCGGAGAATCTTATTTGGATCTCCATCTTAAAATGCAGGATGAAAATAAAGATCTCATACTATATCAAACGTTCAGAGCAGTTAAAAATCCCCCTCCTCTAAACAGATCAATTTAACAGGCATTTCGGCAAAGAACCGGTTCAGTCAATAGGGCGTTCATGTTTGGCTGTACCGATCATAAGAACGCTTAATTATTGTAGCCAGTTTTTATTCTTTTTTAATTTAAACATTTTCTTAAATACATGAAAAAAGTGCATCTCCGTATTTTTTCATTGTTTTTACTATTTCTACAAAATTATAATTAGCCTAAAATCCGCAGGTAGTTAATTTGTCGTTTTAAAATCTATTTTGTAGGGTAAATCTAAGATTTTTCGATACTATTCCGGTTATATTTTTATTGATTTTCCTGATTTTGATCTCGTCACTTCCCTG
>Ga0307487_1001700_pt1 | contig 15230 bp, 10 predicted proteins | sample CBIW12metaG_FD_203665 | JGI IMG/M metagenome (GOLD analysis project Ga0307487, IMG submission 203665) | Sea-ice brine microbial communities from Beaufort Sea near Barrow, Alaska, United States - CBIW 1.2 | ecosystem: Environmental > Aquatic > Marine > Coastal | place: USA: Alaska | collected... | reverse complement strand
AAAAAATCACGGTCATAGGGCTAAATCGGTTTTCAAATATGGCTTAGAATATATATCCAGCTTCCTTTTAAACCCTGAAAAGAAAGGATTTAGCATGGTTTTATTGAAAATTGTCATGTAGTGTAAACAAATGTATTAAAAAATCATTAGTTAGAAAAACGTTATTTACACATTGATCAGACAAACGACCTTGTGTTTTTTATTGTTAATTTCAGCATCTAAAAAACACATAAAATGCAATTCAAAATAGTCCTTACTTTATTTATAACTTTGAGTTTTTTCACAGTTCACAATGCGCAAGAAAATAATCATGCGGAAGATAGCGTTATGCTGCGCAAGATTTATTCAGAAGCATTAGAAAATGGTCATGCCTATGAAGATTTACGCAGTTTATGTAAAGACATTGGCGCAAGACTTTCTGGCTCTGTAAGTGCAGAAATGGCTGTTCAATGGGGATATCACCGACTGAAAAAATATGATTTTGATACCGTATATTTTCAAGAAGTTATGGTTCCACATTGGGAGCGAGGAACGAAGGAAAATGGCTATTATCAGTCTAAGGATGGTGAAATCACTAAAGTTAATATTCTCGCTTTGGGTGGATCTGTTCCAACAAATGGCATCATGGAAGGTGATATTGTGATGTTTAAAAATAGAGACGCATTATTGAAAGCCAATAAAAAGGATGTTGAAGGAAAAATCGTCTTTATTTCTCAACCGATGGATCAAAAAATGATTACCACTTTTAGTGCTTATGGAGCTTGTTACCCAATTAGAGGTTTAGGTGCAATTGATGCGGCAAAATTAGGTGCAAAAGCTGTTATCATCAGATCTTTGAGTTTAAGCGAACATGATCATCCACACACGGGAACGATGCAGTATGAAGAGGGTTTGGAGAAGATTCCTGCAGCGGCTTTATCCACAAATGATGCAACTGCTTTAGAGAATCTATTAAATGAAAGTAAAGGTAAATTGACTTTTTATTTTGAAATGGATTGTAAGGTTTTACCTGATAAAAAATCTCATAATGTGATTGCTGAATTGAAAGGATCAGAAAATCCGAATAATATTATCACAATTGGTGGACATTTGGATTCATGGGATATTGGCGAAGGCGCACATGATGATGGTGCCGGAATTGTTCATTCGATGGAGGCGTTAAGGATTTTAAAAGAGTTAAATTATAAGCCTAAAAATACTTTGCGTATTGTTTTCTTTATGAATGAGGAAAATGGAAACATGGGTGGAAAAACTTATGCCAAGAAGGTAAAAGCGAGTGGAGAGCATCATATTTTGGCAATTGAAAGTGATCGTGGTGGTTTTTCGCCTCGTGGTTTTTCTGTTGATGGAAAACAAAAGCATTTGGATTTGATTCGTTCGTTTGAGAAGTTGTTTAAGCCTTATTTGATTCATCATTTTGAATTTGGATATGGTGGGGTTGATATTGGACCGTTGAAGAGTGAATTTGAAGGGATTGGTTTGATTGGTTTTGTTCCGGATAGTCAGCGTTATTTTGATTTTCATCATAATGCGAATGATGTTTTTGAGAATGTGAATAAGAGGGAGTTGGAATTGGGGGCTGGGAGTTTGAGTGGGTTGTTGTGGTTGTTGGATAGGTATTATTAGGAGCCTGTGGCTCTGGGTTCGCGCAGATTTTCGCGGATTTCGCAGATTTTTTTTTTGGGGGTTGACGTTGGTTTGGGTTGGTTGGTTGAATAAATTGTATCTGTATTGTTGAATCCTTCGCTCTCACTCTCTTTCTCACTCTGTATTTCTCCCGCAGATTTCGCAGATTTTTTTTAGGGTTGACGTTGGTTTGGGTTGGTTGGTTGGTTGGTTGAATAAATTGTATCTGTATTGTTGAATCATTCGCTCTCACTCTCTTTCTCACTCTGTATTTCTCCCGCAGATTATCGCGGATTTCGCAGATTTTTTTTTAGGGTTGACGTTGGTTTGGGTTGGCTGGTTGGTTGAATAAATTGTATCTGTATTGTTGAATCCTTCGCTCTCACTCTCACTCTTTTTTCTCCCGCAGATTATCGCGGATTTCGCAGATTTTTTTTTTTGGGTTGACGTTGGTTTGGTTGGTTGGTTAGTTGTATAAATTGTATCTGTATTGTTGAATCCTTCGCTCTCTTTCTCTTTCTCTTTCTCTTTCTCTTTCTTACTCTCACTCTCGCCTCCGACCTCTTCTTAGTTCTCCGTTTTCTACTTTTAACGGGCTTGGTGTGTTGTTGGTGTAAAGTGCTCCGGTTCCTAGTCCTTGAGGTAGAGTTATTTTATATGTGCTGGTGAATTGTGCTATTGCATCTAGTCCTACATTTGATTCTAGAGCGCTAGTTATCCACCATGGAATATTTCTTTCTTCGGCTAGTTTTATCCATTCTTTTGATCCTTTAAACCCTCCTATTAGGCTTGGTTTTAGGATTATGTATTGGGGCTGGATTCTGTCTAGGAGCTGTTTTTTTTCTTCTAAATCATTTATTCCTATTAATTCTTCATCTAATGCTATTGGTAGAATGTTTTTAGCGCAGAGTTTTTGCATTTCTTCTACCTGACCTTGTTTTATTGGTTGTTCTATTGAATGTAATTCAAATTTGTTTAATCTTTCTAGTTTTTCTGGTGCATCTTCTGGGGTGAATGCTCCGTTGGCATCGACTCTTAATGTTATTTCTTTTGCAGGTACTTGTTTTCGGATTCCAGCTAGAATTTCTAATTCTTTTTCGAAATCTATTGCTCCAATTTTCATTTTGATGCAGGAGAATCCTTCTTCTATTTTTTGGGAGATTTGAGATTGCATAAACTCCTCATCTCCCATCCAAATTAATCCGTTGATTGGCAACGCTTGTTTTCCTTGGGTGAAAGGTGTGTCGAAATAAATTCCTTTTCCTCCGTTTTTTAAATCTAAGAGCGCCATTTCTAATCCGAAGTAGATAGATGGAAAATCTTTGAGTTCTTTAATATTTAATGAGAAACTATCGGCATCTTCTGCGACAGCTTTTATGACTTTCTCGTAAGCTTCATCGTTTTCATAATCTGGTGAAAGTCCAGGGATAATGCTACACTCTCCTACTCCTTTGACATCAGGATTATCTTGTTTCCAAACAGTAATGAACCATGCTTTTTTTTTGGTTAAAACTCCTCTGCTTGTTCCGCTTGGACGTTTAAATTCAAATACTTTTTTTTCAAAACTGGCTTTTAAACTCATAGTACTGTGGAAATTAAAAAGAGAATAGAAATCGCAAAAGTAGACAAGGCTACTTTCTTTAATTCAGGATCTAGTGTTTGAGGAATGTTTGTTTTCCAAACTTTAGACAGGTGTTTGATTAGAATAATGTAAGGCAATAAAGAGATTAAGCTTAACCACCATTGATTTACAATAATGAAGGTAGAAATTCCAACGAATGAACCAATGATTAATGTTGTTTGGTAGATTTTTGCTTTCTCGAATCCCATGGCAACAACGATTGTTCTTTTATTGACTAATTTATCATTTTCGTGATCTCGCATGTTGTTTAAATTCAAAACGGCTATGCTTAAGAACCCTATACCATAAGCTAATCCGAGTAAACTCCAGTCGAAATCTTTGGCAAATAAAGTGTAAACTCCTAGCACGCTAACCAACCCGAAAAAGATAAAAACCATCACATCACCCATTCCGCTGTAGCCGTAGGCTTTTTTACCAACCGTGTAAGTGATAGCAGCGAGAACGCTCAATAATGCCAGTACAACATAAACCCAAAGTACGGAAGATGGCATTTCTGTTGTACCAATAATGATCAATGGAATTGCGGTTACCAAGGAAAGTAACGACATTATAACCGAGCCGATTATCATTCCTTTTTGTGTTATTTTTCCTGATTGAATTGCTCGCATTGGTCCAACACGTCCTTCATTGTCTGCTCCTTTATAGCTATCCCCTAAATCGTTAGCGAAGTTGGAAAGTATTTGAAGGAATAAGGTAGTTAATATAGCCAAAGTAAAAATACGCGTATCCCAATAGCCCTGTTTGTATGCAACGAAACTCCCTACTATAATTCCAGAAAGTGACAGCGGCAAAGTTCTTAATCGAGCTGCGTGAATCCAACTTTTTATTTCCATGATACAAAAATCACAAATTATATTGTATTAACACGAGGAATGGATTTAAAGTTTTACCGCAAAGTTAAAAGAGGTTAAGCAAAGATTCGCAGAGAAAAACATGTGGCAAATAAACCCCGATAATATCAACAAAAAAAAATCTGCGGGATCTGCGGGAGACATATGCTTTTCCAGACTCGTATATCCTAAAACTAATAATGTCTTTCACTAACTTTTAAACAAACTTCTCCTAATTTTGTCTATATTCATTAGCAAAACATTGAAAATGGCAGAGATTGTAAATAAGATTCAGCAAAGTGGTTTGATACAGCTTGATTTAGCGAGTTTCAAGCCAAAAGAAACTATCGAAACTATCGACTTGAAAGAAAATTTATGGCAAGGCTTGGCTTTGAAAGAAAAAGACTTTCGTGAATTTGTCAAGGAAAATGATTGGAATCAATACGAAGGAAAGATGATTGGTGTTTTTTGTTCTGCTGATGCAATTATTCCAACTTGGGCTTTTATGTTGGTAATTTCAAAACTCCAAGAACATGGCGTTACTGCTTTCGTTGGAGATAAAGCTGAGGTTGAAAAGCAATTAATACTTCAAAATATCTCAAAGTTAGATTTGGAAGAATATACCGATGGAAGATTAATTATTAAAGGTTGTTCTGATGTTGCGCATCCTGCTTTTGCGATGTCTGAATTGGTAAAACACTTACAGCCAGTTTCGAAAAGTATAATGTATGGTGAGCCTTGTTCCACGGTACCGGTATATAAAAGAAAGAAAAACTAACGGAAATTTGAACTATTGTAGAGACGCACGGCCGTGAGTCTCTACAATAGTTCAAATACCAAAAAATTAAAAATGTCCCAATCTAATTCACAACCCATTCTCATATAATCAATATCTTTGTAAAGTGTCAGAAAGGTTAAACAAACTCAACGAGAAGATTAAAACATTACCAGAAAAGCCTGGTGTATATCAGTATTTTGATGATACTGGAAAAATCATTTATATTGGGAAAGCGAAGAACCTTAAAAAAAGGGTGAATTCATATTTTACCAAAAATCACGACACAGCCAAAACAAGAATTTTAGTTCGTAAGATTCACGATATGCATTACATTGTTGTTGATACGGAGCAAGAAGCTTTGTTATTGGAAAACAACCTCATCAAAAAGTATTTACCGAAGTACAATATTGCTTTAAAAGACGACAAAACCTATCCTTGGATTTGTATCAAAAATGAAAGATTCCCAAGGATTTTTTCAACGCGTCGTGTAATCAAGGATGGATCAAAATACTTTGGACCTTATCCGTCGGTTTATGTGGTGAACACCTTGTTGGATTTGATGCGTGAACTCTATCCTTTGAGAAATTGTAATTACGATTTAAGTCAGGAGAAAATTGATGGAGGGAAATATAAAGTTTGTTTAGAATATCATATTGGAAATTGCAAGGCGCCGTGTGTTGGGAAAGAAAAAGAAGAAACTTACAATGAATATATTGATCAAATCGAACACATTGTAAAAGGAAATATTTCTTCTGTTATCCGCATGTTGAAAGACAAAATGCAAGATTCAGCTGAGCGATTTGCTTTTGAGGAGGCCCAAGAAACGAAACAGAAAATTCTAGCATTAGAAAAATACAGAGCGAAATCTACCGTTGTTTCTCCTACCATTCATCAAGTAGATGTGATTACCATAGAAAGATCGGAGAACAAAGCTTTCGTCAATTACTTGGTAATTAATAATGGAACAATCATTAATGGTTTTACGGTTGAAGTCAAGACGAAATTAGATGAGACAGACGAAGAAATATTGATTTTCGCGTTGTTAGATATGCGTGATAAATTCCATAGTCAGTCGACAGAAATATTGATTGAAAATGCAGAGGATTTCAAATTGGATGGATTAACATTTTTCACTCCGCAACGAGGAGATAAAAAACATTTGTTGGATCTTTCTCAGCGAAATGCAAAATATTTCAAGTTACAGCAAAAGAAACAAGAAGCACTTAAAAACCCAGAAATCAAGGTAGAAAGACTACTTAAAACGATTCAATCTGATTTTAGATTAAAAGAATTGCCTGTTCACATGGAATGTTTTGATAACTCAAATATTCAAGGAACGAATCCAGTTTCGGCATGTGTAGTTTTTCGAAATGGAAGACCAAGCAAAAAAGATTATCGTCATTTCAACATCAAAACCGTTGAAGGTCCAGATGATTATGAATCCATGCGTGAAGCACTTTATCGCCGATACAAAAGAATGGTTGAAGAAGGTCAGGATTTACCGCAACTTGTAATTGTTGATGGTGGAAAAGGTCAACTAAGTGCAGGATTAGATGCTCTTGAAAAATTAGGTTTGCGTGGGAAAATTCCAATTGTAGGAATTGCGAAAAGACTAGAAGAAATATTTTTTCCAGGAGATAACATCCCTCTGTATATTGACAAGAAAAGTGAGAGCCTAAAAGTGATTCAGCACATGCGAAACGAAGCGCACAGATTCGGAATTGAACACCACAGAAATCGCCGCAGTAAAGGAGCATTGGTTTCTGAGCTTATTCAAATTAAAGGAATAGGAGACAAAACCCAAGAAGATTTAATGAAACATTTTAAGACTGTTTCAAAAATTAAAGCGGCGAGTGAAGAAGAATTAACTGCCATTATTGGAAACTCAAAAGCTAAAATATTGCTAAATCATTTCAACAGTAAAGAGCAATTACCTAGTTAACAAGAATTAACAAAACACACTTCACTTACCTATATTCACAGGGTAGTTAAGTATTTTAAAACCTACTGTTTTTTTATTGTTCCATTTTAGAAAAAATTCATACTTTAGTCTACAATATTACTACCATGGGATTCAAACTACTATCATTAATAACAATATTCTGCTTTGCATCAACATCTTACGCTCAAAGCATTGCCCGAAGTAGCTTAAACTCCTTTGGGAACTCGGTTCAGAAGAATGGAATTAGATTAACTCAAACTGCTGGACAGTCTAGTAACTATTCTGTTTTCAACTCTACAGAGCTATCCATTGAGTTACGCCAAGGGTTTCAGCAAACCAATAACCACCTTATTCACGACAAAAAAGGCTTGCAATTCATTTTGTATCCAAATCCAAACCACGGATCTTTTTCTATTCGATTTGATGAACGAATTTATGGCGAGATAAAATACCGATTATTTGATAATCAGGGTAGAATCTATTCTGAAGACAAACTTTCAACTGCAGGAACACATCTATTTAATTTCAATCTCCCTGCAGGAAGTTACATTCTTCAACTAAAGGATTCAATAGGTAAAACTGGAACAACAAAAATAATTATACTTTAACTTATGAGAAAACTATTCATAATTTTCGCCTTCCTTCTAAGCTATACAGCTATAGCTCAAGACTTCAACATGTACACTGTTAATTTAATCGGAGGAAAGCAATTTAGCACTTTTACTTTCAAAAATTCTGAAAATCAAAAAGACGAGACATTAAAATATGTAATGTTAAATGCATTTGGAATAAATGGTGCCTTAGAAAATGGACGTCACAATATTCGACTTGAGGCTATATTCCGTCAAGCTGGAGCAAAAACAATATTCAATGGAAATCAGATGAATTGGAAAATGAACTATATGAATTTCAATATTGGTTATCTGTATTCCATTATCGATATCGAAGACTTCAAACTTCAATCAGGAATTGCTTTTGGTATTGGATATATGCTAAATGGTGAACAGGAATATGGAAACGTCCGTTTAGACATTAAAGAAGAAGCTTCAATGATTCCCTATGAATTTAGTGGAATGGGAATATTAAATGGTACGGTAAAAATTTCAAGCACCTTATATATTGGACTTGAATACCGTTACGGGATAGGATTAAACCATATTGAAAATGATGCAAATAATCAAAAAACTAGAAATCTATACCACGGTGTAATGCTGAGCCTAGGAATTTCACTATAATATTTATTACTATGAAAAAATTAATATTAACAGGACTAACAGCGTTTTTATTTGCCACAATGACGCTTGCACAAGCCCCACCACAAGGGGTGAATTATCAAGCAGTTGCTTATAACACAACAAGTATAGAGGTTCCTGGATCAGATATATCTTCTCTTCCTTTAGCAAATAAAACCATCAAGGTACGATTTACAATTGTTAAAGATCAAGCCAACGGAAATGTAATTTACAGTGAAGAACACACCACGAATACTGATGAGAATGGATTATTTAATCTAATTATTGGAAACGGTTTTCAACTAAGTGCTGCTGACTTCCCTTCTATTGATTGGAATACTGGACTACATTTCTTAAAAGTAGATCTTGATATTAGCGGGAATTATAATACTATGGGAACCCAGCAAATATGGAGTGTTCCTTATGCTTTATATTCTGAAAAAGCTGGTAATGGTGTAAAAGAAATAATTAATAATGAAGGAGCTTCTATAACATTTAATTTAGAAAATGGTGAAACCTACACAGTACCTACAGGTGGTGAAGATGGGGTTGACGGTTTAGATGGAATAAGCATCAACTGGCTTGGTGATCTTACAACTGCCCCTGCTAATCCTGCATTCAATAACGGATATTATAACAGCACAAATGGAATTTCCTATGTATGGAATGGAACAGCTTGGCAAATAGTTGCTCAAGATGGAAACGATGGGGCGACTGGTGCTACTGGACCTCAAGGAGTTCAAGGTCAAATCGGTTTAACAGGAAACACAGGCTCTCAAGGAACTCCGGGTGTTAATGGTACAAATGGAGTAAGCATCAACTGGCTTGGTGGTTTTACAACTGCTCCCGCTACCCCAACATTGAATGACGGATATTATAACAGTACAAATGGAATTTCCTATGTGTGGAATGGAACTGCTTGGCAAATAGTTGCTCAAGATGGAAACGATGGTGCTACTGGTAATACTGGACCACAGGGGATTCAAGGACCAATTGGTTTAACAGGAAACACAGGTTCGCAAGGAATTGCTGGTGTTGATGGTACAGACGGAAATGACGGCGCTACAGGTGCTACTGGACCTCAAGGAAATCAAGGGACAATTGGTTTAACAGGAAACACAGGTTCGCAAGGAATTCCCGGTATAAATGGTACAAATGGAAATGACGGTGCAACAGGAGCAACTGGCGTACAAGGACCTCAAGGACAAATTGGATTAACAGGAAATACTGGTGCGCAAGGAAATCAGGGAACAAATGGTACAAACGGAATTGATGGCGCTGATGGAAACGACGGTGCAACTGGTTCACAAGGACCCCAAGGACAGATTGGATTAACAGGAATCACTGGTGCACAAGGAAACCCAGGAACAAATGGTACAAACGGAATTGATGGAATAGACGGAATAAACGGAACAAATGGTGTAGGAATCAACTGGCTAGGTGGTTTTATAACCGCTCCTGCTAACCCTGCTTTGAATGACGGATATTATAACAGCACAAACGGAGTCTCTTATGTTTGGAACAATACTGCTTGGCAAATAATTGCGCAAGATGGAAACGACGGTGCTACTGGTGCAACTGGTTCACAAGGACCTCAAGGACAAATTGGATTAACAGGAAACACTGGTGCACAAGGAAATCAGGGAACAAATGGTACAAACGGAATTGATGGTGTAGACGGAACAAATGGAGTTGGAATAAATTGGCTTGGTGGTTTTATAACCGCTCCTGCTAACCCTGCTTTAAATGACGGATATTATAACAGCACAAACGGAGTCTCTTATGTTTGGAACGGAACTGTCTGGCAAATAATTGCGCAAGACGGAAACGACGGAGCAACAGGAGCAACTGGTTCACAAGGACCGCAAGGACAAATTGGATTAACAGGAAACACTGGTGCACAAGGAAATCCGGGAACAAATGGTACAAACGGAATTGATGGTGTAGACGGAACAAATGGAGTTGGAATAAATTGGCTTGGTGGTTTTATAACCGCTCCTGCTAACCCTGCTTTAAATGACGGATATTATAACAGCACAAACGGAGTCTCTTATGTTTGGAACGGAACTGTCTGGCAAATAATTGCGCAAGACGGAAACGACGGAGCAACAGGAGCAACTGGTTCACAAGGACCGCAAGGACAAATTGGATTAACAGGAAACACTGGAGCGCAAGGAAATTCGGGAACAAATGGTACAAATGGAAATGACGGAGCAACTGGCGCAACTGGTTCACAAGGACCGCAAGGACCAATTGGTTTATCAGGAAACACTGGTGCTCAAGGAAATCCGGGAACAAATGGTACAAACGGAACAAATGGTGTAGGAATCAACTGGCTTGGTGGTTTTATAACCGCTCCTACTAATCCTGCTTTAAATGACGGATATTATAACAGCACAAACGGAGTTTCTTATGTTTGGAACAATACTGCTTGGCAAATAATTGCTCAAGACGGAAACGACGGTGCAACAGGAGCAACTGGTTCACAAGGACCGCAAGGGCCAATTGGTTTAACAGGAAATACTGGTGCCCAAGGAATACCGGGTGCTGATGGAAACGACGGCGCAAATGGAGCAACTGGTGCCCAAGGACCGCAAGGACAAATTGGATTGACTGGAAATACAGGCGCTCAAGGAATACCGGGTGCTGATGGAAACGACGGTGCAACAGGAGCAACTGGTGCACAAGGACCTCAAGGGCCAATCGGTTTAACAGGAAATACTGGTGCCCAAGGAATACCGGGTGCTGATGGAAACGACGGTGCAACAGGAGCAACTGGTTCGCAAGGACCAATTGGGTTAACAGGAAATACAGGTGCTCAAGGAATACCAGGAGCTAATGGAAACGACGGTGCAACAGGAGCAACTGGTTCACAAGGACCTCAAGGGCCAATTGGTTTAACAGGAAATACTGGTGCCCAAGGAATACCGGGTGCTGATGGAAACGACGGCGCAACTGGAGCAACTGGTGCCCAAGGACCGCAAGGACAAATTGGATTGACTGGAAATACAGGCGCTCAAGGAACTCCAGGAATCAATGGCACAAATGGAATAAACGGCACAAATGGAATCAGCATCAACTGGATTGGTGCTCTTGCAACTGCTCCTAACAATCCAGCACTAAATGACGGATATTATAACAGCACAAACGGAATTTCTTATGTTTGGAACAATACTGCTTGGCAGATAGTTGCTCAAGACGGAAATGATGGCGCAACTGGACCCCAAGGCCCACAAGGTCCTCAAGGAAATATGGGACCACAAGGTGTTCAGGGGCCACAAGGATCTCAAGGTACCTCTGGACCTATTGGAGCAACAGGAAACACAGGACCGCAAGGGCCTGCCGGATCTAATGGTTCACAAGGACCACAAGGAATTCAAGGACCTACTGGACAACAAGGAATAGCTGGACCAGACGCTCAGACTTTATCTGTGACTGGAAACAATTTAACAATCACAGGTGGTAACACTGTAACATTACCTCCAGTTGGAACTTTAGACCAAGCTTATGATTTTGGTGGAGCGGGAAGTGGTAGAATTATTACCGCAGACGCTGGAGCATTTGAAGTAACTACAAATTCATCAGCTGCAACTGGATCTGCAATAGCTGGAAAAACAACTGGAACAGCTTATGCTATCCATGGTCAAGCAAGTCCTGGAAGTAGTGCTGATGCAGCTATTTACGGTGAAAACCTAAGAACTGTTGGTGGTCAAGGACTTTTAGGTATTGGAGACAATGGTGTAGTTGGTCAAGATCATGATTTAGGTACAGATCCTAATACATTCGGTGTTTTCGCAAATGGAAACCTAGGTGCATCAGGAACAAAAACTTTCCTAATCGATCACCCAACAGATCCTGAAAACAAAGTGTTACGCCACTTTTCTACAGAATCTAATGAAGTGTTAAATATTTACAGAGGAAATGCTGCTTTTGATGCAAACGGTGAAGCACTTATCACAATGCCTGACTACTATGAAGCGATTAATAAAAACCCAAGCTACAACTTAACTCCGATTGGTGGGTATGCTCAACTTTATATAAAAGAAGAGCTAAGCAACGGTGTTTTCGTTATCGCTGGAGGAACATCAGGGTTGAAGGTTTCATGGACTGTTTACGCAGAAAGAAACGACAAATTCTTACAAAAGAATCCTCAAAACCGTGAAGTTGAATTGGAAAAGAAAGACAATCAGAAAGGAAAGTATTTTATGCCTGGTCTTTACGACCAACCAGCTAATAAAGGTATTTTCTATATCAATAATGAGAAAAAATAAATAGAAGTAACTCAAATTAATATCATATTAGAATTAAAGTTGGTCGGAAGAAATTCTGGCCAACTTTTTTTTGTTTCAGAAAAAAATAATCCAAGGGATTTTGCAACCTAAAAACACCAACTGACTTTTCATTAATTGAAGCTCTAAAATTGAATATAAATCATTAAATTTCGGGCAAAACAACCTTCTTTTTTGATGCGAAAAAAGAACAATAAAACATCATCATGCAAGTACTATTCATAGACACAGTTCACCCAATTTTAGAAGAACGTTTAACAGAAAAAGGATTCACCTGCATTGATGGAACCTCTTGGTCACGTGAAAAATGCATTTCAGAAATCCCAAAAATGGATGGTGTTGTGATTCGTTCTCGTTTTCCTATGAATGAAGATTTCCTAAAACACGCAACGCAATTAAAATTCATTGCACGAAGTGGAGCGGGAATGGAAAATATTGATTTGGACTACACCGAAAAACACAATATCCAATGTTTTAATGCGCCTGAAGGAAATAGAAATGCCGTTGGTGAACATGCATTGGGAATGTTACTTGCTTTATTTAATAAGCTTAAAAAGGGAGACAATGAAGTTCGTCAGGGAATTTGGGACAGGGAAGGAAACCGTGGAATTGAACTCGACGGAAAAACTGTTGGTATTATCGGTTATGGAAATAACGGTGGAGCTTTTGCAAAGAAATTGAGCGGATTTGATGTGAAAGTTTTGGCTTACGATAAATACAAAAAGGATTTCGGAGATCAATATGCACAAGCAGCAACAATGGATGAAATCTATAAAGAAGCAGATGTAATTTCGTTTCACATTCCACAAAATGAAGAAACAATGTTTTTGGCAGATGAGGCCTTCTTTAATACTTTTGTAAATCCTATTTACGTCATCAATCTAGCCAGAGGAAAAATCGTTCGCACTTCTGCCCTACTCAAGGGATTAAATTCTGGTAAAATATTAGGTGCTTGTTTAGATGTATTAGAATATGAGAGTGCTTCGTTCGAAAAAACACTATCGGGTGATGAAAATCCTGATTTTAAATCTCTTTTAGCCTCTGATAAAGTTTTATTCTCGCCTCATGTTGGAGGTTGGACGGTTGAGAGTTATTTTAAGTTGAGTGATGTATTGGCTGATAAAATATTTGATTTTTTTAAATTCTAATATTTTATCAGCAGGTTTGAGGGAGAGGTTTGAGTATTCAGGAATAAGGACTTATCAAAATAAGCAACCAAAACATTTTAATTTCGTTTTGATATTTAGAATGCCGAACTTTAAGTAATTCTAAACTACGCTTATGGAAGCAGAAAACTACACTTCTAGTCAAAAGGCAAATTTTGCTTTCTACAATTCTGTTCTCGACGCCATCCCATCTCCTGCTAATCCTAACATAACATACAATTGGAGTAATGGAGCGTCTACGCAATCTATTTCAGTACCCGATGGAGGACCTTATCGAGTAACCGCTTCTTTAGGAGGTTGTAGCATTTCAAAACAAGTAGATATTCCTAAAAATCCAGAAGATTATTTATGGATTTACCCTTCAGGATGTTATACAGACTGTTACGCCATAAAAGACGAGCATTATGGATATTTAATAGGACCAACATTATCCTTACCTTCTTGGAGTTGGAATAATTACGGAAGTCCTGTATCATCAGGATCCACTTCATTCCAAACACCTTTTTATTTAATGGGGAATGGTTCTTATTCATCAACTATAAATACAGGATATTGTCAGGCGGAATCTGATCCTTTAGAATATTCTTTAATAGAATGTAAGGAATGTGAGATTAAAGATGTAAAGATTGAGAAAGTATATCAAAACAATACGCCGTATTGTTCATTTACATATCACGTTATGATATACAGCTCAGCAAGTATGCCTTTTCAGGCAACAATCTCTGATGATTTAAATAATGTATCCATTATTCCTTCATCGTTCACAATTAATCCAGGAGTAAACAATCTTCAATTTACTGTGATACCGCAAGGCTCATTCTCGGGTTCAACCAATTGGACAATCCAAGGGTTTATGCTCATTGATGGCCAATATGTACCGTGTACTTATGAGTTAAGGGTTGAAATTCCAAGGTGTGATAATTCTGCTTTTTCCGCTAGGAAAATAGAGCTTGGAGATAGTTTGGCACTGGACTTTGAGGAGATCCTTAAAATTTATCCAAATCCGGCTAAAGAAATAGCAACCGTTTACTATGAAATATCGTCAGAAGAAGGAGACTTAGAAGTTTATGACTTATCTGGACGAAGCTTAGCTAAACACAATTTGCGTTCAGCAAAAGGCGAAGTTCCGTTGAATACCGGTAAATATCAAGCTGGAGTTTATATTGTTGTGCTCAGACAAAGTAATGGACACACACTACAACAGAAGTTAGTTATCGAATAAAAATAATTTGTTACATTAATAACCATAACGAGGTAGGTCTTGCCTACCTCGTTTTTTAAATATAAAACCATGAAAAAAATACTACTCTTAAAAATCATGCTATTCTCGGCTTTAACTATTTCAGCACAATGTTTTGAGACTTTAAACTTTGGAGGGGCTCATACTGTTGGTCAAAAGCCTGATGGGACTTTGTGGGGTTGGGGCTGGGGAGCTTGGGGTGCCTTGTTAACAACAAACATTGTAGAGCCCAATCCAATTCAATTAGGAATTCAAACTGATTGGAATAAAGTGAGTAATGGACAGCATAATACCTTTGTGATTAAAGATAACGGTACCCTTTGGGGAACTGGAGGTAACGAATTTGGTTCCCTGGGTGTTAATTCACCGAATCAGTTGTTTACGACATTCCAACAAATAACAACGTCCAATGATTGGGTGAAAGTCTCTCCATCTAGCTACTTTACATTGGCCTTAAAATCTAATGGAACTATTTGGGCTTGGGG
>Ga0307487_1001693_pt1 | contig 15272 bp, 10 predicted proteins | sample CBIW12metaG_FD_203665 | JGI IMG/M metagenome (GOLD analysis project Ga0307487, IMG submission 203665) | Sea-ice brine microbial communities from Beaufort Sea near Barrow, Alaska, United States - CBIW 1.2 | ecosystem: Environmental > Aquatic > Marine > Coastal | place: USA: Alaska | collected... | reverse complement strand
TATAGCCCAGGCTTGTTTTCCGGCATCTTATTTCCTCAATCAATTCGATAAAAAGAAGTTCATCCTCTTCCAATTTGGTTTTCCCGCAGCTATAAAGAAGCTTCAACAATAAAAAGAACCGGAGCTTTTTCGCATAAGATTTTTGTTGGGCATCAATGAACAGCTGAATGGGAACAGACAATTCTCTTGTCATTGCGAAGATGTTCCCGACAGTTATTTTTTTTTATGGCGCTCCAGGAATTTCTGGACATCTTTTAGTTTATAGTAAATTTTCCCCTTTACCTGTGCATATTCAATGAGCCCTTCATCCCTCCAGTTCTGGGCGGTTTTAGTGCTGATCTTGAACATCTCCATGAAATCTGGATTGTCAAGGATTACAAACTCGGGATCCTTGATTCGCCTGATCCTATATTCTTTCATTAGCTGATCTACTTTATTTTCCAGGGAGCTCATACTCTCGAGGAATGGATGCTGAAAATCTTTCATTGCTTAGTTCTGTTAGTATCAATTCTTATTTGATATTCCTTTTTTACGGTCAATTTCTGAGGGGTCATGCATATGTACAAGTAGTATGTAATTTAAGTTCGATCCTTGTTTTAAGATCCCGGGGTCCGGGAATTCTTATCTGCCCGGAAATTGTTATTCTCCAGGATCAGCGGTTTCTTTTTTGGTTCCTGTTGTTCCAGAAGAGCCATTAACATTCCGGCAGTTGGTTTGGTTTGTGTCTTTTCGATGTCCCTTAAAATGGCAATCACGCCATTGATCCTTTTCTTGATGAGACCTTCCAGGGTTTGCATTTTTGGGCCTAAGGTTTCTGTTGGTGCTATTCCGTTATGTTCAAAAAATTCCAACATCAGTAGCAAGGTCATTGACTGTGATTTAGAGATTCCCTTGCTAAACTTTCTGAATTTCTTTACAACGGGAGCCTTTATACTCAGGCTCTCAAACCGTTCTTTTTCGTACCCTTTATCCATTTTTTCGTGAAAAATTTGTTGATTATTCCGGGCTGCCAAAGTTTTTTCGTGAAAAACTTCTTATTCCCTGTATTTTATAAATTCCAATAACGTTCTAATATGCTGAAAATCAATTATTTAAAAAAAAGTGGAAAAAGCTTAACATCGCGCAGCGTGTTATCCTCTTGCTATTCCGATTTTTTTTTCAGAACAAAATATTCTTGCAATTTTGCCTGGATCATCAAAGAGTCATAGGACAAAAATTTCCATTAAAATTTGTAAATATCACCCATTATTTACGAAGTAAAATTCGAAAATTCACAACACAGAACCAGTTTAAATACTCTGTAATTCAGTTATTTAAGGTACATATTATTTCTTTTTGGTAAAGTAGAAAATTCATTTTTAGGCGAAATTATATTTGATATTTAATGGTATGAATAGGTGTTTTTAAAGCTGATTGAGTTGGCTGAAAATGGCAAATAGCATCAAATAACACCAATCTGTTTTTTAACACTTTTTCAAATGATTTACTTTTTATATCCCGAGCGTTTTCCATTTTTTATTTTCAAGTTGTAAAAAGGAATTGAAGTTGGACTGAACGAAGCCCTGTCGGTTTTGATTTACTTCCTATAGAGCCATCGCCGTTACCATTTTTTGATATGCTTTTAAACGGGAATTTAGAATTAGGATAGGCCGCCCGAGAATCCTGAATAGTAGGAGAGCTAGCTACAAGGCCGGCTAATTTCTAAATTCCGGTACTTTGCTTTCTCAAAAAATGGTGTAAGCCAGGATTGCTCCGGAAGGTGAATAAACTAACAGGGTGAAGTTATAACTGGTTCCGGCATGTACAAAGCGAGAAAAGAGGTCAGATCCGGCGGACTCAGGCAAAAAAGTGCTTCCTGGAGTGGAGCGGTTCGCTCCCGATTTTTTTGGGATTCGCGGATTAGCGCAACGAAGGGATCAACTTTTTTTCCTGTGTCCAAGACTTTTTCAACGAAGCGCTTTCCCCGCAATACGGAACGTCTCTTTTGGAGAGTGTTGGGATAAAGGGGAATGTGCTGAGGGGTTGGGTAGTTCTAAATATGATTTTAACGGTGATTGAGTTGGGAGCTAGTAGTCAGTAACTCTATCATTTGCTATTTTTTATGGACATTTATTTCCCCAAATCTTTCAAAATTTGGCTTAAAATCGTTTCCGCTTCCACCAAAGATAAAACCCGGTTATTGAAAGAAAAGGCCCGGATAGCCCAATAAAACTATAGAGAATTCTGATCCAAATTCCTCCATATTCTCCATAATGAAGTGGAGAGACCATACTGTCCAGTTTTTTCAATAATGAAGCTTCACTTATTTTTGTAACAGAAAGGATTTTTCCCGTTTTATAATCTATCTGGAAAGAATTAAAAAATTCACTGAAGAAAAAAGGATCCTTGTCAAAGTTGCCATATATAGCTATTTTTGCTGTTTCCTGCTTTGGCAAGCGAATATAGGTAGGAGTGAATTCCGGATCATTCTTTTTCAATTTATTCAGGATTTTATTTACAGAAGTTACGATTTCAGGACTTGCGGGTGGTAATGGGGTATTTAATCCTGCTTTGGCAACTCCATAAGACAAGGTTATTCCTGTAATAACCAATACAATATTTAATAATAATGCCCAAACTCCCACATAACGGTGTAAAGAGGAATAAAAACTTTTCCTTTTTTTCTTTTTGATTTTTACTTTGAAAAGCAAGGTTTTAAGTATAGAATTCCTGTAGAGATAAATCCCTGTGGTCAATGATAATAAAAATAATATTCCAAACAGCAATATTAGAATTCTACCAATGACTCCAGCATGAAGTGAGTAATGAAGTTTTAAAAGCCAGGATGTAAACTGGGTTTGGTAATTTAAATCTTTAATAATTTCAGCAGTATAAGGATTGACAAATACTTTTCGCCTTTCTTTTAAATTTCTAAGATCAAAAACCAGTACTTCATCCTTTTTGAATTTAGCCAATCGTAATTCCCAAAGAGGATATTTATTTTGAACTGCAGTGATGGCCAGGTCATAATCCGGTGATTTTTGAACAAAGTTTGCCGGAATATTGATGGAAACTGTCTGTTCAATAGAATTGTGAAAAACCAGAATAGCACCAGAAAGCCCCATTATGACAAGGTATAGTCCGGTAATTAACCCTAACCAGGAATGGTATTTAAAAATTGTTTTGTTTTTCATCCACTAACCTGTGATTTTTAGAAAAGAAAATCCGCAGCTGGAAATGACTTATTCCCAGCTGCGAATACCTGTTTTATAAATTAACCGTAAGAGAAAGATTGAACCTGGTTCCGTTACCTTTAAAATAATTTTCTTCCCTTCCACCCCACTGTGAATTAAGATTGTAATAATCTTCGTTCAAAAGGTTTTGTATTCCCAGGCCAATTTTAGTGTTTTTGGTCAATTGATAATTAGTGTTGAAATTCACGATATTAAAACTATTTACAGAACCTTTTCCATAAGAATATCCTCCATCGGGATTAGCGTCAAATTTCTTCCTGTTTCCACTGTATATATGGGATAATCTCGCATTCCAGGTTCCAACAATTTTATGCTCGAGATAAGTAACTATTTTTACCGGGGGAATTCGATCGCCATTCATATAGGTATTGTAATTGCCATTATTTTCTGAATCCAGTTTTCCTTCTGTATAGGAAATTGAACTTCCCATGTATAGGTTTTTTAACAGTTTGGTATCCAGCGCCAGTTCAAAACCAGTTACTTTTTCCGGTTGCCGCGCAATTTGAAAAATGCCATCCACTTCAACATAGGTTGCACCCAAACTTGAAGTACTTACATAGAAGGCCCCACTTAAATTTGTTTCACCAAACCTACTGTTAAAGCCGGCTTCATAGTTATTGGCTATCACCGCTTCAGTAGCAATTTGACTTAAGGTGTTTTCCGTAGCGGACCTCAGGGTCCTGCCCAAATCGGCAATAGAAAAACTTTGAGAAAAGCTTACAAATGGTTTGAAAACACTCCAGTTGTTATATCGAATTCCTGCATTAAAAGTTGTAGCATCGTATTTTAATTCTCCACCATTTACTGAGACTCCGCCACTTGGAGTGTCTGAACCAACCTGATATCTCGCAATCGTCTGATAGTCATTTACATCAATTTTAATGTTTTCAATCCTTATACCAGCCTTTAATACAAAATCCCTGTACATGGTTTTAAGTTGTACATAAGGTGCAAAGTTGGTCATGTCCATTTCCGGAACCCAGGAACGGCCATCAACAAGACTTTGGGAGGTTTTATCATTCAGGATATCCACACCATAAAGAACGTCCCCGGTGATATTTTGCCCAGGGGAATAGGGGGTTTTAAAATTGAAGCGCGCTCCTTGTTTATTGGATTCCAGGAAAGATTGTCCACCTTCAAAACCTAATACCGGATCGTAGAAAGCATCCGTAAAACTATAAACCGTCTCAAAATCCTGAAGGTAGAGATTCAGCTTAAAGTCAGAATTCCCGGGCAGTTTATAAGCATTATATGTGATTTGTGCATTGTGATTATGCCGGTTTCCTTGATCTACTCCCAACATTTCCCCAATAATGCCAATTGCCGGTTCTTCACCATAAATCCCGGGTTGATTGATATATTCCGTGTTCTGATTACTGCTGAAATAATTATACATAAGCTCAACATCTTGATTTGGGCTCAGGTCATAATTCATTTTTCCAAACAAATTGTATTGGTTGGTTTCTCCATGTCCATAGGTAGGAGACATAACCAGGCCATTGGCATCCCTGAATATTCCGGTTTGCCCAAAACTTCCACTTGCTACATACCCAATCTTCCCGGTTTTACCTGAAAAGGTTTGGGAAATTTTAGAACCTAAAGTATGATCAATATTGACTAAATTACCTTCTGTGTTTATTTGAGTAGTGCTTTCCAATTTCCCGGTAGCCCTGGGTTTTTTGGTGATATAATTAACAATTCCACCATCGGATCCATTTCCATAAATTGCCGTTGCTCCTTTTATCACTTCTATCCGTTCCAAAATATTGGGATCTATGGTGTTAACATCCCTGTTACCGCTTCTAAGAGGAGTAGATTGGGGAATTCCGTCAATTAAAATAAGCATATTCCGACCTCTTAAAGTCTGGCCGACACTACTGGTTTGATTAGTACTTAATGATAAACCAGGTACTTCTGCTAAAATGTCTGCAATAGAATTACTTGTTTGAGCTAGATTTTCAATTTCGCGTGAGGAAATAACCGAAACTGAAGATGGAACTTCATCCAGGGTTTCTGTTCTTCGGTTGGATGTAATGATCACCTCTTGTAAATTTCCAAGGTCTTCCACCATCTGCACCGAAATGTTTATCTCTTCTGATGATTTTATTGCGAATTGTCGTGAAATGGACTTATATCCAATAGCGGAAAACTGTACAGAATAATTTCCTGGTTTTATATTGGATAAAGTGTAGGTACCATCTTCATTTGTTATGGTCCCTAATGAAGTGTTTTTAAGGACAATAGTTGCATAAGGAACGGCTTGTAAATTTTGATTTGTCACTTTTCCATTGATACTGCCACTTTGGGAATAAATATTTAAGGAGAAAAGGGGGATGAGCAGATAAAGCAATGATTTCATTATTATTTTTATTTAGATTAATTATAAATAGTACGCAAATATAGAATCATTCTAAATAAAAAAAAGACCTTTAGCACATATTTTTTAACAAAAATTTTTAAAATATTCTTTAATCACCACATTTCGAGGAGGTTAGCGTATAAAAAGTTTTTTTGCGTAATTAATAGCGTTATATTTCTTTTATGGTTTAATTGGAGTTGCAATTCACAATCATAAATCCCTTTTCTCAGTAATGGTCATAAAGTGAATTTCGAAAAACCATGAATGGAAGTGCAAAACTTGAATCTACCATTTCCGTTCCACCCTTAAATGTTTGAAAAATTTATTTTATCCCGGAATTGCCATTTTAAAATCAAGCAATGATATTTTTTAATTCCAGCATTTTTTCAAACCACATCTTTTTCATCCGAAAACCCTCCAATACAATTTGTAGCTGTTTTCATAAAAAAAAGGACATTATCGAATGTCAGATCATTCATTGAAATGGTATTCAAATGATTTACTTTTTATATCCGGAGCGTTTTCCATTTTTGATTTTCAGGTTGAAAAAGGAACTAGAAGTTGAATTGAACAAAGCCTTGTCGGTTTTGATTTACTTCCTATAGAGCCATCGCCGTTACCATTTTTTGATATGCTTTTAGCCAGGAATTTCGAATTAGGATAGGCCGCCCTAAAATCCCAACTTTTGGGAAGGGTCGTCTACAAGGCCGGCTAACTTCTAAATTCCGGAACTTTGCTTTTCTCAAAAAATGGGTTAGGCAAGATAGGAGGGGAGGTGAATCAACTATTGAGGTGAAGTTCCAAACGGTTCTGGCAAGTACTGAGCGTGAAAGAAGTCCAGATCCGGCGGACTCAGGTAAAAAAGTGCTTCCCGGAGTGGATCGGTTCCGCTCCCGACTTTTTTTCGGGATTAGCGGATTAGCGGATTAGCGCAACGAAGGGGGTCAACTTTTTTGCCTGTGTCCAAGACTTTTTTGACGAAGCGCTTTCCCCGCAATATGGAGCGTTTCTTTGGGGAGTAACGGGATAAAGGGGAATGTGCTGAGGGGTGGGGTAGTTCTAAATATGATTTTATCAAAACCAAAGTCGGGTCTAATAGTCAGTCACATTTGGAATGTTGAGTTTTTTTTGTTTTGAGCAAATGATTTAAAGAAATTATTACCATTTTCTGCATACAAAAAATCATTTTCTCCATAAATTTTAAAACTAAAAACATCCATTCTTATTATAAGATTGGATATTTTTCATAACTAATATTTTAGGAAGTAGGATAAAAACTACAAATAACATTTTAATCTTATGTATAAACAATCATATCTATTGAAAAAATTGGTAATATTGTATATTCATACGAATTAGAACTATGAAATTTAGCATTGATCATAAAAGTGCTGTGCCCTTACATGCACAGGTAGAGATATTATTGCGGGAACTTATTGAAGAAAAAGATTATATAAATGGAAAAATCCTTCCCGGCGAGGTAGAATTATCCAGGAAACTCGCAATTTCACGTTCTACGGTGAGACAAGCTATTAAAAAATTAGTTTTTGAAGGTTTATTGGTACGAAAAAAACGCGCTGGTACTAAAGTGGCTCCGCGGCCGGTCAGTTCTAAATCCAATAATTGGCTAAGCTTCTCCCAGGAAATGAAGCTACGTGGCATCCCTATCAAGAACTTTGAACTTCATATAAGCTGGATAGCTGCCGATGATGAACTGGCGAATTTCTTTGAGATCCAGAAGGGACGTAAGGTTCTTAAGATGGAGCGGGTGAGGGGTAAGCCTAAAGAACCATTTGTTTACTTCGCCTCTTATTTCCATCCCAGAGTAGAACTAACAGGGGAAGAGGATTTTCAAAAACCTTTATATGAAATGCTTGAACAGGAACATTCTGTGATAGCCACACTTTCAAAAGAAGAAATAAGTGCTACTGCTGCTGATCCTTTTATTGCTAAAAAACTGGAGATCGAACAGGGCTCTCCGGTGCTTTTCAGAAAAAGATTTGTATTTGATCAAGGCGAACGTCCCATTGAATATAACCTTGGCTATTATAAGGCGGACAGTTTTCTGTATACCGTAGAAAGCACTCGTTAAATATTTACCTCCACCTACCCTAAATTAATTCTTCAAACTGTTATTGTAAGATTAACAGAATAATTTGATTAATAAATATAACATATTAATGAAATTTCACTGCTTTCATTGGAGTATTACTGCTATCTAAGTATCAATGTCTAAGAATTAAAAAAAAAGTATACCAATAAATTAGGAATAGTTTAAATAAAATTAGTATGTTTGTACATAAGTACATTAACAATACGTTTAGAATTATTTCATTTATTGAGAATCCATATGAAGCAGAAAGATCGTCAAGTGTCACGAAATGAAATCCTGGAGGATACGGATTTAAGAAATACAGACCAGTTTATCCTGCCTTTTCAGATAGATGAAGAAGCTTTGAACAGGGAAGGTTATAAACTTTTTCCTATTCGGAATCTTGGTTCAGGTAAAATATTTAATGGATATGCCTCTCTTGCAGACTGGATAGGAAAAGAGGGAACCGTAATCATTGATGGTTTTGTTGGAATATTTTGGAATGACATTCAAATTCGTCTGAATGAGGAGCTTAGAGATAGAGGTCATCAGGTGAATTGGGTTTTAACAAATGATTTTTTAAAACCAACTGCTCAAATCGAAGAGCTTGTTTCTCCATTTCTTGGGGCTGAGAGGTCGGTTTGGGGGTCCAAATGCACGCTTGATCTGGAGGAACTATTTGACATAGTGGCTTTAAAGGATGTTAAAATTGATAAAGATTGTGTCAATATCTGTATGGGTACAGGAGCTAGTCTTGTTGGCTGGAATGCTCCTATCGCATATTTCGACCTACCTAAGAATGAATTACAGTATCGAATGCGTGCTGGTTCCGTGAGAAATTTGGGAATGACCGAAATTAAAGAGTCTTTTCAAATGTATAAACATTATTACTTTATTGATTGGGTTCTTTTGAGTAATCACAAAAAGAAACTGGTTTCTCGCTTTGATGTTATTGTTGATGGACAATGGGGAGATACTATTAACTGGATGTATACCAAGGATTTTTTAAAGAGTCTTCGGGATATCAGCACTTCCGTTATTCGAGTTCGCCCATGGTTTGAACCAGGTACCTGGGGCGGCCAGTGGATAAAGCAACATATTCCGGGACTTAATAAGGAGGTAATAAATTATGCCTGGTCATTTGCTTTTATTGTTCCTGAAAACGGATTATTATTTGAAAGTGATGGTTATTTGATGGAAACTTCATTTGATTTTCTGATGTTCACACAGTCGGAAAATGTACTTGGAAATCATTCCAAACGTTTTAAGGATGAGTTTCCAATCCGCTTTAATTTTCTGGATACTTTTGATGGAGGGAACCTATCGATACAATGTCATCCAAGCTTGAAATATATTAAGGATGTTTTTGGAGAAAATATCACCCAAGATGAGAGCTACTACATTCTGGACTGTAAGAAGGGTGCCAAAGTATATTTGGGATTCCAGGATAATATTGACCCAACTACATTTAAAAATGCACTAGTAGACAGTCAGGAGCATAACCGGAAGCTGGAAATAGAAAAGTATGTACAAACACACGATGCCTTCAAGCATGATCTATTTCTTATTCCCAATGGTACTATTCATAGTGCGGGAACTGGAAATATGGTCCTGGAGATCAGCGCGACCCCCTATATTTTTACCTTCAAGATGTATGACTGGCTCCGTCTGGACCTTAATGGAAAATCCCGCCCTATCAATATAGACCATGCCTTTGAAAATTTAAATTTTGAGCTAAAAGGCGAGAAGGTTCCTCAAGAGTTATTCTCCAGGCCTAAAACACTGGATAAAGGGAGTGATTATGAGATCATTCATTATCCAACTCATAAGCAGCATTTTTATGACATTCGAAGATTGGATTTCGATTCTCAAATCAGGCGGAATACTGATGGTTCCTGTCAGGTTATGATGTTGGTAGAGGGTGATTTTATAACGCTTGAAACTGAAAATGGGGAATCCCATAATCTGTTTTATGCAGAAACTTTTGTTATTCCGGCAGCAACTGGAAATTTTAGATTAATCAATAATGGAGAAACCCGGGCACGGGTCATCAACGCATACCTAAAACCTTAATACTTATGAAGCATTCAACCTTCCAAAACCCTCAAATCATTTAAACACTACAACGTTTGAGTTAACAAATTACTAAAACTAATTTTATGAAACTATTTGCTAATTACTTAAAAGGCGGTTTTTTAGGCGCCATCAAGCCCTTGCTTCTTCAAGTAGAAACCCTACAGAAGAATTTGAAATTTGGTAAGGGGAGTTTTCTTGTCTTTCGAACCACAAAAGGCCTTCAACAGGTTACTATAATTCTGTTGTTACTCGCTTCTGGTTCAACCTGGGCTCAGGAAAAGGTTATCGAAGGAACTATATCTGATGAAACCGGACCCTTACCCGGAGTAAATGTAATTGTGAAAGGAACCAGCAACGGTACTATATCCGATATAGATGGTACTTATTCCCTTGATGCGCAGATCGGGGAAACCCTAGTTTATTCCTTTTTGGGTTATAAAACCCGGGAGATTATTGTTGAAACCAATGATCTGCAGGACATTACGCTTGAAATCAGTTCATCTACCCTGGATGAGATTGTAATGATTGGGTATGGTGCCAAGAAGAAGGTTTCTCTTACCTCTGCAGTTTCTTCAATTGGAAGTAAAGAAATTTTGACAACCAGTAATGAGAATGTACAAAATATGTTAACCGGTAAGATCGCTGGTTTACGTGTGATCCAGAACAGTAGTGAACCGGGAAGTTTTGATAACTCCATCGATATAAGGGGATTAGGGAACCCGCTAATAATTATTGACGGAATTCCCCGAGAAAATATGTCGAGAATGAATGCTGATGATATTGAAAGTATATCTGTACTTAAAGATGCCTCAGCTGCCGTATATGGTGTAAGAGCTGCCAACGGTGTAATCCTGGTTACGACCAAAAAAGGGACCCCAGGCAAGATGGAACTAAATTATACGGGTACTTACGGTATTCAGGTTCCTTCCGGAATGCCTGAAACAGTAGGAGCGATTGATTATATGACCCTTGTCAATGAAAGTACGATGCACAATGTCAACGGTGGTCGTTTGGCATATACAGAGGAGGATTTTGAAGCCTTTCGAAATGGAACACGAACCAGTACCAACTGGTATAATGAAGTAATGAGAGACGCTGCACCTCAGACTCAACATAGTTTAAGTGCGAATGGTGGAAGTGAAAAGATAAAATATTTCTTTAGTACAGGTTATACCTATCAGGAATCTATTATTAAAAGTGATGACCTTAATTACGAGAGATTTAATATTCGCTCTAATATCAGTGCTGAATTAGCCGATGGCCTTACCATGAGTCTCAATCTGAGTGGTACCATGGATGAGAAGGAACAACCTTTTGAAGCAGCTTGGTGGATCATTAGAAGTATGTGGTATCAGCCACCAACAGAAATGCCTTATGCCAATCGGAACCCGGATTATCTTAGTAACGTCCTCGGTGGTTTAAATCCTGTATCGCAATCTAATGCCGATGTAAACGGTTATCAGATGTTCAATAATAAATGGTTCCAGTCTTCTTTAAGTCTGGACTATGATGTCCCTTTTGTAGAGGGATTGAATGTGAAAGCCTTGTATAGTTACGATTATCAAATTTCGGTAAACAAGCAATTCAGAAAAGAATATAATCAATATACCTACAATGCTGAGAACGATTCCTATAATGCTCATGTAAACAATGCACCTAGCAGAATAAGAAGGTCTTTCTACGAGTATCCGGATAATCTGGCACGAATCTCTTTGGATTATGACCGAACGTTTGGAGATCACAAATTAACAGGTCTTTTGCTCTATGAACAAAGCACAGAAAGTGCTGACAATTTTTATGCTCAGCGAGATCTGTCCATCCCAGTAGATCAGTTAATTGCCGGAAACAGTGAAGACCAGGAGGGGTATATGTCCGTAGGCAACTTATATAAGTTTGCCAATAAAGCGGTGGTTGGGCGTTTAACCTATGACTATCGTTCAAAATATCTGGCCGAGTTCAGTTTCCGGCAGGATGGAAGTTCAAAATTTAGCGAAGACAAGCAATGGGGATTTTTTCCTGCTGTATCTTTAGGATGGCGTTTATCAGAGGAGAATTTCTGGAAGAACTCACCTCTTAGTTTTGTCAACAACTTCAAGTTAAGAGGATCTTACGGAAGGACTGGAGATGACTCTGCTTCCAACTATCAGTTCATTACAGGATATAACTACCCTGCAAGTGGTTCCAGAAATGGACTTCCACCGGGATCTGTTTTCGGGAATACATTTGTAAATGCTGTCCAAAGTAAAGGGTTACCTAACCCTGACATCACTTGGTATACATCAGATATGTATGATGTCGGTGTCGACCTGGAAGCCTGGGATGGCTTATTTGGTTTTACCTTTGATTATTTCGCCAGAATTCGTGACGGACTCCTTGCTAACCGAGGCTTAAGCTTTCCGGATGTGGTCGGTACCAGTTTGCCGCAGGAGAATCTAAATGGAGATCGAACCAGTGGATTTGATATGGAATTCAGTCATAAAAATTCCATTGGGGATTTCAATTATAAATTAGGGGGAACCTTTGGGTTTACAAGAACTAAGAATACCCATATTGAACAGGCAGAAGCCGGAAATTCCTACCTGAACTGGATGAACAATCAAAGCAATCGAAATCAGGGAAGTTACTGGGGTTATGGTTCTGCAGGCCGATATGAGAATTATGGAGATATTGTAAATAGTCCTACCTATGTAGCCAGAAATGTGGTGGTAGGAGATTATAACTATTTGGACTGGAATGGTGATGGTACCAATAACAGTCTGGACAGTCATCCTATAGCATATACTGGTCGTCCTTTGGTCACCTTCGGTATGAATTTGAATGGCTCCTATAAGAAAATAGATTTTAATTTATTATTTCAGGGTGCTGCCAAGACGGAAGTAGCCTATTTTGAGCAGTTAAACAATCCTTTATGGGCTGGTGGAGCTCCGCTTACTCAGTTTGTGGATCGTTATCATCCGGTAGATCCGGCAGCTGATCCATATGATCCCAATACCGAGTGGGTGACAGGTCGTTTTGCTTATACGGGTACAGTTCCTTATACCAACACAGCCATTAATGTTCAGGATGCTTCGTATGTAAGACTCAAGAGTGTGGAGTTGGGATATAGCTTTAATGATCATATCCGGGTGTTTGTCAACGGGTATAACATTTTGACATGGACAGATCTTAAATATGTAGATCCAGAGCATCCCTCCAGTACTTATGGTTATCTATATCCGCTGAACAAGAAGTTCGCGGTTGGTATAAATTTCAACTTATAAAAAACAAAGATTATGAAAAAATATAGTTATATAGTTTTAACAGCCTTTTTCCTTTGTTTTTCTTCCTGTACTAAACTGGATATTCCTCCGATGAATGTAATCCAGGACAAAGATGTATTTACAAGCCCGGAAGGAATTCAATCTTATATGGCCCGCATCTATAGTCAGATGCCAATAGAAGATTTCAGGTATTCTCCTGCTACTGGTTTTAATACTTTTTTCTATGGCCCGCCTAGTGCGATTACCGGAGAGGCGCTCAGCAGGGACCAAGCTAGCGGTACAGAGTCCTTTGCTTATTGGGCTGGGGCATATAACCTGATCAGGGAGTGCAATTACTTTTTGGAAACCCTACCTGATTATGCTGATAATTTTTCCGAACAGCAAGTCAACAACTGGTTAGGGGAGGCCCAATTTATCCGGGGAGTCACTTATTTATCACTTGTCAAAAGATATGGTGGTGTCCCTATTGTAGATCGGGTATTAACCCGGGATGCCAGTATCGATGAACTAACAGCAAGTATTGAAGAATTACAGATTCCCAGATCGACAGAAGCTGCTGTATGGGATTTTGTAGCCTCAGATTTTGATTATGCCTATGAAAATCTTTCTGAATCTAATCAGTTAGGTAGAGTAACCAAATATGCCGCAGCCGGTTTAAAGTCCAGAGCTATGCTGTATGCGGGATCCATCGCAAAATACAATGACATAGAACTGTCAAGGGATGGCGAGATGATTGTTGGGATTCCTTCAGGTGATGCTGAAAAATATTTTAAAGCAAGTTATGATGCAGCCTTATTATTAGAAGGAAAATTTAGTCTGTATCGAAATTCATGGGCAGCTAATAATCCACAGGCACAGTATCAGAATTTTATCGATTTGTTCTTTGATGCATCCAGCAGTGAGAATATTTTTGTAAAACAATATATGGAACCTGAATCTGTCCATGCATATGATTCACAAAATCTTCCAAGACAACTGTCTGGTTCCAGTAGTGTGGCTTCTGAAACCAATCCTACTCTTAACCTTGTGGAATTATATGGCGGACTTCCAAAGAATCCAAATGGAACACTTGAAGTTCTTGATGAACTTGGTAATTATAAACTCTTCGAGAATCGAATGGATCTGTTTAAAGATGCAGAGCCGAGACTTAGAGCTACGGTGATTTTCCCTGGAGATGAACTAAAAGGAGAGAGTATTGATCTTAGAAGAGGGATTTATACCGGTCCTGCCAGTGGAGGTATTGAAAAATTGTTATCAGAAGGATCAACATCAAATTATCCGGATGCCACGATCATATCATCGGCTGCGCCACCTCAAACACCTTATACATTACCTGATGGATCTACCTTAAATCCTGCAGGTGCGAGCGGTATATTTACCACTCGTAATGCGGGAGGTTCCGTATCTGGATTTTCGGTAAGAAAATATATTCAACCTGATCTGGCTACGGCCAATGTATCGCCAACCCAGTCAGACCAAACTTGGATTGAGCTAAGATATGCGGAAGTATTATTGAATCGTGCTGAAGCTGGATTTGAACTTTACCTGGCAGGGTTAGGAGCAAATTATGAAAACGATGCTTTTATCATTATCAATGAAATCAGGGAACGTGCCGGTGCTGAGCAACTTGTAAGTCTTGCAGAACTCAATCTGGAAGTAATTCGCAATGAGCGTCGTAAGGAACTTGCATTTGAAAACAAGATATACTGGGACCTTAGACGTTGGAGAATTTATGATGAAGAACAGAATCAGACACTCTATCGAACTTTGATGCCATTTTACTCAGCAGAAGCGGGTAAATATTTCTTTGATGACCGCTTGGATGAAAGAAACTATAGATATACCTGGGATACACGATGGTATTATAATGCCATTCCACAGGGAGCGATTTCAAAGAATCCAAACTTAGTTCAAAACCCAGGATATTAAAACTGAATATTATGAAACGAATAATAAATTATGTCAAATTATTGAGTGTACTGATACTGATCAGCGCCTGTTCCACGGAACTAGATAATTACCCAGAACCTGATGCTACACTACAAGGTAGTATAATCAATTCAAACACCGGGGAACCACTTCAAACCGAAATCGGAGACCGCGGTACACGAATCAAACTTTTAGAATTGAGCTGGAACGATAATCCCACTCCACAGTATCTTTATTCCATGCAGGAAGGTACTTATAACAACAATAAGATCTTTGGAGGAACTTACAATATTATCCCCGAAGGTGCTTTTGTGCCATTAATC